>ENA-OPXM01001759-OPXM01001759.1-human-gut-metagenome-genome-assembly--contig:-NODE-1759-length-9620-cov-2.856665_pt1 | contig 9620 bp, 6 predicted proteins | sample MGYA00241707_ERZ502035 | MGnify/ENA primary metagenome ERZ502035 (study PRJEB25962, sample SAMEA2043051) | human gut metagenome | biome: human gut; feature: human-associated habitat; material: faeces... | reverse complement strand
GCCGCCCGCGCGGCACTGGTCGCGGCGGTGAAGGAAGCGGGCTACGACGCCGAATAAATCAAAAAATCGGGAGGAAGCAACACGCTTCCTCCCGATTTTTTATTCCTGTTCTGTTGTCGGACGCTGCGGCAGGAACCAGTCGAGGTATCCCGACGGGTCTGCGACAGAGCCGCGCGTGGTGTAGATGGCGTAGTTCTTGAACAGCACCGGCGTGATATAGCCGCGCCCGCAGAGGCGCTCATAGAGGTTATAGTTGTTGCCGTTGTTCGCAAGCGCCAGATGGCAGAGATTCTCCATGTAGTTGTCAGCCAGTGCGCCGTAAGCCAGCGATCCGCCGAAGCGGAAAAAGGAGCTGAGGTCAAAGTTTGCCGACAGCCGCACCTCGCCGTAGTAGAGGTCGAAGGAACCGAGGGCGAGAAGCTGACGGAACTCGCTTGTATCCACGCTCTTGAGCGTCAGGTCAAAGCCCAGCGCGTTGAGCGCGGACACAATGGCCGACGCCGTCTGCACGCGCTGATAACTGGACGAGCAGACGAGCATGGTGCCGCTCACCGGCACGGCGTAGCCCAGCGATGTGACGTACAGATCGAGCACGCCGTCGCCGTCCATGTCCTTGACGCTCGCGCTCTCCAGCTGCTCGTGGAAGCGCGAGGGGCTGTAGCTGTAGGAGTTGGCCTGCCGCGCGTCGTAAAACGGCGCCTGCGGCGGGCAGGGAAGGGAGGAGGCGGTGGCAAAGCCGCCGGCCTGCTCCGTGACGAGCGTTTCGCGGTCAATGGCGTAAGTGATCGCCGAGCGCAGTCCGTAGTTTGAAAAGACGTTGCTGTTGAGGTTGTAGCCAATGTACTGCATGACCGTCGTGGGGGCTGTCCACAGCTCATAGTCGTTGTGGAAGTTGACATAAGCAGAGGAATTCGGATCGGTCTGCACCAGATTGATGTCCTCATACTCAAAGTGGTCACGAATCTCGGCGGAGGTCTCCGCGGTGTAAAGAGAAATGTAGGGGAAATCTGCCAGCGGCGCACCCTCCTGCCACCAACCGTCAAAGCGCTCGAGCCGCGTGGCTGAGGCGTAACGATACGGCCCCGTTCCGACGGGCTGCGCCGGCTCCTCCGGTGCAGGAGGCGTTTCGTCCTCTTTGGGCGCCTCCGTGTGTTCTTCTGCAGGCTTCTCCGCGGAGCCTTCCGCGGGCGCGTCTGTAGATTCCTCGGTGACGCCCTCCTCGTCCACCGGAGATTCCGCCGCCTCCGAGGACTCCGCACCCTCCGGAGCTTCTGCCTCCGGCGGCTCGGGCTTGGCATCGGCGCTCGTATCACGGACGATGGGGATGTCAAGCAGCAGCGGCAGGCATTCATAGGCGACCGAGGTGGTCAGGACGAGCGTATAATCGTCCTGCGCAGTGACATCCGTGACGGCGTAGAAACGCGAGCCGTAATAATCCGAACCGCGCGCCTGCGAGATGGAATAGATGACATCCTTTGCGGTCATCTCCCTGCCGTCATGGAACAAAACGCCGCGGCGCAGGTAAACCGTTGTGCTCAGGCCGTCGCCGGAGACATCGTAGCCGGTCGCCAGCACGGGCTCTGCCGCATAGCGGCTGTTCACGACAAAGAGGCTCTCATAGAGAAAGGAGAGAATGACGCGGTTGTTGAGACTCAGACAGTCATAGGGGTCCAGACCGTATTCCGCCTGATAGGCAAGACCGTACTCAGTCAGCTCGTTCGAGGACTCCGTCGCCAGCGCGACCGGCGTCTCGCGGTTCGGCGTCTTGTCGTCGGCATCCGCGGGCGTGCTTTCTGCGTCATCGCTGGAGGTGATGCTCTTGAAGCGGTCCTTCACCCAGTTCATGGTCAGCTTCTTGCCGGAGCAGGCGGACAGGAGTCCTGTCAGCAGTGCTGCCGCCAGCAGAAGACATATTGCTTTTTTCATGGTGTGATCTCCTTCTCAGGGATGCGGCGCACCGGCCTTCAGCGCTGCGCGGGCAGCCGGATGACGGCGGCAAGACTGCCGCGCTCGCCGTGCGTGACGCGGTGCGACCAGAAGCGCTCCGGTTGGCACATGGTGCAGTCGGCGCTGATGTCGATGCACCGGACGCCCGCGCGCGTCAGCCAGATGCGGTTGAGCGCCTTGTTGTCCACGTGGAATTTTTCGCCGCGCCGTTCGATACAGGCCTCAGCCTCGCTGCCAAGGGCGCTGCGCATCGCCTGCGGCACGTCCTCGTCCGTCTCAAAGCAGCACTGCCCGATGCATGGGCCGATGGCGGCGCGGATATTCTCCGGCTTGCAGCCGTATGCGCGCGTCATGGCCTCGACGGTCTTTGCTGCGATCCCAAGCGCGGTGCCGCGCCATCCGGCGTGGATGGCGGCGATGGCTTTGCGGACGGGGTCAAAGAGCAAAATCGGCGTGCAGTCAGCGGTGAACGCGACCAGCGCGACGCCCGGTGCATCGGTGATCTGCGCGTCGCAGACCTCGGTCTGCTCGCGCAGGAGGCCTTCGCCCCGGTTTTCCCGGCCGACACGGCGCACGATGTCCGTGTGACGCTGCTTGGTGAACACCGTCTCCTCCGGCTGAAAGCCGACGGCGGAGCCGAGAATGCGGTAGTTTTCCAGCACGTTTTCCGGCTTGTCACCGCGATGCGTACCGAGATTGAGGCTTGCGAGACAGCCCTCACTCACGCCGCCGAGGCGCGTGGAGAAGCAGTGGATGCTTCCCGTCAGCGCATCGGCAGTCAGATATTCCAGAGTTCCCTGTTTGATGGTGTGAAACATAATGCTCCTTGTCTGCCGGGATGGGCGCTGCGGGAGCGGGCTCAGTTGCCGCTCTGACCGCGTTCGGCGGCAAGATCCTTGTCCCGGCAGCACTTTTTGTACTTTTTTCCGCTGCCGCAGGGGCAGGGGTCGTTCGGGCCGACTTTGACCTTTTTGACAACGGGCTGGCGTTTGACAGTATGATCGCCTCCGCCGCCGACGCCCGTGACCTTGGCCACGCGCTTGCGCTTGACCTGCTCATCCTCTTTGAGACTGAAGGCGAACAGACGGTGCACGATCTCCTCCTTGATGGCGGAGGTGAGCGCCTCAAACATTTCGAAGCCCTCGCGCTTATAGGCAACGACCGGATCGTCCTGCGCATAGGCACGCAGGCGGATGCCCTGACGCAGATCGTCCATCGCGTCAATGTGATCCATCCAGTACTCATCGACCACGCGCAGCGTGATGACGCGCTCGATCTCGCGCATGACGGCGGAGGTATAGTGCTTTTCCTTGGCGGCATAGAAGGCCTTCATGAGCGAGAGCAGCTTTTCCTCCGCCTGCTCTCTTGTGAGCGACGAAAGCTCCTCGTCGGTGACGGTCCAGCTATGCACGGGCAGGTAGACGCCCTCGACATGGCGCATCATGTCGTTGAACTGCGCACGATCCGCCAGATGCTTCTGCTCGCCGAAGGCAGAATGCACGATGCCGTCGATGACGAAATGGATCATCGACTGGATGTTCTTCTGGAGGTCCTCGCCATCGAGCACCTCACGGCGCTGCTCGTAAATGATCTTACGCTGGATGTTCATGACATCGTCGTATTCCAGCACGTTCTTACGAACCTGATAGTTGCGGCTCTCTACGGTCTTTTGCGCGTTTTCAATCGCGCCGGAGAGGATCTTTGCATCAATGGGCGTGTCTTCGTCAATGCCGAGGGTGTCCATCATGCCCAGCACACGCTCCGAGCCGAACAGACGCATGACATCGTCCTGCATCGACAGATAAAAGCGCGTCTCGCCGGGGTCGCCCTGACGGCCGGCGCGGCCGCGGAGCTGATTGTCGATACGGCGGGATTCGTGACGCTCGGTGCCGATGATGAACAGACCGCCCACCGCCCGCACCCGGTCGGCTGCGGCATCGACCTCGGGCTTGTGCTTTGCGTAGGCTTCCTTGTACGCCTCGCGTGCGGCAAGGATCTCCGGGTCGGTCGTTTCGGCAAAGGAGGTGCATTCGGCGATCAGCTCGTCCGACATGCCGCTTTTGCGCAGATCGTTTTTCGCCATGAATTCGGCGTTGCCGCCGAGCATGATGTCGGTGCCGCGGCCTGCCATGTTCGTCGCGATGGTGACAGCGCCGAAATGACCTGCCTGCGCGACGATCTCGGCTTCCTTCTCATGGTGCTTCGCGTTCAGAACGTTGTGCGGGATGCCCTCTTTTTTGAGCATCTGCGACAGAAGCTCAGACTTTTCGATCGAGATCGTGCCGACCAGCACCGGCTGACCCTTGGCGTGGCACTCCTTGATCTGGCGGATGACGGCGCGGTACTTGCCAGCCTCGGTCTTATAGACAACGTCCGGGTCGTCGATACGGATGACGGGCCTGTTCGTGGGGATCTCCACAACGTCGAGGTTGTAGATGCCGCCGAACTCCTCCTCCTCGGTCAGCGCCGTACCGGTCATGCCGGAGAGCTTTTTATAAAGACGGAAGAAATTCTGGAACGTGATGGTGGCGAGCGTCTTGTTTTCGCTTGCGACCTTGACGCCCTCTTTTGCCTCAATGGCCTGATGCAGACCCTCGTTGTAGCGGCGGCCGTACATCAGACGGCCCGTGAACTCATCAACGATGATGACCTGCCCGTCCTTCACGACGTAGTCAATGTCCCGTTTCATGAGACCGCGCGCACGCATGGCCTGATTGATGTGGTGCGAGAGCGTGGTGTTTTCCACGTCGCTCAGATTCTCCACGCCGAAGAACTCCTCAGCCTTGGTAATGCCCTGCTGGGTGAGGGAGACGGTGTGGTCCTTTTCGACCACGATGTAATCGCAGTCGTACTGATCCTGAAGCTCCTTGTCGTCGGAGGCGGCAAAGACCTGCTTTTTGAGCCGCGAGACGAAATAGTCCGCCATCTCGTAGAGCTTGGACGATTCCTCACCCTTGCCGGAGATGATGAGCGGGGTGCGCGCCTCGTCGATGAGGATCGAGTCGACCTCGTCAACGATGACGAAGTTGTGCCCGCGCTGCACCATTTCTGCCTTGTAAATGGCCATGTTGTCACGCAGGTAATCAAAGCCGAGCTCGTTGTTGGTGCAGTAGGTGATGTCGGCTGCATAGGCTGCGCGGCGCTGCTCCGCACTCAGATCGTGGACGATCAGACCGACGGACAGGCCGAGGAAGCGATGCACCTTGCCCATCCATTCGGCGTCACGCTTTGCAAGGTAGTCGTTGACGGTGACGATGTGGACGCCCTCACCGGTGAGAGCGTTGAGGTATGCCGGCAGCAGCGCGACGAGCGTTTTGCCTTCACCGGTCTTCATTTCCGCGATGCGGCCCTGATGCAGGACGATGCCGCCGATGACCTGAACGCGGTACGGACGCATACCAAGCACGCGGTCGGCTGCCTCGCGAACCGTGGCAAAGGCCTCCGGCAGGATGTCGTCCAGTGTGGCGCCGCCGGCCAGACGGCTTTTGAATTCCTGCGTCTTGGCGCGCAGCTCCTCGTCGGTGAGCTTGCGGTACGGCTCCTCCAGCGCCATGACGGCGCTGACCTGCGGCTCGAGCTTTTTGACCTCGCGCTCAGAGCGCGTGCCGAACAGTTTCGAAAAAAGTCCCATAATCAAACCTTCCTGCGCCGCCTGACGGCGCAACGTATACTTCTACATTCTAATGAATGATTATAGCACAGCAGATGGCGTAAAAAAAGAAAAATGTGTGAATTCTCAAAAGGAAATGCTGCCTGAGCGGCAGCATTTCCGAAAAAATCTGGACATCAGTTTGTTGTCTGCGGTTTCTGATGTGTGTAGACGAGGATGGGGATGTGATCGTCAACGTTGATGGTGTCATAGATCTTTTTCATGGCTTCCTTCGGCGTGTTGACACAGCCGTGTGAGCCGCCGTAGAGATAGACCTCGCCGCCGAAGTTTGTACGCCAGTCGGCGTCATGCAGGCCAATGGTCGTGTCGGGCGTGACACTGATCCAGTAGTCGACAAAGACGAAGTAATCTTCACCCGTGAGCCAGATATCCTCACATTTGTAATAGGAATGATACAGGCCACTCGGTGTGGCGTGCCCGCCGGGCTGTCCGCTCACAATGTCGGTATCGACGACAAGCCGCCCATCCTGATAATAGGTCATGTGCTGGTTCGTGATGTCGACCTCGATGTAGGAGTCTCCGAGCGAGAACGGCTCGCCGTCAGGTTTCGTGCACAGGAAGGGCGCATCGACGCGGAAGCTCTCAAGCTGGCGCAGCTGCGGCTCCAGAAGCGCGGCCAGTGCGGCCTGATCGAGTGTGTAATCGACTTTCAAAAAGGCGATCGGGACAGGTCCGTCAACAAACGAGTCAAAAATAAACTCCGTGTTGTGCTCGTCATAGGTCTCGCTCCACGCGGAGATCTGCTGCGCGAGCGTCTTTTTCTGGACCTGCACGCGGCCGTCCTTGCCGAGCGTGACAAAGTTCCGAAGTGCAACGCTGTTGAGGTCAATGGACACGCCCCGGAAGTTGACGGTCAGCTCCATATCAACGAGCTTTGCACCTCAAGATCAAAATCGCCGGTTTCCGCCGTGATCTCCGGCGGAACGTAGCAGTCAAAGTCGGTGATCTCCACAGTGGCAGACACGGGCGCACCGGGAGTGAGGACAAAGGCGGCAGCGGCGTCATGCAGCGCATCGGTGACCGCATCCTCCCGGAGAATCGTGCCGGGAACGGCGTCGTGGATCACGAATGCGCCGTCCTCGAACTGGACAAAGGCGTTTTCGGCAGTCTTGCGCGGAATGGCGCGGAGCGCCGTCAACACCATCGACGGATCAAAACCGTCCATCACAACGGGAAGCGAGACGTTTTGCGGGTGACGCTCCTGCGACCAGGTCAGCTTGTCGGCGCGCGGAAGCGCGTGAAATGCGTCGTGAGGCATGCGGTCACGGACGCTGTAGATCTGCTCCGCCGCTGCCTGTGTTCCGCGAAGCAGGCCGAGCTCGTGCAGTGTGAACGTGCCGATCTCTTTGCCGCCTTCGAACACGGAGAGGGTGCTTCCCTCGGCGCTGCGGAGAAGACGTTCGTATTCGGTGAAAACAGCGTCGTGCTCGGCCTCGATCTGCGCCTGCTGGCGGCTTTCGGATAGGAAAAACCACGCGCCAACGCCGATCAGTGCCGCAGCCAAAACGGATATCACGGCGATCCATACTCTTTTCATACGGTATTCCCCAACTTTCCCCATATTACTTCCTATTATACCGGTTTCCGACAGGAAAGCAATCATTAGAAATCTGAATTTTTTCATGCCCGGAGGCGGACACACTGTGCACTTTTCACCCTGTTCAAATGGGCGGAAAGGTGCTATACTATTTTTAATATGATACAGGCGTGCTTTTATGAGGAAGAATGAGGTACCGGTATGAACACACAGCATTTGCAGTATATCATCGAGATCGAGCGCACGCGCTCCATCTCACAGGCGGCGGAAAATCTGTTTCTGGGGCAGCCGAATCTGAGCCGCATTCTGCACGACATGGAGCAGTCGCTCGGCTTCCGCATTTTTGAGCGCACGAGCCGCGGTGTCCGCCCGACCGAGCGCGGCGCGAAATTTCTCAAGCATGCGCGTAACATGCTGCGCGAGATGGACTATATCGAGGCCCTCGGGCCGCGCAACGCGGTGCCGAATCGGCTGCGCGTGTGCATCCCGCGCTCAACCAGGCTGTTTGAGGCAACATCGGAGTATATTGCATCCCTGAATCCGGAACGCGATCTGGACGCGCGGATTCTGGAATGCCACGCGCGCCGTGCGCTGGAGATACTCTCCTCGGGTGAGGCGGAGATCGGCGTCATTCGCTTCCGTGCCGAATACCGCGACTATTTTGAGGAGCAGACGGTGCAGCGCGAGCTGAGTCTGCAAATTCTGAGCAAATACCGCTATATGCTCATCCTGCCGCAGAGCCACCCTCTGGCGGAAAGACCGGCCATCCGCATGAGCGAGCTGGAGGGCTTTGCCGAGATCGTCCACGGAGACAACCTCCGCGCACACGGCAGGCAGCAGAATGTCGCCTGCCGCAAGATCTACACCGTTGACCGCATGGCGCAGCTGACGCTGCTGCAAAGACTGCCGGGAGCGTATATGTGGGGGCCGGAAATGCCGGAGGCGCTTGTGGAGCGGTGTGGCCTTGTTCAGAGGACATGTCTTGACAATCAGACGGTCTATCACAACGCCATCATCCTCCATCCGCGCTACGTCATGACGGAGATCGAGTCCGGCTACGTTCAGCACATCCTGGAACACTGCAAGTGAAGCATATCAGAAATTATATGGGACATGAGGGAAAAGCATTTCCGTTTCCATGGATAATTCGATATAATTTTATCGGTAAAGAAATATGGATGAAAATCCAACAGCGCCCACGGCAGGGCAGGCACGCAGCCAAAGCCGCCGTGGGAGCGATCTTGAAAGGATGGTAGTCTTCATGAGCAAAATCACTGTTATTGGCGCGGGCAGCGTCGGCGCGACCATTGCCAACGATCTGATGATCCAGGGAATCGCATCGGAGATCCTGCTGATCGATATCAACAAGCAGAAGGCATTCGGCGAGGCACTGGATATTTATCAGGGCGCGCCGTTCTGTTCGCCGGCGATCGTGCGTTCCGGCGACTATGAGGACGCCGAGGGCTCGGACATTGTGATCATCACCTCCGGTATGCCGAGAAAGGCCGGTCAGAGCCGTCTGGATCTGGCGCAGGCCAACGTCAATATCATCAAGGACATCACGCCGCAGATCGTCAAGGCTGCGCCGAATGCGATCTATATCATTGTGTCCAACCCGGTCGATGTGCTGACCTATGTGTTCACGAAGATCTCCGGCCTGCCTGAGCGTCAGATCATCGGCTCCGGCACCATTCTGGATACAAGCCGTCTTCAGTCCGCGCTGGCAAAGCGCTTCCGCATCAGCCCGAAGAACGTGCACGCGCACGTCTACGGCGAGCACGGCGATTCCTCGTTCGTGCCCTGGTCTCTGGTGCACATTGCGAACAACCATGTCAATGTCTATCGGGAAAGCTCGCCCGACCGCGACCGCATCAAGTGGGACAATGAGAACGAATACGCCGCGATGGAGGAATTTGTCCGCACCTCCGGCGGTCAGGTCATCAAGGCCAAGGGCGCGACGTTCTATGCCGTTGCCATGTCGGTCTGCCACCTCTGCAAGTGCTGCCTGAATACGGCGGGCACGGCGCTCACGATCTCGACCATGATGCACGGCGAGTACGGTGTGGAGGATGTCTGCCTGTCCACGCTCGCGCTGGTCGACAATCAGGGCGTGCGCGGCAAGATCCTGAACCAGCTGACCGACGGCGAGATCGACAAGCTCCGCGCCAGCGCGGAAAAGCTGAAGGAAGTCATCCGTCAGGTCGAGATCTGATATAAAAAAGGAGAAAAAACGATGGAATATCGCGTCGAACACGATTCCATGGGTGAGGTCCGCGTCCCGGCGGACCGCTACTGGGGCGCGCAGACGCAGCGCTCACATGAGAATTTCCCCATCGGCGTCGGGATCGAAACGATGCCCATGGAGATCATCCGGGCGTTTGCAGTGTTGAAAAAGGCGGCGGCCATCGCCAACCGCGAGCTGCTGCCCGAGCGGATGAGCGCGGAAAAATGCGCCCTGATCGGCCG
>ENA-OPXM01001757-OPXM01001757.1-human-gut-metagenome-genome-assembly--contig:-NODE-1757-length-9624-cov-3.677709_pt1 | contig 9624 bp, 9 predicted proteins | sample MGYA00241707_ERZ502035 | MGnify/ENA primary metagenome ERZ502035 (study PRJEB25962, sample SAMEA2043051) | human gut metagenome | biome: human gut; feature: human-associated habitat; material: faeces... | reverse complement strand
CTCGGGCCGCTTGAAGACAGTCGCCATGTTGATGAGGTTATTCACCTCGCGCTTGACCTCGACAAGGCCGATGTAGGTGTCGAGTTCTTTTTTAAGGTCCTCGATCTTCTCGGGCGGGGGAAGCGGCGCTTCCTCTTCCTTTTTCTCGTCCGCGCCGGTGGAGGCGGCGGGCTTCTGCCAGAACAGCGCCGCATAGATTTTGGTCAGATACGCCGCCGTCAGGCCGCCGGAGAACAGGAACAGCCATTCCACCGCCGTGACGCCCAGACTGCCGCTTTCGGCGGCCAGCTCCACCAGGGATTCGTGGACCAGGGTCTTGCTGATATACCCCAGGAAGCCCGGGATACCCGCCAGGGAGCAGGCCCCGCACAGAAACAGGATATGCAGCAGGGGCTTGCCCCGGCCGAAGCCCCGGATCTGGTTCAGGTCCAGGGCGTGGGTGTTGCAGTATACCACGCCGGCCAGCAGAAACAGGGTCAGCTTCACCAGGGAGTGGTTCATCATATACAGCACCGTGCCGTGGGCGGCCAGGGCGTTGTGCTGCCCCAGCAGGGACAGGGCCGCCGTGCCCACCAGGATGAACCCGATCTGGGACAGGGAGGAGCAGGCCAGGATATACTTGAGGTTGTTGGAGAACACGGCGATGGCCGCGCCCAGCACCATGGTCACCGCGCCCAGCGCCAGCAGCAGGACGCCCCACCGGTGCTCGCCGGGGAGAAGGTCCGCCGTGATGATCAGGGCACCGAAGATGCCCGCCTTGGTGAGGACGCCGGACAGCAGGGCGCTGGCCGGGGCCGGGGCCACCGGGTGGGCCTTGGGCAGCCAGATGTGCAGCGGGAACACGCCCGCCTTGGCCGCGAAGCCGAAGAAGATGCACAGCGCCGCCGCCCACAGCTGGGAGCGGTCCGCCACCCCGGCGCAGAGGCCGGGCAGGTCGGCAATGACCAGGGTGCCGGTAAGGCGGTACAGCAGGAACAGGCCCATCAGGGTCACAAGGCCGCCCAGCACCGCAATGGTCAGATAGGTCTTTCCCGCGTCCAGGGCATCGGGGGACTCCTCCTGCACCACCCAGGCATAGGAGCTGAGGCTCATCAGTTCGAAGAACAGGAAGGTGGTGTACAGGTCCGCCGACAGGAACACGCCCATGGTGAAGCTCAGGCACAGCAGGAAGAAGAAGTGGTAGCGCCGCAGATGGTGGTGGCCCCGGAAATACTGGGGCGTCAGCAGGGCCGACACGAACCACATGAAGCTCACCACCAGCCCATAGATGCACCGGAAGCCGTCCAGGGTGAAGTGGATGCCGCACAGGGGGATATCCAGGGATTCGCCGAACCGGGTGCACACCGCCAGCACCATCACAAGAAGCGTCAGCCCCGTGACGGCGCAGGACCAGCGGCCCAGCCCGGATTCGCTTTCGCTGCGGGTCAGCAGCAGGGGAAGGGCCCCCGCCAGGGGCAGCAGGATCAGAAGAAGCAGCATCACAGGCCCACCGCCTTTCCGATCACGTCCAGCAGCCACTGGGGGAACAGGCCCATCACCAGGCAGGCCGCCGCCAGGATGGCGGTGGGGACAGTCATCATCCAGCCCGCCTCATGAGCGGAGCCCTCCGGAATGGCCGGGACCTCCGTCCGGGGGAACCAGGCCTTCAGCACCACCTGGAACATATACACCGCCGTCAGCAGGGCCGACACCAGCAGAGCTGCGAAGCCCACCAGCGGCAGCCAGCCGCCGATATCCACCGCCGCCCGGGCGATGTACCACTTGCTGACAAAGCCGTTGAAGGGGGGGATGCCCGTCAGGGCGCAGGCCGCCGCCGTGAAGCAGGCGAAGGTCACCGGCATATACCGGGCCAGGCCCTCCAGCTGGGGCACATACTCCCGGTGGGCGTAGTGCAGCACCGCACCGGCGGTGAAGAAGGCCATGATCTTCACCACCGAGTGGACGATCAGGTGCAGGAACGAGGCGGCCAGGGCCTGGGTGGTCATCAGGGCGGCGGCAAACAGAATGTACGACAGGTTCGACACCGTGGAATAGGCCAGCCGCAGCTTGAAATGCCGCTGCTTCAGGGACATACAGGAGCCGTATACGATGGTGATGATGGGCAGCAGCAGCGCCAGCTGCTGGGCCCAGGTACCGGCCAGCACCTCCGTGCCGAAGCTGTAATAGATCAGGCGGATGCAGGCGAAGGCGCCGGCCTTTACCACGGCCACCGCGTGGAGCAGGGCCGTGACGGGGGTGGGGGCCACCGCCGCCGAGGGGAGCCAGCCGTGCAGCGGCCAGATGGCGGCCTTGACCCCGAAGCCCACAAAGGACAGGGCAAACACCGCCAGCAGCATGGACAGATCTCCGTCATAGCCTGCCAGATGGCCGCCCAGGGTGAAGTCCACCGCATCGTGGATGGCCAGGAACACCAGGCCGATAAACGCCAGGGCCGCGCCGGAGATGGAGTAGACCAGGTACTTGATGCCCGCCTTTTTGGCGGCCTTGGTCATGGGCTGCATCACCAGCGGCAGGGTGGCCAGGGTCAGCAGCTCATAGAACAGGTACATGGTCATCATATTGGCGGAGAAGGCGATGCCCAGGGTCACGCCGAAGGAGGCCGTGAAGAAAGCCCAGAACATATGCAGATGCTTCTCGTGGCGCATGTAGTCAAAGCCATAGAGCATGGTGAAGGGCCAGAGGGTGGCCGACAGTCCGGCAAACAGCCGGGCCGCGCCGTCCATGCGGAAGGCGATGGTCAGCCGGTGGGAAAAGTGCAGCAGGGTGAAGGTGCCGTCATCGCACAGGAGGATGGCCGCCCAGGCCAAGGCCGTGGTGCCCAGGATCAGGAGGCTGTATACCAGGCGGCGGCAGCTCTCGCTGCGGATGGGCAGGAAATAGGACAGCAGACCCAGCACCAGCGGCAGAAACACCGGCAGCAGGAGAAGGATTCCGTTCATATGGCGCACCTCCTTACAGAATGGACCCGGTGATGTGCTCCATCACGGGGACAGTGATGCCGGACAGCAGGCCCAGGATCAGGCTGGCTGCGGCGAACAGTGCCAGGGACAGCACCAGCAGCAGCGGCTCCCGGACCCGGCTCTGGGCCGGGAAATCCTGCCCCGGAAAGAAGGCGCGGCACAGCGGCGGAAACAGATAGGCTGCCGTCAAAAGCGCCGAGATCAGCAGCACCGCCGGAATGATATAGCACAGGGGGGCGGACATGCCGTCCAGGGCTCCCAGAGCCAGATACCATTTGCTGAAGAAGCCGCCGAAGGGGGGGATGCCCACCAGGGACAGAGCCAGGGCGGCGAAGCAGCCCATGGTGACGGGGATCCGGCGGCCCAGACCCGGGAAGCCGTCGATGGTTTCCGTGCCCGTCAGGAAAATGATGGAGCCGGCGGACTGGAACACGCCGATCTTGGCCAGGGCGTGGAACAGCAGCTGCAAAAGCCCCCCCAGCAGACCCACCGGAGTCATAAGGAATACGCCCAGCAGCACGTAGGAGATCTGGGAAATGCTGGAATAGGCCAGACGCTTTTTCAGGCCGTTTTCCGTGCAGCCCATAAACGAGCCCATGAAAATGGTCACCAGGGTCAGAACGATGCACACGGTCTGGACCCAGGTGCCCCGCAGGGCCTCCGCGCCCACGGTGAAGTAAATGACCCGGATGGCGGCGATGGCCCCCACCTTGGCGATGATGCCGGAGAGCAGAGCATGGGCCGGAGCCGGGGCCACGGGATGGGCCGAGGGCAGCCAGTTGTGCAGGGGGTACAGACCCGCCTTGGCCCCGAAGCCCAGCAGCATCAGAAATGACGCAGCCAGCAGGGTAGGAGAGAGAGTCTGGAAATATCCGCCACGGATGAAGGCCAGGGAGGACTGCTGGGCCAGCAGCACCACGCCGAACAGGGCGATGAAGCCGCCGCAGACGGAGTAGTACAGGTATTTTACCGCGCCTAGCAGGGCCTTGGGACGCTGGGTGTGCAGCACCAGGGGGAACGACAGCAGGGTGGTTAGCTCATAAAACAGGTATAGAGTCACCAGGTCTGCCGCCAGAGCGGCGCCCAGCACCGCCGCCTCCGTCAGCATCAGGAACACATAGAAACGGGGATGGTGCCCCTCGTGGGTCATGTAGACGGAGGCATAGGGGATGGTCAGCAGCCAGCACACGGCGGTCAGCAGACAGAAGAACCGGCCCAGGCCGTCCAGCCGCAGGGAAAACGTCAGGTCGGCGGTCATGCGCCACACCGGTGTGGCCGTGTCGCCCAGGGTGCAGGCACCAATCAGCAGCGCAAGCAGCAGGGCCTGGCCCACGGCTAGGATCACCGTGCGGGCCCGGTCATTCCGGATCAGGCTCAGGGCCGCCATAGCCAGCGGCAGCAGGAGGATCAGATATAACATATTCGTCTCCTCCCTTTCACTGACAGAACAGGTCCATGCCCTGCCGGAACAGGTCCATGAGCCCGTAGGACCGCAGGCCAACAGCGATGTTCAGGGCCGCAAACACCAGGCCCGGCACGGCGGCCCATTTCAGGCGGCGGTCCCGCTTTTCTCCGGCCTCCGGCACCCACAGAAGCAGGGTGGTATACAGGAAATACAGCACGTTCAGCAGGGTGGACAGGGCCAGCGCCAGCAGCACCGCCCAGGTCCGCCAGCCCATATGGAAGGCCGCGGCGGCAAAGTACAGCTTGGGGATGAAGCCCGCGAAGATGGGAATGCCCACCATGGACAGGGCTCCCACGGTGAACACGCAGCCGGCAGCGGGGTCCCGGTGGGCGGCGCCCCGGAGGCTGTTGAAGTCCTGATGCCCGCCGGAGACGGCCATCAGGTCCGCACCGGACAGAAACAGCATGGGCTTGGTCAGGGCATGGGACACGACCTGGAACAGCACCGCCCCCAGGGCGGCCTCCGTTCCCATGCCCAGGCCCATGTAGATGTAGCCGATCTGGGCGGCGGAGGAGAAGGCGATCATGGTGGTCAGCCGCCGGGCGAAAATGGCGGAGACGGAGCCTGCGATCATGCCGCCGATGCCAAACAGCAGCAGCACCGTCTGGATGCCGGTGGCGGCGAACACGTCAATGCCGATGACCTGGTAGATGACCTTGATGAGAAACACGATATACCCCTTGGACACCACGCCGGACAGGATGCCCGAGGAGGCGGGAGTGGCCTGCCCATAGGTATCGGGCATCCACAGGTGGAAGGGGAACAGGCCGCTTTTGATGGCCAGTCCCGCCGTTATCAGGCCCAGGGACATGGTCACGGAGAACCGGTGCCCGCCGGAGGCCCACAGGTCCGCGATGGCGGTGTGCAGCTGGGGGAACAGCAGGTGGCCGGTGACGGAATAGGTGAAGATGACGCCGATCAGGAACAGGCCGGAGCCCATCAGGGCGAAGATCATGTACCGGGCGGAGGCGATCAGGGCGCGCCCGCCCCGGCGCACCGACAGCAGGGCGCAGGAGGCGATGGTCAGCACCTCGATGAACACATAGCCGGTGAAAATGTCGTTGGTGTAGCACAGGGCCACCAGCGCCACATGGGCCAGGTCCACCATGACCCAATAGAGCTTCTGCTTGTCGGCGGGGACGTCCTGCAGGATGCGGCGCATACCGCCCAGCACGCTCAGCAGCATGACCCCGGCAAACAGCATGGCCAGGAAGGACTCCAGAATACCCGCCGTCAGCTCGTTGCCCCAGGGGGCGGGGTAGTGGCCCATCATATAATAGTAGCGGACGTGGTGCACCGCGCAGTATACCAGCACAGAGCCCTGGAGCACCACGCTGGCAGACAGCAGGAAAATGCTCAGCCGCCGGGCCCAGCGGGCGTTGGCGGCAAAGGACACCACGGCGCACACCAGGGACAGAATGATGGAGAAGAAGGGGAAATTCTGCACAAAGCTCATTGCTCGCCGTCCTCCTTCTGCCGCTTTTTGTGGGACATCATCATATACAGCTTGTCCATGTCCAGGGTGCGGTAGGTCTGGTAAATGCGGACGGTCAGGGACAGCATCACAGCCGACACACTGACGGACACCACGATGCCCGTCAGCACCAGGCCCGCGGGGATGGGGTTGACGTAGTGCTCCATAGAGGTGACGCCGTCCACGATGATGGGAACGGTGCGGCCGGTGATATAGCCCCGGTCCGCCAGCAGCAGGAACACGCCGGAATCCATAATGTCCAGGCCGATGACCTTTTTCAGCAGGTTCCGGTCAAACAGCAGCATGCAGAAGCCGATGACGAACAGCAGAATGGCTACCACCAGCTCGTAATTGGAAGCAAGGGCCTTCAGCATCATAGCTCCCCCCTTCTGAAGTACATATAAAGGCTGTACATGGTGCAGCACACCACGAAGCCCACCGCCACGTTCAGGGGCAGAATCAGCCCGGCGGACAGAATGCGGCCCGGGGTGCCGGGGGAGATGACAGAGTGCAGGTGATTGGCGCCGGTATAGAAGGAGTAGCTCTTGGCCAGGCAGTAAAAGCCCAGGGAGCACAGCACCACCGTCTGGAGCCCCCGGGGCCGCAGCACGGCGGAGGCCGCCGCATCGCCCCACACCATGGCAAACAGCATCAGCCCCGCTGCCAGAATGGCACCGCCGGAGAAGCCGCCGCCGGGGGACAGGTGGCCGTTGAGCAGGATGTAAATGCCGAACACCAGGATCACCGGGATCAGGAACCTGCACATGGGGGCCACAATGGGGTCCGAGGCATAGTCCACCACGTCGGGCTGCCGGAGCCAGCGCTTTTTGCCGGAGCGGTTGAGCAGGATGGTCACGGCGCACATGGCGGTGAACAGCACAAAGGATTCGCCCAGGGTATCGAAGGCACGGTAGTCCAGGATCATGCCCGCCACGGTGTTCACCGCGCCGGTCTCCTCCGTGCCCTGCTCCACATAGCGCCGGGCCACCTCGTTGACGGTGGGGGCGGTGTCGGAGCCGTAGGGGGGCAGGTCCGCCGCCGTCAGCAGCATGAGGGCCGACAGCACCACGCACAGAAGGCCTGCCAGCACGTTGTACAGCCGCAGGGACCGGTGGACTCCCTGCTCCACCAGCGTCCGGTCCCGGCGGGGGGTCGGATGAGCGGAGACGTTTTCAGCCGGACACTCCGGAGGCTCCTTTTGCAGCTGCTCGGACAGGTCCAGGCCGCCGTGGAGCCAGAGCTGCACCAGGGAGGGCTCAGAGGGTGTCGTCATGGTGGTCCTCCTCTCTGCGGGCCTCGTGCTCCGCGTCCTTGTCAATGAGGTTGATACGCCGCAGGGTCAGGAAGAACAGGATGCCTGTGATCCCCGCGCCCACGGCGGCCTCGGTGATGGCCAGGTCCGGGGATTCCAGCAGCAGCCACACCACGGACATGATAATGGAATAGGCCATATAGATGATAACAGCCCGCATGGGCTTTCGCACCAGCGCCGTGGCCACGGCGCAGATCACCAGCCCCGCCAGCAGGAGAATGCGGAAGGTCGTGCTCATGCTCTGTCCTCCTGTTCTCCGTCGGGCAGCTCCAGGTGCTGCTCCAGATTCTGGTTCACCCGGTACTCAAACTGGGCCAGCATATGGCCAGACAGGGGAGAGGTGCACCACTGGAGGATCACCATCAGCAGCAGCTTCCACAGCACCGGGCGCAGGCCCACCGCCAGCATCACCGCCAGCACCAGCAGGGAAAGACCCAGGGTGTCGGCTATGGAGGCGGCATGGAGCCGGTTCAGGGAAAAGTCAAAGCGGAACAGGCCCACGATGGCGGTCAGCAGGGCGAAGCACCCGGCCAGCACGCACAGAGCCGCCAGGCCGAAGCGGATCCATTCACCGATCATGCGATTCGTCCTCCCTCTCGTCCTGCCGCTTGTACTGGTACAGGTTGATGTAAATGCGGCACAGCAGCATCACCGCGATAAACGACAGCACCACATACACGATGGCCACGTCCACCAGGTAGTCCTCCCCCAGCAGATAGGCCAGGATGGCGATGATAATGGCCACCAGCGTGCCGGTAAGGTTGATGCCGATGATGCGGTCCACCGTCAGCCTGGCCCGGATGATATACACCATCACTGCCAGCAGGCCCAGACCCAGAAGCACCAGAGCGCCCCAGAACAGATCGTGATAGCACTGTTGGATCAGTTCCATTCCGGGCCCTCCATTTTCCGCAGGAGCCGGGTCAGACTCCAATCCGGGATGTCGGCGGCATGAGCCTTATTCAGGCACAGCACCAGGTAGTCCTCTCCTTCCTGGCGCACCGTCACAGTGCCGGGGGTCAGGGTGATGGAGTTGGACAGCAGCATCCGGGAGACGGGCTTTTCCAGGGGCGCGTGGACCCGGACGATGGCAGGGTGATAGTCCGGCTTCCGGGACCAGATCACCCGCATCACAGCCAGGTTGGCCCGGATGATCTCCCGCACAAGGATCGCACCGTAGACAACATAGCCGCCCAGGCGCTTCAGAAAACGCCGCTCCGTCTGAGGCCGGCAGCCCAGGGCAGCCACGCAGAACGCGTAGACCGCCGCCGTGACCACCACGCCGAACAGGCAGATCTCCAGCGTGACTTTTCCGTTCAGGATCAGCCACAGCAGGAACAAAAAGATACACATGACCATGGGGGTTCCTCATTCCTCTCTCACACACATAGCGTGAATGTTAAGATTTTTTCGCACACGGCGCAAAAAACTTCATACAAAAGTTATTTTACCATGTATGCAGAAATAAAGTCAATAAAAACCGGGAATTTGCCGGGAAAAGATGAAAAAGCCGTCAATTGGCGTGCATAATTTCCCAAACGTGTCCCGCGCCGCAGCGCCTGCCCGGTCAGATATTTCCAATCCGAAAAATGTAGCAATTGCAACAGACAAATACCGGATTCCGGCGTATACTGCCGGATGTACCATAAAATAAGGAGGAATCATTTCATGATTCGCAGGATCATTCACATAGACCAGGACAAGTGCAACGGCTGCGGGGCCTGCGCCAGGGCCTGCCACGAGGGCGCCATCGACATGGTGGACGGCAAGGCTAAGCTCATGCGGGAGCACTACTGCGACGGGCTGGGGGACTGCCTGCCGGCCTGTCCCACCGGGGCCATTACCTTTGAGGAGCGGGAGGCTCCCGCCTATGACGAGGCCGCCGTGCTGGCCGCCAACTATGATTATGAGGGTGCCATTGAGAAGCTGGATTCCTTCCCGGACATCGCCAACTACCCCGACATGAGCACAAAGCGCGCGGAGTACGTCAACGCGATGAATTCTCTGGTTGAGTACAAGGATTATTCCCAGATTCCCAACCTCAGCTTCCATGTGCTGATCGCCGACCCCGCCCGCGCCTTCAACGATAAGGAGCTTGGCGGAAAGTACAATCAGAACTTTGTCACCATCGACGAGTTCTCCAAGATTCTGGAGCAGCTCTACGCCAACAACTACGTACTGGTGGATTTTGACGACTTCGTGAATGTCGGACAGACCGTTTCCGGAACCGATCAATTCGAGGCCAAGTCCATTTTCCTCCCTCAGGGGAAGAAGCCTCTCATGCTCACCGAGACCATGGTCAACTACTTCGAGTACATGGTTGACAGCAACAAAGACGGCGTGGCCGACGCCGGCGGCACGACGATCTTCGACTGCACCTCCGCCCGCGTGATCTCGCCCGACAGCACGGCCG
>ENA-OPXM01001749-OPXM01001749.1-human-gut-metagenome-genome-assembly--contig:-NODE-1749-length-9659-cov-2.240004_pt1 | contig 9659 bp, 8 predicted proteins | sample MGYA00241707_ERZ502035 | MGnify/ENA primary metagenome ERZ502035 (study PRJEB25962, sample SAMEA2043051) | human gut metagenome | biome: human gut; feature: human-associated habitat; material: faeces... | reverse complement strand
TTGCCCCAGCCGTTGCTCGGCAGGCGGAATATCCGCGCATTCCGCTGCATCGGTTTGTATTTCAGCAGAATGGTGTACGGTATCGCGAAGATGCGCACGTTGACCGCAGATCCTGTTTTGCGGCGGGTGGTGCTGATCCACAGCTGTTTGCCGTCCTGCTGGATATGCTGCGGGGTCAGCGTGCAGAGGTCGATGTAGGAGAGTCCCGTGAAGCAACTGAACAAAAATGCATCGCGTACCAACTGTAAGGTCATGTCGTCGAGGTCCAGACGGATCAGCTTGCGGATTTCGGTCATGGACAGGTAGTTTCGCGCGACGAATTCGCTGCGCAGTTTGTAATTCGCGAAGAGGTCCTTGGCCATGTGCCCCCGGCTTCGGGCCAGCATGAGGATGTGCTTGAACGCGATCATGTAGATCCACGTCGTGTTTTTCTTGTGTCCGCACTCCTGTGCGATGTAGTGGTGAAACCCCGTCAGGAACTCTTTGTCGAGTTCTTTGAACAGCAAATCCTTGCGGTTGAATTTGTCGTTGACGTAGTTTTCGAGATGCTTGTAAACACACCTATATTTATAGTAGGTCGTTTTGCTGCGGCTGATGCCCACCATCCGGCTGAACTCCTCGTTGTGATGCCTGAAGAAGGCCAACAGCGTTTCGTTGCGCTGGTCGTTGCCGAAATACATCTCCTTGACCATTTTCGGAGTGACCAGGGCATGCTCGTAAAACAGCGTGTTGTAACATCTTTCGATGTGGAAACGAATCTGCGAGAGTTGTTCGTTGACATGTGAGGCAACCGCGCTGCGCCCTGCCGCCCGTCCCATACTCACATCCCAGAGATTCGGATTCACGGATAGTTGCGTGGACAGCTGCGTTCGCTGTCCGTTGATCGTAATGCGTCCCATGATCGGCGTGTTTCCATTGCGTAAAGGCGCATTCTTCTTGATGTAAAACAGTACTTTGAACGTGTTTCTCATTCCCTTCCTAACCTTTTTTAAACAATAAACAAACCGCGATAAAGGTAATGATAAAGTTACTGCCAAACGGTATATCAATTGGACCAAATAGCTTATACGGCACGGTTTAACCCTTCTTGTCCGGTAACTATCTGGTAACACAACCCGGACGCACGGAGGTGTCGTCCGTATATCTTACACGCTTAATACCAAACTATTAGGCATTTCTCGGAAAATGCGTTCCGGAACGCTGTAATTATCCTATATCCAGCAGTTTATTATCCGGAATCCGGGGCGATTGTTTTTTTATTTTAAAATTTTATTTCCTAACCAAGCTAATGAATAGGTGACACTAAGACCTGTCATTATCATGACCCAACAACTCTTATCAAAAACATTCTCTTGCAAAAGGAGTATTTCTCCCAATACTATAGCGGCGAAAACCAACTTAGCCAAATCAAAAAAGAACTTCCCTAAAGTCTCCCTCCTGATCTTGTCCCGCTCTTTCTTAATAATTATTTTCTCAAAATTTCCCATTTCCCCATAGTCTCTTGTTTTGGTTAATACTACTGATTATATGTAGGCAAATGTATATATTATCGGCGACCTGCCCAACTTTTTTATGTGGAATCGCTTATTTTCCCTAATTTTGTATCCCTAAAACGGATGAATGTGGAAGAGTATTTGAATCAACTGAATGAGAGCCAGCGGGAAGCGGTGGTTTACAATGAGGGGCCATCCTTGGTCGTGGCCGGGGCTGGCTCCGGTAAGACAAGGGTACTGACCTATAAGATCGCTTATTTATTGCAATTGGGATTGCCTCCCTATAGTATCTTGGCGCTGACCTTTACCAATAAGGCGGCGGGGGAGATTCGCCAGCGACTGGCAGACGCCATCGGCCCGGAGGCGGAGTCCATTTGGGCCCACACCTTCCACTCCTGCTGCGCGCGGATCTTGCGCCGGTTTGGGGATCGGCTGGGCTATACCAACCACTTTACCATTTATGACACGGACGACAGCAAGCGGGTGATGAAGCAGTGCCAGCGCCAGCTGGGCATTGACGACAAGTTTTTGAACCACAGGGCCATTTTGTCGGAGATCAGCAACGCCAAGGACGCGCTGATCGGTCCCCAGGAGTACCGGGCTACCGTGGGTGCGGACTTCCGTAAGGGCAAGATCGCCGAGTGCTATGCGCTCTATCAAAAGGAGCTACTGGCGGCGGACGCTATGGACTTTGACGATATGATCTACAACACCGTGCAGCTGCTGCGAGAGAATGACGATGTGCTGGAGCTGTACCAAAACCAGTTTCGCTATGTGATGGTGGACGAGTACCAGGACACCAACCACGCCCAGTATGTGCTCACCTCTCTGCTGGCGGACAAGTTTAAGAACATTTGCGTGGTCGGTGATGACGACCAGTCCATTTACCGCTTCCGCGGCGCCACCATTGAGAATATTTTGTCCTTTGAGCAGCATTATAAGAACGCCACAGTGATTCGCCTGGAGCAGAACTACCGCTCCACCCAGAATATTTTGGACGGTGCCAACGCGGTGATCGCCAATAACAAAAATCGAAAGGGCAAGCGCCTGTGGACGGAGGCAGGCGCCGGCAGCAAGATCATTCTGAATACTGCCCAGAACGAGGCGGACGAGTCCTCCTTTATTGTGGAGGAGATTCTGAAGAATGTAAAGGCCGGGCGCAAAATGAGCGACCACGCAGTCCTGTACAGAATGAACGCCCAGTCCCGGAATATTGAAATTGCCCTGACGAAAAGCGGTATTCCCCACAAGGTCATTGGCGGCAATCGCTTCTTTGACCGCAAGGAAATTAAGGATATGACCGCCTACTTTGCGCTCATTAACAACCCGGCGGACACGGTGCGCTTGCAGCGCATTATCAATGTGCCTAAGCGGGGGATCGGCGCCACCATGGTTAGCCATATTACGGAGATCGCCACTGGGCTGGGCATCTCTGCTTTTGAGGTGTGCCAGCGAGCAGACGAGTTCCAAAAAACTGCCCGCAGTGCTCAAAAATTAAGGGATTTTGCCGCCCAGATTACATATTTCCAGCGTTGCCTGGAGGACGGTATGCTTCTGAGCGACTTGCTCCAGGAGATTTTGGAAAAGACCAAGTACACGGACTATCTCCAGGAGGATGACCCGGAGAAGTACGAGGATCGGCTGAACAATATCAAGGAGCTTTCCTCCATGTTCATTAAATACCAGGAGGAGAACGAGGACTTTGAGCTGTCCGACTTTTTGGAGGATGTGGCGCTGGTGTCCGACATTGACTCCTATAACGATGATGAGGACTCTGTGGTGCTGATGACCCTGCACTCCGCCAAGGGCCTGGAATTCCCGGTGGTGTTTATCCCCGGTATGGAGGAGGGTATCTTCCCCGGCAGCCAGGCTATGTACAGCGAGGAGGAGCTGGAGGAGGAGCGCCGCCTGGCCTATGTGGGTATTACCCGCGCCCGGGAAAAGCTTTATTTGGTCAACGCCCGCCAGCGTATGCTTTACGGCACCACCAACCGGAATATGCCCTCCCGCTTTTTGCGAGAGATCCCGGAGCAGGTGACGGAGGATGTGACCGTTCAGTCCTTCCGCAACCACGCGGGCTTTACCGGCGCCAAGGTGGGGCAGCAGACCCAAAAGAGCAGCTATGCCCATAAGTTCGGCGGCGCCAAAACCGCCAAGGCCGCTCCGGCAGCTACCGGCGTCACCTACGCCGTAGGCGATACGGTGCGCCACAAAACCTTTGGCACCGGCGTGGTGCTGTCTACCCAGCCCATGGGCAACGATACCCTTTTGGAGGTGGCCTTTGACCGTGCGGGCACCAAAAAATTGATGGCCAATTTCGCCCGAATGGAAAAGGTGTAAAGACGATTAAAGGAAAAAGATCATCGTGCGGGCGGATGCTATCCGCCCCTACTGCATCTCTTGTCCCAAGATATCGTAGGGCGGGGGCTTGCTCCCGCCGTTAAGCATACCACTCTGTTACAGGGTGGTATTTTTTGTTGACAAAAGCGATACCTTGTGTTACGATGTAACTGTGAGATATACATTGTAATCCAAGGTATTGATTTTAGGAGGTGCGTATGCGTTACAGTAAAGAACTGCTCAAGGGCGGCACGCCGCTATTGGTGATGAGCGTGTTGGACGGAAAGGATTTGTACGGCTATCGGATTATTCGGGAGTTGGAGGTTCGCAGCGAAAATGTGTTTCAAATGAGCGAGGGGACCCTGTATCCCATTCTCCACGCTTTGGAGCAGGAGGGGTGCCTAAAGAGCGATTGGCGCACGGTGGACGGCCGCCGTCGTAAGTATTATCACTTAACGGACAAAGGCCGCCGCCAGTTCGCCGAGAAGAAAGCGGAGTTTTTGTCTTATACGCGGGATGTGACCCGGGTGCTGGAGTTTGCATAGAGGTGGGGCATGAAAAAAGAAGAGTATTTGCGCAAGGCGCTGCTGTTGGTCTCCAACCCGTATACCAAAGCCCAGGTACAGCGGGAGCTGGAGGATCATATAGAGGACGAAATCAGCTTCTATACAGACGCCGGACATGAGAGGGAAAAGGCGGAGAATATGGCAATGAGCCGTATGGGCGCGCCGGAGAAGATGGCTCGGGAACTGGGTCGCCTGCACCGGAATTTGCCCGGTCGGATGCTGGGTTTTTCTGCCCTGGCGGCGTGCGTGGGACTGTCTATGCTGTATGGGTTTAGCGATCAGTGGTCGGGTTCTTTGTATGCTATTATGCCGGATTGGCTGGTCTATACCCTGCAGTTTGGCAATGTGCTGGCCGTTTTGGCAGCCACCACCCTGGCCTTTCGCTGGGCGTGGAAGTGCAAGGACCCGGTGTTGCTGGTTGGGCACGGTCTGTTTTGTGTTGTCAGTAGCATTGCCCAGTATTTTTTATGGTACAATTTGTTTACATTACTGGTTGGTACGATCCCGGATGTGATCGCCGCGTGGATTATGCGTACCCCATTTATAGTGGGCTTTGCTGCGAACGGCGTTAGCAACCTGAAATATTTTACTCAATGGACCGGTTGGAGTATGGACTGGGTAATTGGGGTACAGTATTGCTTGACCTTGCTGCCATTGGTACTGGCAGTCTTGGATTTTGCTTGTGCGGCAGAAATTCGACGGGTCAGCAGCCAAACACTTGAACGGGGTATCTTTCGCCGTATGCCGGTGATCGGGCGCATTTTAGTGGTGCTGACTGTTTGTGCGGCGGTGTCGTTGGGCGTGTCCAACGGCGTAGACGCACTTATGCGGGAACGAGCGCGCCAAGGTGTGGAGTCCAAGCCCTTACAGCAGGCCATGGAAGTTCTGGACAAAACCCGGCTGCCGGTGCAGTCTAAAAATACACCGGCGGATTATGAGGCGGGCTTGGCTGCAAATGAAGAGACCGTTTACGAGGGCATGCCGTACCATGTCATTTTGGAAGATACGGATGAGGACGGTGTATACGAGCGCAAGTGCCTGGTGAATACGGAATACGACTGCCCTTTGTCTATGGATCAGGCCAAAAGCCTGTATGACCGGGCGCCGGATCTGACCCTGGAAGAATGTTTGAAAATCGCGCCGCTGTCTACGGTCAGCTATTATGGTGTGGAACCGAGCAAAAACGGCGATACCGTGACCGTCTTGAAATGGCGCCTGCGGTCGAATCGGGTGAGTTACGAAATTACATTCAAAAACGGCAAGTATTTAAGTCGAGATTAGGGTGTATCCCAGGAGGAGAGATTGTAATGGTCTATCTTTACTATTACTATGCCAATATATTCATGCCGGATATTGAAAACTCCGGCCTGACGCATATACCGACCACACTGACTTTTGTGGCCTATCGTATCTTACTGGCAGTGGCCGTAGGGCGTAGCGCCAAAGTGCGAGAGACCGCTGCCGGTACTGTGTGGGCAGTCTGTACACTGCTGCTGGGACCGCTGGCGGCGGTGCCCTATGCGTTGGTGACCCGCTGCCCGCGGGGGGAAAGACAATACCGGGGCTGGGTCTGCGTTTTGTTGGCGGCGGTGATATTTATTATCGGTGCGCTATATACATATGCTGCCAGTTTTTGATTAAAAATGAAAAGAACAAGCCCTTTTCCGGGCGCAAGTGTGTATGCAACTTGATGATAATATAGACGAAATTGAAAAAAACACCGCCGACGGGGGACCGTCAACGGTGCTTTTTTGGATCTTAGCGATTATTACGATGGTCGGCGGTTTGGGTGCCGGTGTTGCCGCTGTCTGTGCAGCAGGGGCAGCAGTCCTCTTTGTCCCTGGGGAAGAACTCATCCACCGGGAAGTCAATGCCGGCGAAGGTCTCGCAGGGGTTGGCGGTGTTGCAGTTGCACTCCCGCTCCGGAATGCAGTAGTCATAGGCGGGAATGGTCATCTGCACATCCCGTTCCATCTGGATGATGGAAAAGAGACCCAGGGTCACCAGCACAGCCTTGGCCGGGCGCTCCGGCAGGGTGCTGTTGTCCAGTGTGGAAGTAATGGACTTGGGCATGGAGGTTAGGCAGGGCACGCGGCAGTCGCAGCTGCATACCACATCCATAGACAGCACCACCGGATCCACCGCCTGCACCTTGGCAGAGGGGTTGGTGTACTGGGGGGCCTCCGGGCAGTCCAGCGCCTCCGCGGACACATTGCTGACAAAGACCTTCACATTGCCGCTGCTGCCGTAGAGAATGCACTTTTTGTTAAAGCTGGTGTAGCCGGTGGCTACCATAGGCACCGTGCAGGGCGCCGAGTAGCAGTCAAAGGTCAGCTTAAAGTAGTAAGTAACATCCACGCTGTAAAAGCCGTTGTCAAAGGGCACTTCGTCCACATCAATGCTTACAGCCTCAATGGTGCAGTCCCGGCACTTGACGGTGACCGCGTTGTCTACCAGCATTTGCGCCGGGGCATAAAAGGTGACCCGCAGGTCCTCCAGGCAGTCCTTGCTTACGCAACTGTCGTAAATGCGCTTGGTGTCAATGCACACCGCCTCGTTAATGCGTTTTTCGCCGGTATCAATGATCGAATCGGGCATAACAAAACTCCTTCATAGGTTATTGCACACCGGGCGCCCGGCGCCCCGCAGTGCTTCAGTAACATACTATGAAGGAGATGTTTTTTTGACCCTGTTATTTTTCAAAAACCGGGTAGGTGCGGCGGAACAGGCTGTTGATTCGGCGGAAATAGGTGCCGTCTATGTTGGCGATGGTGTCTTCCGTCGTGCGAAAGCGCCAGTTCTTCTCCGGCACGCCGGGGGTGTTCATTCGCGCGTCGCTGCCAAAGCCGCACATATCCTGCAAGGCGATGATCACCACATTGGATGCGCTGCGCCACACTGTTTCTATAATTTTGCGGCAGGCGGGGCTTTGATAGCCGCCGTCGCCCCAGTTGTCGCCGGTAAAGCCCGCATAGTCCAGGGCAAAGCGGCGCTCTGCTTCACCGGCCTCCCACAGCCAGCCCAGCAGGGTGTTGTTGTCGTGGGTGCCCACATAATTGATACTGTTTTTCTCTGCGTTATGGGGCATGTGGCTGCTGTCACCGTTGGGGTCAAAGCCAAACTGCACCACTTTCATACCGGGGAAGCCGGTGTCAGCAAGCAGCTGCACCACATCCGCTCCAAACACCCCCAGGTCCTCGGCAATAATGGGGGCGTTCGGGTACACCTCAAACACCTTGTCAAACAGCTTCATTCCCGGTCCGGGCAGCCACTGGCCCACTTTGGCAGTCTCTGCCTGGGCGTCCACCGCCCAGTAGCTGGCAAAGGCGCGGAAGTGGTCAATGCGTACCGCGTCGTAGGTGGTCAGCGCGTGACCCAGGCGAGAAAGCCACCAGCCGTAGCCGTCCTTTTCCATAGCCGCCCAGTCGTACAGGGGATTGCCCCACAGCTGGCCGTTCTCGCTAAAGTAATCCGGCGGCACACCGGCCACTTTCTCCGGCTTTAAGGTCTTTTCGTCAATGAGAAACAGGGGCAGACCGGACCACACATCGGCGCTGTCCATGGCTACATAAATGGGCATATCTCCCAAGACAGCCACACCTTTTTCGTTGGCGTAGGATTTGATATTACCCCATTGCAGGTAGAAAATGTACTGCACAAATTTCCAAAACGCCGCCCGGCTCTCATAGGAAAATATGTCCTGAATACAGGTGTGGTAATGGGCATGGCGGTCGCTCCACTGCCACCAGGGTTTGCCGCCCTCCGCCTCTTTTACCGCCATAAATACGCTGTAATCCGTCAGCCATGGGTTCTCCACCTCAAAGGCCTTGATCTTGGCCACCAGGGTATCGTCTATGCGCAAAAAAGCCTGCTCCAGCAGCGCCAGTCGGCGTTCACCGGCAAAGGCAAAGTCCGCCGTGTACGGCGTGCCGTCGTAGCGGTTGGCCGCCACTTCTTCCGCCGTCGCCAGGCCCATATCCTGCAATCCCTGCGGGTCGATAAACAGGTAGTTGCCGGCAAAAGCGGAGGGGGAGCAATAGGGACTTCCGGCTCCGTCAATCGGATTAAAGGGCAGCACCTGCCAGTAGGTAAAGCCCATGTCCGCAATACGGTCGATAAAGTCTCGGGCGTGCCGGTCAAACACGCCGATCCCATAAGGGGAGGGCAGGGAGCTGATGTGCATAAGCACACCGGCGCCGCGCTGGTGCAGCATAAGATCACCTCGTCAAATTGCTTCTTTCCGTGCCGATCCACGGCACGCAAGTATGGATTTTACCACTTTTTGCCGTCAAAAGCAATGGCAGGGTGCAAGGTGAACAAAAATTCACTTATTTTTAATAAATATTATATATTATATATATTGAACCGTGGCGCGGAATTTGTTATAATGCTATAATGTGCAGGAGCCTGAAATGGGCTTTTGTAAGCCAATGTCGGAGGAAGTACCCTTGATTAATACCAAGACCATCAGCAAAGAAGAACTGGACGCCCAAAGAGAGAACGCTGCCAAGGTGCAGGCGGTGCTGCAAAAGGCCGCCGGACTGGATATCCGTATGCTGCTGCCGCTCCACGGCCATGTCTGGCGGCAGGACCTGGGCTATATCCTGGGCAAATACGACCTGTGGAGCCGTTGGGAGCCGGAGGTCCGCGGCGTGATGATCGCCTACGCTTCCGTATACGGCAACACGGAGAACGCCGCCAATATCCTGGCCTGCCGTCTGGTGGAGCAGGGGGTAAAGGTGAAGATGTACGATGTGTCCGTGACCCACAGCTCCTATGTGGTGTCCGACGCCTTCAAGTACAGTCACCTGGTGTTTGCCGCACCCACTTATAACGGCGGCGTGTTTATCACCATGGACGAGGTCCTGCGGGACATCGCCTCCCACGGCCTGCAGAACCGCGGCTTTGCCCTGCTGGAAAACGGCACCTGGGCGCCCATGGCTGCAAAGCTCATGCGCGCCGAGCTGGAAGGCATGAAGAACATCACGGTCTGCGAGAACGTGGTCACCATCCGCTCTGCCGCCAACGCTGCCGCCGAAGCACAGATGGACGCCCTTGCCGCCGAAGGCATGGCGCAAAAGCTCGAAAGCGGGCGCTGGGCGCTTACGGCAAGGCCGCTTCGGGCCTACCGGGCCTACGACATAGCCCTTCGCAACCAGCAGCAGCGGCAAGACGACTTCAAACGCAACATCGAAACCGGGGCCTACAGGCTTCTCGGATAGGAGACACTTCTATGACCGACACCGTTATTTCCACCCCC
>ENA-OPXM01001726-OPXM01001726.1-human-gut-metagenome-genome-assembly--contig:-NODE-1726-length-9733-cov-2.612007_pt1 | contig 9733 bp, 9 predicted proteins | sample MGYA00241707_ERZ502035 | MGnify/ENA primary metagenome ERZ502035 (study PRJEB25962, sample SAMEA2043051) | human gut metagenome | biome: human gut; feature: human-associated habitat; material: faeces... | reverse complement strand
CCCGCCACCACCAGGCCGGGCAGTTTGTTCTTCAACTCTTTGGCTTTACTCTTATCGCCCTCAGCCATTAGGCGGTGATACATCTCGACCGTCGATTTCCATCGTCCGTTGCAGATGTAATTTACAAACTCTTCCAGTGACATTTCAATGCAACGCTGTTCGCGCACATTAAAATAGAAAGAGCACAAATCATTAAAATCCATGTTAAAATGGGGTTTTAATTTAAGATAGGGAAAAAACGTTGCCCTTCGCCTGCAATTCAAAATTGCAATGTGCGAAAGTACGACATCTAAAACTGACGAAATATTACACTTTACGCCAAATCACCCACCGTTTACCTACTGTTTATCAGCATCCTAACAAACAGCCGGCAGAACTAAAGTGTACAATTGGCATTCTTCTTTTTATTTATTCTTTTTAACAGTAAGGACAATATTCCAAGGGAACCTTTCCAAATTATTCCCAATCTGCATTCTTTTAAATCCATGACACTTCGTTTTTATACCCTAACGGTATAAGAAGCCCCAGAAGGACAGCCATACAGACTCACGGAGACGCTTACATACATCCTCCGTTATCACTCCTCCCCTTCCTTCTTTTAGGTCAATCGATCTTCTTCCTGCCTCTTTTTCTTTTGCCGGTCAATCTTCCCCTTTCTTCTTCTTTTCTTGTTGATTGGAGAATATTTTATAGCCCCTCCTACACATCCGCTTCAGTTCCGCCAGCTGTCGGAACGATATATTCTCAATGTCTCGCTCCAGCTCCTCCAACTCTTTTTCCACACTTCTCACCTTGTTCCATCTGTCCTGATTTGTTTCCAAATCTTCTTTTTATTCATATTCTTAAAATATTTAAAAATTAAAAAGGAGCAAAAATATAAAAATCCGCAATTACAATGTTAAATATTTGAGTTTTTATGAACAAAATATTGTAATTCGTAAATTAATGTCTAATTTTGCAGAGAATAACAAGGAGGGATCGGCAGTGAGATTACACTGACGACCGCGTAGCGCACCTTATCCCCTCCTTTCCACTCCCCCCTTGATTGATATAGAATGAAAAAATGGTATGTAGCCTACGTGCTTTCCCGTCACGAGAAAAAGACTGCCGAGCTCCGCCAGCACCTTGTCCACGACGAGGAAGGGGTTGTCCGGCCCGAAATCCATGTTGCAGCGCCCGATCAGGTTCACGACCGCGACCGGCCCGATGCGCGTTTCATACACGCTCCAGCCCTGCCCCGGAAGGCTCGGCAGGAAATTTGCCGGGCGCAGGATATACCGGCTCTCGTCGAGATAGGTGCAGATCTCCCGCCGATTCCAGGTGTGGTTTCCGAGCGTGATGACGTCCGCACCCGCATCCAGAATGTCCTCCGCCTGCTGCGGGGTGATGCCGACGCCGGAGGCGTTCTCACCGTTTACAACACAAAAATCGATGCAGTACAGCTTCTTGAGCGGGCGCAGGTGCTTTTTGAGACACCGAAGTCCGCCCGCACCCGTCACATCACCGACTGCCATTACACGAAAGTCCATTTGTTTTCCCTCTGCATTTCTTATTTTTTTTCATTATACCATTTCCCAAAGTCGTTTGCCATGATATACTGAGAAAAAAGTCGCGGTTGGGTGCAACCGGCCGCGAAAAAAATCGTCATCAAAGACAGGAGGCCTTGCCTTGGACGACACAACGATCATCGATCTGTATTGGGCGCGCAGCGAGCAGGCTCTGCATGAGACGGAGCTGAAATACGGCGCTTACTGCCGCGCGATCGCGCGGAATATCCTGAAAAATCCCGAGGACACGGAGGAGTGCGTCAGCGACACATGGCTCGGCGCATGGAATGCCATGCCGCCGAAGCGGCCGTCCATTCTCTCCGCGTTTCTGGGGCGCATCACGCGTAATCTCGCGTTTGACCGCTGGAAGGCGGCGCGCGCGGAAAAACGCGGAGGCGGAGAGCTGCCGCTGGCGCTGGACGAATTGGATGCGTGCATCGCCGCGAAGGGCGGCGTAGAGGCGGAGTTTGACGGCAAGGAGCTTGCGCGCGCCCTCGACGCATTCCTGCGGACGCTCCCTGAGCGCGAGTGCAGCCTTTTTCTGCGCCGCTACTGGTTCGTGGACTCCGTCCGCGACATTGCAAGCCGCTATTCCATGAATGAAAACAATGTAAAATCCATCCTTTTCCGAACACGGGAAAAGCTGCGGAAATACCTCGAGGAGGAGGGGATCACCGTATGAAGCAGGAGATCCTATTTCGCGCCGTCGGCGAGGTCGGGGACGATCTCATCGCGCGCGCGGACAGACCCGTACAAAAAAATAAGACGGTGTGGCTCCGCTGGGCTGCCATGGCGGCGTGCTGCATACTGGTGATCGGCATCGCGGCGTTCGCCCGCATTGCGCTCAGCGGCGCAAAGTCCGCCGCGCCGGAGGCGAATATGCAGGCGGTCTGCGCCGACACTGCCGCACCGGAAACGCCGAGAAGCATCGAGCCGGAAACGGCGATGGCGGAGGAAAAATCCGCCGAAACAGCGGAAAACAGCGAGGAGTATAAGAGCGAGCCCGCCGATGTCCCTGCGGAGAACGACTGCACCACCCCGCAGACAACAGCGCCCTCTGATGCCCCGTGCAGGCTGTATGCTTTCCGTTTTGACGGCCGGCTCTACACGCAGATCCCGGCGGACGGCGTGGATATTCTGCCGGGCGAGCGGCTCGGCACCGTGGAGGAAAGCGATGTTTCTGAGCTGATCGGCTGCGCGGTCTACGCCTGTGACGGCGTGGAGCCATCGTACCGCGTCCTGCTCCTGCTGGACGGGGAGTATCTGCTGTTTGAGCATACAGAGCCGGACGGCGAATGAGCGGCGGGATAAAAAAGTACGCATCCGCGGACAAAAACGCTATGCAACCGCCGCACATTCTGATATAATTGCAGTGCAGAGAACGATAGGGGAGGGTGCCTATGTCAAACGCACTGAGACAGCTTGCAGAGTCCGTCCTGGAGCTGAAAGAGGCCTTTACCGAAGAAGAACTTCTGGCGCACAGCCACCACAAACGGGCGGAGCATGTTTTCCTGCTTGCGCGAAACACCTTCGTTGCCGTGGCGGCGCTGCTGTTTCTGATTTCGCTGTTCCATATCCCGAATGCATATCTGATCAAGGCGATCGCCTATTTCTTCGGCGCGGGCGCATATTTCTGCGAGATCCTGCTGCTGACCGACTGCTTTTCTCAGAAGGTGCCGCACCGTGAGATGTTCATGGCCTACTGCTTCGGCCCGATGTACATCCTGCTCGGGATCAGTTATCTTCTGCACTAAGCCGTAAAAACAATAAAACAATAAAACGCATCCGCGAGCGGCAAAGACTCACGGATGCGTTGTTTTTTGATTTGGGATCAGCCGCGCGCATAGCGCAGGATGTCATGCGCCACGGGCGTGTAAAAGAGCTTTGCGACCTGCTCCGGCTCGCGCGTCTGGGCGAGGATCCACATGAGCTTGGCGCAGACGGCCTCGGTGGTCATATCGAATGCCTCAAGGATCTGCGGGCAGTTGCGGATCTGACGGCCGACCTGATAGACGCCGACATCGCTGCCCTCGTTCTGGACCTGCGTGGTCAGGACGATGGCCTTTCCGGCATCAAGCCCCTGATGGAGCACCTCCAGGAAGCTGCTTCCGGGGTAACTCGGAACACCGCCGACGCCGAAGCTCTCCAGAATGAGGGCGTCGTTGTGCTCCAGCATGTACGCCGCGAGACTGGACGGGACGCCGGGGATCAGCTTGAGCAGCCCGACCCTTTCATTGAGCCGGTCATAGAATACCGGGGCCTCGGAAAAGCCCGTCTCGATGTATTGCAGAAGCCGCCCGTCCTGCACCACGGCAAGACAGGGGTAGTTGATGCTGGAGAATGCCTCATAGCTCTTGGAGCGCGTTTTGCAGGCGCGTGTGCCCTCAATGACCTTGCCGTTGAAGACGATCATGACGCCGTGCAGATGGTCGGAGGCGGCGCAGAGGAACGCGTCCGTCAGATTGACCTTGGAGTCGGTCGAATCGAAGCTGATGGGCTTTTGCGCGCCGGTCAGGACGACCGGCTTTTTTGCGCCCTGAATGAGGTAGGAGAGCGCCGCTGCCGTATACGCCATTGTGTCGGTGCCGTGGCTGATGACAAAGCCGTCGTAGCGCTCATAATGCTCCTGCACAGTACGCGCCAGCGCCACCCAGTTTTCCGGGCGGATGTTGGTGGAGTCGAGACTGAACAGCTGCATACAATCGACTTTGCAGAATTCGGAGACCTTCGGCACGAAGGACAGAAGCTGCTCAGAGGAGAGGGCAGGCCGCAGCCCATCCTGACTGATCTGAGAAGCGATGGTGCCGCCGGTGCCGATCATGAGAATCTTTTTCATAAAAAACCTCCCGCGTTCAGGTCGTGAATTCAGTATAGCATGACGCGGAGGGAATGTCCACCGGGAAAAAACAGCTCCGGGCATAAAAAGGCCGGCCCATGGCAAGACTGTACACCCTTCTTCGAATACGCACTACACCCGTTACCCTTACAGCCAGCTCGGAAACGGCTGCCTCACGGCACACGGGGTGGGCTGCTTAGTGCTGCTTGGTTCCCCACCTGACACGGTTCACAGAGCCCCGTTGCGTAAGACCGAATCTTCAACGCCGCTTATAAGGGTCAGACGATACAATACGTACCCTCGGTCGGGATTTCCTCCCCGCTGTAGCGGATTGCGGGTAACAAGGCACCGCTATCTCCCCGAGTAGTACAGCCTCGCCATGGGTCGGCCACGGCAAGAAAAATGACAGATCAGTCGAGCTTGCTTTCGACGAAATCGACCAGCTCGCCGACGGTGTTGAGCTTTTCCTCCATCTCCAGATCGACGCCAAGCTCTGATTCCAGATCCATGACCATCTCCACGGTGTCGAGCGAGTCGATGCCGAGGGATTCAAACGTGGTCTCGCGGGTGATCTCATCCGCGGAAATATCAAGCTGTGCGGCCAGATAGGACTGGATCTTCTCAAACATGCTATATTCCTCCATCCAACACACCAAAGCAGCCTTCGCGGCGGCCGGTGGCGCGGTTATGTGATAGGAATATCATACGGATTTTTCAGCCAATGTCAAGTGTTGTTTTTCAAGCGGTACGCAAAATGCACGGTTTTTGACGATTTTTGCGCGATTTTCATGAAGAACAGCGACTTTTTCGGCAAAAGGATATGGAGCGGTAGGACGCTCAGTTCAAAAAATCGCGGAGCTTTTTGCTTCTCGACGGGTGCCGGAGCTTGCGCAGCGCCTTCGATTCGATCTGGCGGATGCGCTCGCGCGTGACGTCGAACTCCTTGCCGACCTCCTCGAGCGTGTGCGGCTTGCCGTCCTGAAGGCCGAAGCGCATCCGGAGCACCTGCTGTTCACGCGGGGTGAGCGTTGCCAGCACATCATCAAGCTGCTCGTGCAGCAGCGTGTGGGACGCTTCCTCCGGCGGCTGAGAGGCGTCGGAATCGGGCAGGAAGTCGCCGAGGTGGCTGTCTTCCTCCTCGCCGACCGGCGTTTCCAGCGAGACCGGCTCCTGCGCGATCTTCATGATCTCCTCGACCTTGCTCACCTCCATGTGGAGCTCCTGCGCGACCTCCTCGGTCGTCGGCTCGCGGCCGAGCGACTGCACCATGCTGTGCGAGGTGCGAAGCACGCGGTTGATCGTTTCGACCATATGTACCGGGATGCGGATCGTGCGCGCCTGATCGGCGATGGCGCGTGTGATCGACTGGCGGATCCACCACGTTGCATAGGTGGAGAATTTATAGCCCTTGGTGTAATCGAATTTTTCGACTGCCTTCATAAGGCCGAGATTGCCCTCCTGAATGAGGTCAAGAAGCTGCATCCCGCGCCCGACGTAGCGCTTGGCAATGGACACGACCAGACGCAGGTTTGCCTCGGACATGCGCTTGTGCGCCTCCTCGTCGCCCTCCGCCATACGTTTGGCAAGCGCGAGCTCCTCCTCCGGGGTAAGGAGCTTGATCTTGCCGATCTCCTTGAGATACATCCGCACGGGGTCGTCAAGCTTGCCGTCTCCGAGATCGTCATAGCGCTCCAGCTCCTCGTCGGTGGGCGCGGCCTCCAGCTCGCCGTTTTCGATCGCCTCCATGTCGTCGATCGTGGGGCTGTCCAGCGCGTCGCTGCTGCCGATCAGGTCGAGAACGTCACTGACATCGATCTCCACACCCGCGGCCTCCAGCACGTCGTAAAACTGCTCGGTCTGCTCCTCGGTGGCATCTGCTGCGTCCAGCGCCTCGACCAGTGCCTTGGAGGCGACTTTTTTTGTCTTTTTCGCCTCCTCCAGCAGTGCGGTCAATTTGGCGCGGCTTTCGTCCGTAAGCTCCATTTTCTGAAGCAGTTCCATGTCTTTTGCCATCTCAGCCACCGTATCCTTTCTTTTCCCGGAGACGCTCGGCCATTGCCAACAGCGCCTCGCCGCCCGAGCCGGTTCTGCGTGCGTCCTCCTGACGGATGACGTCCACATAATCGCGCAGGGCATCCTCATTGACGATCTGGTCGTCCTTGTTTGCGACCGCCGAAAGGTGCGCCATCTCCTCGGGAGAGAACGTCCCCTCCAGCGCGCCGAGACTCACCGCTTGACCGGTGCCGTTTCTGGCGGCAAGCTCGGCATAGACCCTGCCCAGAAGCGGGCAGGAAAACTGCTCCGGCCGGAGCGTCACGCTGCCGAGCAGAGCCGGTTCCTTGAGAACGAGCCGCAGAAGTCCTTCCTCCGCCATCGCCGAACGCACGTTGTCATAGCGAATGCCCTTGACATGGGGCTGCTGCTGCTTCGCGGGCGCGAGGTCCTGGGCTTCCTGCTTCTTTTTTTCACGCGCAATGCGCTTTTTGAACGCTTTTTGCACCTCCAGCTTGATGGCGTCGTAGCTGACGCCCGCGGCCTCAGCGGCGCGGCGGCCGTAGACCTCGCGCTCGACCGCGCTCTGGAGCGTGGAGACCATCTCTGCCGCGTCCGACAAGAACGCCACACGCTGGTCATCCTGCGTCAGGTCGTATTTGCGCCGGAGCGATTGGAGGCGGTATTCGGCCTGATTTTCCGACTGATCGAGCAGGAGGCTGAAGCGGTCGGCGCCGAACTTCCGCAGAAACTCGTCAGGGTCCTTCGCGCCCTGCATCCGCAGGATCTTCACCTGAAGACCGACCTTCTCGAGCATCGGAATGGCGCGGCGGGTCGCATTCTGCCCGGCCTCGTCGCCGTCATAGATCAGAACGATCTGATTGGTATATTTCGCAAGAAGATTGGCATGCTCCTCGGTCAGCGAGGTGCCGAGCGACGCGACGGCGCAGTCAAAGCCGTACTGGTGCAGGGCAATCGCGTCCATATAGCCCTCGGTGAGGATGATCCGTCCCTGCTTGCTCTTTTTGGCGATGTTCAGGGCAAAGAGATTTTTCCGTTTGTTAAAAATGATGGTCTCGGGCGAGTTCAGATATTTTGGCGTCGAGTCGTCCATCACGCGCCCGCCGAAGCCGATGATGTTGCCGCGCACATCGATGATGGGGAACATCAGGCGGTTTCGGAAGCGGTCGTAAATGCCGCCCTTCTGCGACTTGACGGCAAGACCTGCCTCCAGCAGCTCCTCCTTGGTGTAGCCCTTTTTCACCATCTCGTCGAGCAGCGACGACCACTCGTTCGGCGCAAAGCCGAGTCCGAAGCGCGTCACGGTCGAGCGCGAGAGCGCGCGCCTTGTGATGTAGCCGCGCGCCTCCTCGCCGCATGGGGCAAGAAGCTGGGTGTGGAAAAACCGTGCCGCGTCCTTGCACAGCGCCCAAAGACGCTCCTGCTTTTTGTAGGTGGAGGCGTATTCGCGGTCATCCGGAACCTCCAGCCCAGCGCGCTTGGCAAGAAAGCGGACGGCATCAGGATAGTCGAGATTTTCGATCTCCATCGTGAAATTGATGACGCCGCCGCCCTTGTGACAGCCGAAGCAGTAGTAGATGCCCTTGTCCGGCGCAACCGAGAAGGAGGGCGTTTTTTCTGAGTGGAACGGGCAGAGGCCAAACAGATTGCCGCCCTTGCGCGTCAGAGAAACGTACTGGCTGACAACATCCTCAATGGGATTGCGGACGGTCAGCTCGTCAAGAAAAGCCTGTGGGAAGGGCATGGAGGGCCTCCTTTCTGCACCCAAAGGCGCGGTTTTTCGCAGCGTTTTGGCGGCTACGGTTCCATTCCGGCTGCCGTCCTATCGGACCTGCCAGGTCGTGGGAATGAACAGCTCCGAGTATTTGTAGACCGCGTAGCGGTCGGTCATACCGGCGATATAGTCGCAGACGATGCGGTCCATGCCGTCAAAGTCGAGCTGCGGAATGAAATCCGCGGGCAGCTTCAGCGGATTTTTGCTGTAATAGTCATAGAGTCTTCGGATGATGTCCTTGGCCTTGGACTCCTCGCCCTTGGCCTTGGAATTGGTGTAGACGCGGGCGAACATGAATGTGCGCAGGCGATCCATCGCTGCGGAGACCTCGGGCTGCATACCGAGCACGCCCGTCTGCTCCGTGTTTTCAATCATGTTCATGACCAGCGTGTTGATGCGCTCGGAGTGCGCGTGGCCGAGGATATCCGTGATGTCGCGCGGAATGTCGGCCTCCGTCAAAAGCCCCGCGCGCATGGCGTCGTCAATGTCGTGATTGATGTATGCGATGCGGTCGGAGGTGCGGACGATCTGCCCCTCGAGCGTTTCGGGGATGAAGCTCCCGGTGTGGCCGAGAATGCCCATCCGCACTTCATAGGTGAGGTTCAGACCCGCGCCGTCACGTTCGAGCTTGTCCACCACGCGCAGAGACTGCTCATTGTGGCGGAAGGGACGCCCGGTGACGTCGCTCAGCGCAGCCTCGCCCGCGTGACCGAACGGCGTGTGGCCGAGATCATGTCCGTAGGCGGCGGCCTCCGCAAGATCCTCATTCAGACGCAGCCCGCGGCAGATCGTCCGCGCGATGCGCGAGACCTCCAGCGTGTGTGTCATGCGGGTGCGGTAATGATCGCCCTCCGGAGAGAGAAAGACCTGCGTTTTGTGCATGAGCCGGCGGAAGGATTTGCTGTGGAGGATGCGGTCGGCGTCACGCTGATAGCAGGTGCGCATCTCGTTGGCCTCCTCGGGGTAGAGCCGCCCCTTCGTTTCGGCGGATCTCTGCGCCAGCGGCGACAGGACCCGATATTCTTCCTGCTCGATGCGCTCCCGAACGGTCATGCGTCCGCCCTCCCTTTTCTATAGCTGGTTTTATATTAGCGTAAAAAAGTGAACTTGTTTTGAACACTTCGTTACTTTTTGACTTTTTCCGCGCGGTAAATGCTTCCTGTCATTTTCGGGAGGACAGTCCCTGCCGAAAGCTCGCGCAGACGCACAGTGAGCGCCTCGAGCTTTGCCTGCGGGATGCAGCCGTGCAGCAGCACATCGGCGGCAAATTCGGTGCTCAGCTCCTCGCCGTCCTGTGCCGCCAGCTCCAGCCGTGCGCGCTCCAGAAACGCATAGCTGCATGAGATATCCACGCAGTCCCACACGCAGCGGCGCGCGATGCCTGCCGCGTCGAGCGCCATTTTGGCGGCCTTTGCATAGGCACGCGTCAGTCCGCCGGCACCCAGCAGGATGCCGCCGAAGTAACGCGTCACGATGCAGACGACATTCTGCACGTTCTCGCGGTCAAAGACCGCCAGCATCGGCTGCCCGGCGGTGCCCTGCGGCTCGCCGTCGTCGCTGTAG
>ENA-OPXM01001718-OPXM01001718.1-human-gut-metagenome-genome-assembly--contig:-NODE-1718-length-9783-cov-1.579050_pt1 | contig 9783 bp, 10 predicted proteins | sample MGYA00241707_ERZ502035 | MGnify/ENA primary metagenome ERZ502035 (study PRJEB25962, sample SAMEA2043051) | human gut metagenome | biome: human gut; feature: human-associated habitat; material: faeces... | reverse complement strand
CTGGAGCGAGCAAGAAAACTTACGCGCAGTGCGTATTTATTGAGAAAAAAGAAAACGATTATTGCCCAACAAAGTCATTTATACAAATGCTGTCAAATGGCGAATTTTATGATATCCTTCAAGAACTTGTTGAATTTGGTATTAGCAGATACGAGCGTGATTATAGTAATACATATGATCAGACGGACTTTGTTTTGTACCAGAAATACACTTATGAGGATGTATGTCGTCTTCTCAATTGGGAGCAGAATGAAGTTCCGTTAAATATTGGTGGATATAAATATGACAGAAAGACGAAGACATTTCCTGTGTTCATCAATTATGATAAGGCAGAGGATATTAGTGACACCACGAAATATGAAGATCATTTTGTTCCGGGCTTCAGGGATCGATTGATAGCTATTTCGAAGTCTGGCAGAAGTTTACAATCAGAGGATGTACAGAATTTCCTTAAAGCAAAGGAAAGAGGGATTCATGTAGAGCTTTTTGTAAGAAAGAATAAAGATGATAAGATTTCTAAGGAGTTTTATTATCTGGGACATATGACAGCTAGTGGAAATACTAAAGAATTTACAATGCCCAATACACAGAAAACAGCAGTCGAAATAGAATGGATTCTTGATGTTCCTGTGAGAGAAGATATCTATGAGTATATTGTAAATTCATAAATACATACAAAAATCTCTGCATATGCAAAAACAATCATATTTTGTTACAGAAAAGAGGAAAATACATGAAAACAGTTAGGGTAGTTGCAGCAGTAATAAAGGCAGTTAATGATAAGAAAGAACCAATTATTTTTGCAACCCAGCGAGGATATGGAGAATTCAAAGATGGCTGGGAATTTCCAGGCGGAAAAATAGAAGCAGGAGAAACACCACAGGAAGCGTTAAAACGTGAGATTATGGAAGAATTAGATACAGAAGTTAAAGTTGGAGCTTTAATCGACACAATTGAATATGATTATCCTAATTTTCATCTTTCAATGGATTGCTTCTGGTGTGAGATATTAAGCGGAGATCTGGTGTTAAAAGAGCATGAGAACGCAAAATGGCTGACTAAACAACATCTTGGAGAGGTTGAATGGCTGCCGGCTGATGTCACTTTGATAGAGAAGATAAGAGAGGATATGTAGAAATATTTATACGAAATCATAGTCAAAACTTGAAACAGTGTAGCATCAGATAGTTATAAAGCTATTTACACAGGAAGAGTAGATTTCAGAGAAAACAACGAATATAGGATTAGGGCATATGGATGGCTGTTTCTGTTTCTGATTTAAGAGATATAATGTGGTTGATAAGAAAGTAGAGACAAAATCGGGTAATTATGGACTATTATTAAACCAAGTGTTATAATAAAATGAATTATAATTGAGGAGAAATACTTATGGATTGGACGTTAATATTGACTGCAATAGGAACTGTTGCAACTGTTATATCAACTGTGATTGCTATTAGAGCTAAAAATGAAGCCCAGGATATTTTAAAGCAAATAAAAGAAGAACATAGTCGAAATGTAAGGAATAAAGGTAATGTAAATGTTGAAAATAATGGGAGCAATTCTGGCATTATGAGTGGAATTAATTCAGGGGAAATACATAGATGACAAGAAATGAATTCAAAACTGAAAATAGTGGAGAAAATCAGGGAGTAATTGTAGGACAAAATAGTGGGAATATTAACGTATCAATACAAAAAGTTGTTAAAATCCCTTCTTTGATAGCTACTGTAGTAAAAACGCTAGGAGAAATGTGTGTTCAAGATGATTTTAGTGATAATATAGGTAATCTTCAAGAATACAGACCTGATGAAAAAATAGAATATAATTGTGTAGTTAAATATAAAGAAATTATCAAGGAATTTTCTGCGTATTATTCGATATGTGAGAACCATTTGAACGCCTATGATGATTCAAATATTTCTGGTAAGGCTAGGATTTTAAAATGTGTTCATCTCTGGTATTTACAAGCAAAAGGAGAAATAATTGCAGAAAATATACAGACGGGTAAAAGCTATATCGAGATAGTAAGGAAAAATTCGGATAGAATTATTGATATGGTAAAAATAAAAATTCGTGATGCAGTTATGGGAGCAAAAGAATTTGATACTATGTATGTTGAGGACATAGAATTAGGAATAGAGTGTTTTACTTGTTTTTGTTTTATGGAATGTAAGATATTGGAGAGACCTATATGATTTTAAATAGTCAAAGACAGCCCGATTTTTCATTGTATTATTTGGGTGGTGTGTTGTTAAAAATTTTAGAGCAAGTAAAAGTTATATCCATCGAGAAATTGTTGGAGGAATCACAACAACATTTAAAGAAAAAAGTTCATGTTGATTTTATTTATTATGGGTTAGATTGGTTGTATTTATTAGAACTCGTTAGAGTTGAGGAAGGAAAGGTGTATTATGAAAATAAAAAAATTAATAGTACGCAAAACGAAACCTTCTGAAGAAGTTATACGTGAGATTCAATTTAAAGAAAAAGGGTTGAACTTGATTATAGATGATACTCCGGAGAGTTTGCGTGAAAGTGGTAATAGTGTAGGAAAATCTACTGCAATAAAAATAATAGATTTATGTTTGGGTGCAAAGTCTGTTCGTGAATTATATTATGATTCGGATACTAGAAGTGAAAATGTGGTGGTTAAGGATTTCTTAGAAGAATATAAAGTTCAGGCTGAGTTGATTTTGATAGATGAAAACAAAAGGGAATATTCAATAAAGCGAGATTTGTTCCTGAGAGGGAAAAAATATATTTTTGACGAGCCTTATTCTGAACAGGATTTTTGGGATGAGTTGAAGAAGATAATCTTTGGTTTGAAAGAGCCAAGACCGACATTTAGACAGTTAATACCTAAGTTTGTAAGAGTGGAAAATACTGCAGAAGAAAGAATGATTAAATTTTTGCCTATAATGACAGGTAGTGATGTATATGACACAATATATTGTTTCTTGTTTCAAATATATAGTGATGAATTACTAAGTAAAAAAGGAGAAATTACAGAAAAACTATTTGAGTGCCAAAAAACAATTCAAATGTTGGAAAAGAGTAAGAGTATTTCATCATTAAGTGTTTTGAAACAATCACTTGAAATTATTAATTCAGATTTAAAAGATTTATATGACAAGAGAAATAAATTGTCATATATGGATGAATATAGAGAAGAATTAGATTCAAAGAGAAAACTAACTTTGCGGATTAATGATTTGCAAGAAAAGATGGAATTGGTAGAGTTTGAAATTTCCAATATAGAAAATAGTATAGTGAGTTTATCAAAGGAAAAATCGGAAATTAATATTCAAATACTTCAGGCAATATATCAGGAAGCTAAGAGTTATATTCCTAAATTGCAGAAGAACTTTGAGGATATGATTAGTTTTCATAATTCAATGATTCAAAATCGAATTGATTTCATACAGAAACAATTGAATGTAAAAAAGGAATTATTGGAACAGTACTCTTCCCAATTAGCAAATATTTTGGAGCAAAAAGAAAAGATAACAATTGAGGCATTGGATGAAGGATTATTAGATGAATTGAATATGCTTAATCGTAAAATTGAAGATTTGTCATTAAAGAAAGGAGAGATAAAACAGTCTATTCAGCTATTAGAGGAACAGGAAGCGGTTAGACAAGGTTTGAATAAAGAATTATTGGATATTCAAAATCAGATGGAAAATGATGGTATAGATGAAAAAATAAAAAAGTTTAATCAATTTTTTTCTGACTATTGTGATAAACTATATGGTGAGAAATATTTGTTGGCATATAATGAAAATTGGAAAGAAGAGAAAAAATTTCCTGTTAGTATTGCGTCACTTGGAGGAAAGGTAGGGACAGGAAAAAAGAAAGCAGTTATTGTAGCTTTTGATTTAGCATATATGCAATATAGTATTCATATGGGTATAAAAGTTCCACAATTTGTAATTCATGATAAGATGGAAAATACTCATATAAATCAGATAAAGACTATTTTTGAAATATGTGAAGAGATAGATGGACAGTATATTATACCTATTTTAAGAGAACGTATTGATAAAGTTGATCAAAAATATGTCCAAAAAGCAAAAGTTTTGGAATTAAGTACAAATAATAAGTTTTTTGGAATATAAGTCACTTAGAAAAGCCGATTGGATTTCCACAACATGAAAACCAATTGGCTTTATGTTTTGAATCGATGTGTTTTGTGTTTTCAATCCTGTATACATACTTACAAATAAGGATAAAGCGTATGTTGAAGGAACGAATGAGTTTAAGGATTTGTTGAAAAATGCGGTGGAAGACCTTGAAGTTTCTGACAGGTAAGGAGGATTTTCATGAGCAATATTATTGTTTTGTCAGGCAGTCCGCGTAAGGGTGGCAATACTGACCTGTTGGTTGATGCATTTGTTAAAGGTGCGGAAAAGAATAATAATGTAGAAGTCGTTTCGGTGGCGGATTATAAGGTCAATCCATGCATTGGCTGCAATTCGTGCTTTGACAGGGAAGGGCATGATTGTTTTCAGCAGGACGACATGCAGGTGGTTTATGATAAGTTAAAATGTGCTGATGTGATTGTGGTTGCTTCGCCAGTGTATTTTTATGGAGTGAGCGCGCAGCTTAAAGCAATTATCGACAGGTTACATACTCCTATGAGAAATGATTTCAAAGTTAAGAAACTGGCATTGATACTGGTTGGGGCAGCAGTTTTGCCGGAATTGTTTGATTCTATTAAGATACAGTATCAGCTTGTGCTTAATTTCTTCAAGCTTGAAGATGCGGGAATGGTGCTGGTCAGAGGTGCTAAGGATAAAGGTGATGTCAGGAATACTGATGGGCTGGATGAGGCTTATCGGCTGGGATTGGCGATGAAGTGATGAAATAATAAATTAAAGGTAACATTATTATGTATGGAGGGATATGTTTCCAATAATTGATAAAAGAGAAACCGGAATTAATATAAGAAAAATCATGGATTGTCAGGAATTGACGGCAAAATAAAGAAAAACATTACTTGCGAATATTTGATATTTTGCCGATAATGTAGTATACTATATCACAGTAAAGTATAAATTTAGATTTGATTTATAACGGAGGAGAGCAGATGCGATACCTTTCAGTTACTGAAATAGCGAAAAAATGGGATGTGTCCGAGCGCAGTGTTAGAAATTACTGCGCCCAGGGGCGTGTGAACGGTGCGTTTCTTACCGGCAAGACTTGGAACATTCCTGAAAATGTAGAAAAGCCAGAGCGTTCCAATAAAAAGAAAGAGCAGCCAATTACATTACTAGATATTCTGCAGGAGCAGAAGGCAAGTAAGTATTCCGGTGGTATTTATCATAAGACACAGATTGAGTTAACATATAACTCCAATCATATTGAAGGCAGCCGCCTGACCCACGATCAGACCAGATATATCTTTGAAACCAACACCATCGGCGTAGAAAAAGAAGTGCTGAATGTGGATGATGTGATTGAAACAGCAAATCACTTCCGGTGTATTGATATGATTATTGATAATGCAAAGAAAGCCTGTGAACTGGCTGATATAGTACCGCTTATTCTTCCTATCCGAGGGGGAACAGACGGCTGTCAGTTAAGCTTCAAAGGACTTCCATGCCCTAACCTTGGAACTGGCGGACACGCATACCACGGTCCTTATGAACATATTACTGTTGAAGGCATGGATATGACCGTTGCAATGCTTGTTAAATTGGTTGGAACATTTACTGAATAACAACTATATTTCATAACACAAAACAGGAGTTAAGCTATTGACCTACTCCTGTTTTGTATTATCAGTTGCTATTCAGTTTTTATTACTTTCGCTTTGAAACAACATACATAACTGTTGCTGCAATACATCCAGCTAACGCAATAATTGCTATTACAAGCCATAATTTCCCATGATTTCTGTCCCCAGTGTTAATTGATGATGCATTTGTTTCATTCTCATCAAATGTATACTGGCTTGTTGTTTCTGATTCTATCTGACTGATGATCTCTGTTTCAGATTCTTTAATACTCTCTGTCTCCAGTTCTGTTCCTTTAGTACTTTCCATCACTGTTTCGGATTCTTTAATACTCTCTGTCTCCGCTTCTGTCTCTTTAATGCTCTCTGTCTCAGGTTCTTTAACAGTAAAATGCGCACTCGCTGTTCCACTCGATGAAGCAATACCTATAACATGCTCTCCCGTCGATAATTTTTTTATTAAATCTGGATTAAGTGTTACAATAATACTTCCTGCTTTTACCATATAATCCTTGTCTTTTACAAGCTCTCTGCCATCAAGTTCTACTTTTACAAAATCTGAAAATGCTGCATTAGACTTAAATGTAATTGCCTTATCGGAATTCTTATCAATTATACATTTATCACCAGCAATTATTTCTGGTGCCAGTTTCGATGTAACAACACTATCTTTGTCTATCTGCTTTGATGCATTTGAATCTGCAAAGTATTTTAAACATAAATAGCAGTAATAATATTCAGTATTACCTTCCTGAGTCACTGTAGCTGCTTTAGCTTCTACATGCTGTAACTTATGATTATCCTTATTTAATTCACCATATTCCTCATGACATACTTCACACACTGCACGATTGATGCATGTTGCCACTCCACCACTATGAATATGCTCTGGAATGCCACCCTTTATTTCAAATGTGAGTATATTATTCTCGATTGAATTGACACTGATATAAATATCTCCGTAAATCCATATATCTTCACCTATTCCTAATGCTGCATCTGCCTTTGTGTTATACTGTCCACCAAGAACTTCATAATTCCATTTAGGTGATGAAAAATACATATTACTTGGAAACTTAGTGTCACTGTCTATAAGATAACATACCAGCCCTGATTTTAATGGAATTTTATCCACTCTGTTTCCATTAATCTTGAACATATGCTTATATTGAGAATCATATTTGTTACCATTATCCTCAAAATTTCTGTACTCAAGATACAATGTCTTACCCTTTTCCGGAATATCCATCTTATATCCTGTAATATTATCCGTACCTGAAGTTCCTAATGCTTTAAGACTATATTCTCCTTCGGACAAAATCGTCTTAATATCATTCTCATCAGCCCAGCCTAATACTTCTTTCTCCTTAAGAGACATAAACTGTGGAACTGGAGATATATGCTTTGCCATAACTGACATGAAATACACCGGTGACGCATTCTTTGAGTTATATAAATCCTTCAGCCCCATAATATGTCCCATTTCATGTACTGCTGTTGCAATTGATACAAATACCCGGTCATCCTCATCCTTAAATAAATATCCGTTAGTATCACCATCAGGCTTACAATACGAATTGGTTATCTGGACATATTTGTAACTATTAATAGTTTTTTTGCCGGTATTAACAGAAATATTATTAACATAATCTGTATAATTCCACAATGGTGATGACCAGCTTACTGATATATTACCTGCCCCATTATTCTTATAAATAATTGTAATTGAATCAATAGTACCATTGTTATCTTTATCAAGCACACCATAGTCATAGTATACAGTATTATTATAATCAGAAATTTTATTACCAGATGATATGGCATTATTAACAGCTTCTGACCACTCCTGCCTAAGCTCATACATTCTGCTTGCACGCTCCGAAGCATCTTTATAACCAATAGTATTAATATCGCTGTACTCTGCATAATACCCACGAGGATGTGAAAGTACAATTGAGCCGCCATTATCATATAGATATACACTTCTCATTCTTAATTTGTTATCTGATACACATCTGTAATAATCGCCTACACTATATGAACCTGCATTATATGAATTATCTGTTATTTTTCTGACAGAACTGCCTTCATATACATCATTTATAAATTCAGTTTCACCTGCAAATCTGGCAAATACCACTAAATTAGTAAAATTACTGTCGTCATCATCTGCCTGTATCCTGTCTTTATCACCTGTTAATAACAAAATTGACAGAAAAACAGCGCAAAATAACAGTATTAGTTTGATTTTTCTCATAAAAATTCCTTTCCATGTATAAATAAGCTAACTATTATATTGTCCGGTTTCTCTGTCAAAATCTTACCATATTATTAAATTTAATTCAATTCAAATAACTATTTTACGGCTTGCACACACCACAAGCTTCATATCCCATATCAATAATCTCCTGCCTGCTTCCTGTATAAATCTTTTTATTGGAAGCATCCATGCTCTTTGCACTGTTGCAGGATTCTTTGTGGAACTTCTTAGTATTCGTATTAAGTACATATGTCTGCACATTTGCTTCTGCTGCAGTTGTTGACTTTGAAGCATCTGCAACTATTGAATCGTCCTGATGGCTGTCACCTGTTGCATAATCAATAGCAATTCCCGGCTGTGCATTAAAACAATACACATTGAAAAGAATTCCATCGCCATTATCCTCAACTGACTCAGCCTCCATCTGCACACCGCTGGCAACAAGATTATCGCCAGAAAATACAGGTGTTACGCGGTACAGAACATGATTATTAGTTTCCTTTATGTAATCCGCCACCATATTTTCAAAAGGCAGCATACCATCAACATTAAGATATCTTGTTCCTGTAATCAGATTCTTTTCATTGGCATTCTCACCAGTAAGCTGATATCCAATCAGATGACATCTGTTATACAGATATTTGCCATCAACATTATCATACTTAGCCGTCTGCCAGCCTGTCGGCTTCACTTCACCAATAGGACCACGCTTTTCCGCAGGCATAAGGTCTTTACCAATATTCGCAAATGCTGTGGTACATCTTCCCAGCCCATCAAGCTCGCCATATCTTTCAAATGAGGTGGTTGTCATATCAGCATCAGTAAAATCCGGATCATTGTCATTAATTACAACATAAGGCTTTCCATCATATGCAAAGGATGCCATATCTGTCTGCGCTGACACTGACGCCGCCGCACCTGAATTGCCAGCTTTCTTGGAAGAGCATCCGCTTAATCCAGGTACGCTTCCCACAATAAAGAATATCAGTAAAAATGCGGTTATTCTCCTTAGTATTTCTAACCTGCTATTACGCATGTATCAAACTCCTTACTTCTTTCTTACATATCTCTCTTCAGTAATCTTCTCATGAGAATTACCCTCGAAGTCAGCAGCTCCATCCATATCAAAATCCTTAAGCATGTCCTTAGGAAACTTCACATCAGAAGGATACTTCCTGTTCCACTTATACAGATAAACCTCATCCACCATATCCTCATAAGAAACAATCTCAGAGTCCTCAACAAAACAGAAATCATCCTTTCCGGCAAAACCAAACTCCTGATTAACCTCAAGATTCTCATAATCACCAAAAAGCTGCTTGCTATATAAAGAAAGCCATAACTTCCTGCCATCAAGCATCTTAATAATATGCTCATTAAGCACACTGTCCTTAGAAACACGTCTGTTATTAAACATAATTCCATAATCATCATCAACAATAGATATAACCTTCATAATGTCCTCCTTCTTTTATGTCCAGCAAGGTGTGACTGGGTTGGATAAAGGACTTTCTTAAAGGTGGAACGTGTCATTAAGACGCTGTACGGATTTTATCCGCGTTACAGTCACCGTCCGCAACCGGCGCATACTCGCCATCCATGGCTCGAATGCGCCTTTTTCTCACATCGTGTGCGAAAATTGCTACACATTTTATAAAATCCTACAGCCTCTAAACTCCACTTGAACCTTCAAGAAAGTCCTTTATCCAACCCAGTCACATCCTCCCCATCACAAACACAGTTGCTCTACACGACCATAGCTCAATCCCGCCACCACACCAGC
>ENA-OPXM01001713-OPXM01001713.1-human-gut-metagenome-genome-assembly--contig:-NODE-1713-length-9807-cov-1.519996_pt1 | contig 9807 bp, 10 predicted proteins | sample MGYA00241707_ERZ502035 | MGnify/ENA primary metagenome ERZ502035 (study PRJEB25962, sample SAMEA2043051) | human gut metagenome | biome: human gut; feature: human-associated habitat; material: faeces... | reverse complement strand
AAAATCTCCAAGTTCCCATGTCTGCACGTTATCTTTGTTTCCGTCAACATCCTGATTCTGTGCAGCAAGTACATTATTTACAGCCTCATGTGCACCATTTCCGACAGTGAAATAATAAGTTCCGTTGTCAAGGATCCAGTTACCTGTTGTTCCCGCTTCGTTATCGCAGGTGCTGTCCCAGCTTGCCATATCCTGTGCATCAGCAGTAATCGTAACAGTCTGGCTTTCACCCGGCTCGATCATATCTGTTTTTTCATAGTCCAGAAGCTGAACAGCAGATTTTTCTACTTTGTTTTCTACATCGTAATCTGTATAAGGAACAGAAGTATAAAGCTGTACAACATCTTTACCTGCCACATCCCCTGTGTTTGTTACAGTCACTTCTGCTGTTACAGTCTTCTTCTCAAGATCTACATTCAGGCTGTCCAGAGTCTGTGTAAAGGTTGTATAGGAAAGACCATAACCAAACGGATAAGAAACTTCACTGTCATAAGTCCATGCTCCTCCTGTGGAGCTTCCTACGCTGTCAGACGCATTTCCCTGTCCAAGAACTGTATCTGCATAACGTGTCTCATAATATTTGTATCCTGTGTAAATGCTCTCTGCCTCAACGATTTCTGAGTTGATGGAATAGTCAGAGTCTGCATTTGTCCACTCGTAATCACCGTAATTCTGTGCTGCCGGTGATGCAGAGTTGTCTACTGCATAAGTATCTGCAAGATGTCCTGACGGGTTTGCATCTCCACTAAGCACATCTGCTACTCCGTAGAATCCATATCCACCCGGGATTCCTACTTCAAGCATTGCATCGATTCCGTCATTGTTCTTGAGCTCATCAATTTCCATTGCACTTGCATTATTCAGAAGAACAATCACTTTACCGCCATTCTGCTCTTTTGCCTTTACAGCTGCATCGATCGTTGCACGCTCTGTATCAGAAAGGCCAAGCGGGTCTGCCTGATTCAGATTCTGTTCCGGATTCACACCTTCTTCACCAGGAGTATAGTTTGTATTCTCACCTGCTGCACGTGCGATCGTAACAATCATGACATTGTAGTCATTCATGCTGTCTTTCCATGTCGGCTCTGCTTTATCAAGCTTCTCCCATGGGAGATCAAGATCATTTCTTCCAAAATGACCATATGTTGCAGTTTGACGATATATTGGTCGTCTTAAATCAAGAGTACTAATGATTCCTTTTGGTGTTAAGTCAAAATTAGCATTTACGATATCTATTAGTTCTTTTTCAGTATATTTAGAAGTATTAAATGTATCAATACAAATTGAAATAGGTTTAGCTACTCCGATTGCATAAGAAAGTTGAATTTGCATTCTATCGGCAAATCCTGCGGCAACCATATTTTTAGCTACATATCTTGCCATATAGCTTGCACTACGGTCAACCTTTGTAGGATCTTTACCACTGAATGAACCACCACCATGGGGAGCATAACCACCATAAGTATCAACGATAATCTTTCTACCAGTTAAGCCTGAGTCACCTTTTGGTCCTCCAACAACAAAACGACCTGTAGGGTTAACAAATATTTTAGTATTTTCATCCATTAATTCCTTTGGTATAATTGGTGTAATGACATCTTTTATAATCATTTCTCTTAAATATTCTTGACTAACTTCTTCATCATGTTGAGTTGAAACTACAATTGTATCAATTCTTAAAGGTTTGCCATTTTCATCATACTCAACTGATACTTGAGTTTTTCCGTCAGGACGAAGTTCTTTATGTGAACCATCTTTTCTGATAGCCGCAAGTCTTCTTGCAAGTTTGTGAGCAAGGGTAATTGGTAGTGGCATATATTCTTCAGTTTCTCTACATGCATAACCAAACATCATACCTTGGTCACCTGCTCCATCAGCATCAACGCCTAAAGCAATATCCGGTGATTGTTCATTAAGTGAAACTAGAACTGCTAAGTTTTCAGCGTCAAATCCAAATTTACCGCGATTGTAGCCAATTTCTTCAACTGTCTTTCTTACTATTTTTTGAACATCACAGTAACCGGTTGTAGTTATTTCACCCATTACTAAAACTAATCCCGTAGTAGCACAAACTTCGCATGCCACTCTTGCATTAGGATCTTGTGCAAGTATATCGTCAAGGATAGCATCGCCTATTTGATCACAAACTTTATCAGGATGGCCTTCAGTTACAGATTCCGATGTAAATATTTTGCGATTTTGGTCAAATTCGTTTTTCATGATCATTTACCTCTTTTTATACATTATTTGTTTATATTATTCATATATTTATTATACTACAATATTAATTATTTTGCAAGGTAGAACCTTTAAAATACAACTTCCATTCATCATTACTCGGTATTAATCTAAATTCTAACCATTCTTTAGTGGTTGGATGATAAAAACCAATCAAATATGAATGTAACATTAATTTTTTATTTTTATCATTACCATACAAACTATCACCAACAAGAGGATATCCGGCATATGCAAATTGGACTCTTATTTGATGATGTCTACCAGTTTTAAGGCTAACATCTACTAATGAATTTCCATTAACTTCATTTATTCTTTGATATGATAGTTCTGCTAATTTTCCATTATTTTCATTAACCACATATGATTTTACTTCTTGTTCATCTTTATATAGATAATTTTTTAAATTACCAGTTTTAGGAACTATTCCTTTAACAACCACATAGTATTTTTTAACAAATTCATGCTTTAAAATTTGTTCATTAAGTCTACTTGCGGCCTTTGATGTTTTGGCAAATACCATTACACCAGAAGTCATTCGATCAAGTCGATGAACTAATCCAAGATAAACATTACCTGGTTTTTGATATCTTTCTTTAATATAACGCTTAATCAAAGTTAGCATATCGATATCATTAGTGTGATCAGCTTGTGATAAAATACCACTAGGTTTTTCAACAACAATAATGTGATTATCTTCATATAATATATTTAAGCTCATATTATCTCTTCTTTCGTAATTATTATAACACACATTTATTATTTTCATTGATAGTTTGCAAATTTAATTATATAAGCATAAAATATTATTGTATTACTTTTTAATAATTTCCTATCATATAATTTGAATTTTATGTTCAACTATGTTATAATATCTATAAGAAAGGAAGTTTATTATGGTAGAACAAGAATTTAAAGATACTGAAATTCAACTTGATGAAGCTGAAAATTCTGAAAAAGTTGAAGAATCAAATCATCAAATTATTTTGACACCTGAAGAAATTGAAGCTTTATTTGAAGAAAAAGCAAAGCATAAAATGTCAAAAGGTGAAAAACGTAAACTTCGAGTTATCAAAAAACTACTACTTGGAGAAATAAACGGCACAGAGGCTGCCAAAAAGCTTGACATTACAACTAGACAAGTTAGAAATTTGAAACGTCAAGTTCTAAATGAAGGTCGTGAAGGTGTAGTTCACAAGAACAAAAACTACAAGCCTTACAACACTTATGATGCAGAAATAAGCACTTTTGTTTGTAAATTATATCGTCGTGAATATCGTGGAACTAACTTTAGCGAATTTGCACGTATATGCCAAGAACAATATGATATTGAAGCATCTAGAAGTACCATTTATAACTTTTTAAGACGTGGTAGAATTCGCTCTCCACAAAGGAAGATTAAAAAGAAAAAAGTTGAAGTTGTTGCTACTACTCCTGTTAAGGAAAAGGCAACCAAGCCTAAAAAGACAGTTAAAAAAACAAGCGCTAAGAAGGGAACTTCTAAAGTAGTAAAAAAATAGCTCTAAAAGTAATTTTAGAGTTTTTTTAAGAGGTGTTTTATGAATTTTAAAAAAGAAATTAAAATAGGTACTGTAACTATTGGTGGCAACCATCCTATCGCAATTCAATCAATGACAAATACCAAAACACGCGATATCGAATCTACCGTAAGACAAATCAACGAACTTGCTAAAATTGGTGCAGACATTGTTAGAATGACTATCTCAAATATTGATGATGCTCTAGCAATATCAAAAATTAAAGAAAGAACTTCTATTCCGCTATATCCATTTTGATTACCGTTTAGCCCTGCAGGCAATTGAATCAGGAATTGATAAAATTAGAATTAATCCTGGTAACATTGGCAGTCATGAAAATGTAAAAGCCGTTGTTGAGGCATGTAAAAAACGAAATGTGCCAATTAGAATTGGCATAAATTCCGGTTCTTTAGAAAAAGATTTATATCAAAAATATGGTGGTGTTACTCCTGAAGCCTTACTAGAAAGTATGAAGCGACACGTTGAATTAATCGAATCATATGATTATCACAATTTAGTTTTAAGTATTAAAGCGACTGATATAAATACAACAATTAAAACCAATCAATTATTAAATCAGTATTTTGATTATCCCATTCACATTGGTTTAACTGAAGCAGGAACAATAAACTCTGGTATCGTTAGATCAAGTTATACTTTAGGAACATTGTTGAATGATGGTATTGGTAATACAATTCGTGTTTCTTTAACTGGTGATCCCTTAAATGAAATACCTGTTGCGAAAAATATCTTAGCAATGTTTAACCTATATCAAAAACCTACGCTTATTAGCTGTCCTACCTGTGGTAGAACTAACTACAATATGGAACTCGTCGTAAATGAAATTGAAAAGTTTCTAGAAACTGTAAATAAACCAATTAAAGTTGCCATAATGGGGTGTGCCGTAAACGGTCCTGGTGAAGCAAAAGATGCAGACATTGGGATTGCGGGGGGAAATGGTGAAGCACTTCTATTTAAAAAAGGCGAAATAATTAGGAAAATCCCTGAAAATGATTTGGTAAGTGAATTAATAAAAGAAATTAAATCAATGTTATAAAATCACATGGACAATTAATCCATGTGATTTTTTATTACTTCTTCTTTAAAATATCCAACTGAAATTATAAAATCTATATTCGCAACTTTTTCTGGCTCTATTCTAACTGTTTGTTTCATTGCTACTATTGGGTCTGTTGTATATCCTAGCTTTCTACTAAATGGTATAGAATTTTTTACTTCATTTGGAATATTGTAATTACATCTTCCTACAAATTTTTCCTTATCTATTTCAAATTCTGGTTCTCCAACTCCACCTTCTTCTGAAACAAGTGTTACAGCCATATAAACATCTTTTTCTTTTTCTGTAAAAATACAATATGTATTGATTTTTAACTTATTTTCTTTTTTATTTTTATTCATAATTACGTCAAATTCTTTCTTATTTAATCTATTAACAGAATATTAAAGAAAATAGTTTTTATGACATTTGTATTTAAGAGTGTGTTTAGAAATATTTTCTACTAGTTAAATGAATTAATTAATAGTTGGCTCCGCATTATTTTTGTGGTTGGAAGTTTTTAAAGTCCACAGGTGTGGATTTGAATTTACAGTTTCCAGCTGGATGGGAGGAAGCTCGTAGGATAAAGTTTGCACAAGGTTTTACATCTCCAGCACCAAGAGATTTTGTTGGATTTGGTCCTTTAACTGAACCTGAAGCTTTAGCTTTATATGACTTTACTTTAGATAATAATTTTCAACTAATTTTAGCATATCATACTCAGGGTAAGGAAATTTATTGGCAGTTTCAAAATTATGCTCCTCAAAATGCTGAGGAAATTGGAAATGTTTTTGCTCAAGTTAGTGGATATTCTTTAGCTGAAGTTCCTTATAATTCAAGCTTTGCAGGATATAAGGATTGGTTTTTGCAGCAATTTAGGAGACCTGGATATACTATAGAAGCTGGAATTGGAGAAAATCCGTTACCAATTTCGCAGTTTGATGAGATATATAATGATAATTTAGGAATTTTGGTCTTGGGTGCCATTGTATAGTAAGGCTTTTATACATAAAATAATCCCCTGTTTCCGTTAAGAAACAGGGGATTGTTGAAATTAGTCCCAACAATACTTGAGGCAACATCCATCATTTTTAAGATGGAATCCTTCAAGATTCAAAGATTCCGGCGGGCAAATATTTTTGCCAAAGTAAATGGAGCTTTCTCCAAGCTGAGCACGCTTCAAACATTCAGCAAGAAGTTTTTTCTCAGGATGGTTGGCAATAGCTTCCTCAAAAGCTTTTACCTTCGTCTGGTCATTGTTGCAAGTGATTTCATGCAACCGATGGGCTAATGTCATGTTGTTTTCCTCCAAAAAATTTTTTTCTTGATGCAAAAATAAAACTGAAAAAGAGGATAAATACATCAAGATGATATTATTATATCACGACAAATTGTTTATGTCTACTTTTCTCCTAAATTTACATCAATATTATTTTCTTTTCCTTGTCTGTTTACTGTTAATGTTATTTTGTCTCCTGGTTTTTTTCTATAAATATAGGTTCTTAGTTCACTCATTTTGTTAATACTGTTTCCATCTATTTTTGTTATAATATCCCCCATCTTTATGTTGGTTTTTGCGGCTGGCCCATCCTTAGATATTTTTACAACATAAATTCCCTCATCAAAATCTATATCACTCTTCAAATATTTTACCACTTCTTTGTCATATGCAAAAATTCCTAAATATGCTTCCTCAAATTTTCCTGTGCTTATAAAGCTTTCTATTATCGGTTTTATTAAGTTTATTGGAATAGCAAATCCTATTCCTTCAGCTGATTCTATTTTAACTGAATTTATACCTATAACCTCTCCTTTTGTGTTGATAAGAGGTCCTCCACTATTACCTTGATTTATACTTGCATCTGTTTGTATAAGACTTTCCATGTAGTTTGAGTTTTTTTCTTCCTCAATTTTTATTGTTCTATTTAATCCACTAATTATTCCTGATGTAACAGTTCTTTGAAATTCCACTCCTATTGGATTTCCTATTGCATAAACCTTTTCCCCTATTTTTATATTATCTGAATCTCCTAAACTTAAATATTGTAAGCCATTTAAGCTTATTTTTACTATTGCTAAATCTAAATTTTCATCAGCCCACACTGTGTTTCCGCTATATACATTTCCATTTTCTAATGTAACATAACATGAGCTATACTTATTGCCTGCTAAGTGCCAATTTGTTATTATATATCCATTATCTGAAACAATAATTCCGGTTCCTAAGCTTAAGTTCTCAGTAGCATTTTTTTCAAATATATTGTCTCCTTTGTTTTTAATTTTTGAAATTCCCACAACACATTTAGTTGTATCTTCTAAGGTATTTAAGTCCTCCTTTTCCTCTTCTTCCTCTATGGATAAGCGTACTGCTGAATTATCATTTGGTTGTATTGTTGGGGCTTTAAGAATGTCAATTTTTAAATACATATTATATAATAAAATACTAATTGCTGAGGTTGCAATCATTAGTGCTATTGTTCCTATAATTCTTTTGAATTTACTTTCTTTTTTTTCATATCTATACATTTTTTCCCTCCTCACTCTATTTTTTCCTTTTTTTAAAAATTTTAAACAGTTTTTTATTGATTTGTTACGTCTTTAATGATATACTTATTTTATGTAAAAAAATGTCGTAAGGGTGGTAATTATGCAAAATATCATGTATGATTTAACAACTCCACAAAAGCTAATTTGGTATACAGAAGAAGTTTTTAAAGGGACATCTATTGAAAATATCACAGGAACTGTAATTATTCCTAATAAAGTTGATTTTTCTAGCTTAGAACAGGCTATTAATTTTTATGTGCAAAAAAATGATAGCTTTCGTCTTAAGTTTCTAAAGCAAGATAATCAAATTAAGCAATATGTTGAAACGTTTAATGAATTTCATGTTGACCTTGCCCAAATAAGCTCTAATGATGATTTAAAGAGAGTTGAAGAAGAAATTGCATCAACTGTTTTTGATGTGTTTAATTCTTTTCTATTTAAGTTTACAATGCTTAAATTTCCTGATGGACATGGTGGTTTTATTATTAATATGCACCATTTAATTTCTGATGCTTGGAGTGCAGGTATTCGGTGCATCTGAAATTATCAAGATTTATACTTGTTTATTGAAAAATGAGAATATTGATGACATTACTTACCCTTCTTACATAGATTATATAAATTCTGAACAAGAATATATGTTAAGTCAAAAATTTGATAAAGATAAAGCTTTTTGGGCTTCATCATTTAAGTCTGTGCCTGAAACTGCTTCAATTCCTGGAAGCATTGCCCTTAAAGATAATTTGTTGTCTTTCTCAAACAGAGAACAATTTACTATATCAAAAACATTGTTAAAAGAAATTAATGAAATTTGTAAAAATAATAAATTTTCTACATTTAATTTCTTTATGTCTGTTTTTGCTATTTATATTAGTAAAGTTTCTGGTTTAGATGAATTTGTTATTGGAACACCTATTCTAAACCGTTGTAATATTAAAGAAAAACATACTTCTGGTATGTTTGTTAGTACTGTTCCCCTAAAAGTTAATTTAGGGGGTAATATTCAATTTGCTGAATTAGCCTCAACTATTTCTAGCAAATTTTTTAATATCTTTAAGCACCAAAAATATTCTTATGTTTCTTTATTAAAAGAGCTTAGAACTAAGGATAATACAATTCCTAATTTATATAACACATTAATATCTTATCAAAATATTAGAAGTTCTGCTCAAGTCTCAGAAACACCTTATGAGATTAATTGGGTTCCAAATAAGTATATTGCAGATGATATTGATATTCATATTTATGATATGAATGATACTGGTAATGTTAATATTGCTTATGATTATCAAACTTCAAAGTATTCAAAAAAGGATATTGTAAATATTCATAAGAGAATTTTAAACATTATTAACCAAATATTAAAAAATAGCAATATTGAAATTGATAATATTGAAGTTGTTACGCCTGAAGAAAAAAATAGAATATTATTTGATTTTAATGATACAAAAACAGATTACGAAAAAGATAAAGCAATAACAGAACTTTTTGAAGAACAGGTTAAGAAAACTCCTGATAATACTGCTCTTGTTTTTGAAAATAAGGAAATGACTTATGATGAGCTTAATAAAAAAGCAAATTCACTCGCTCATTACCTACGTTTGAAAGGAATTACTACAAACGATAGAATTGGTATAATGGTAAATCGTTCATTTGAAATGATTATTGCAATTCTTGCAGTATTAAAGGCTGGAGGAACTTATATTCCTATTGATCCTGAATATCCTAAAGATAGGGTTCAATATATGCTAGATAATAGTAATGCTAAGTTCCTTTTGACTTTTAAGAATTTAGAAACAAAAGTAGATTTTAAAAATAAAATATTTATTGAATTATCAAATAAAATTTATGAAGAAAGCTATATGAATTTACCAGTTATTAACACTCCTCAAGATTTAGCTTATATTATATATACATCAGGTTCAACAGGTAAACCAAAAGGCGTAATGCTTAAACACCAAAATATTAATAATTTTATTTGTGGTACAACAAATGTAATTGATTTTAATATTAACAAAGCTATTGTTTCTATTACTACAATTTCTTTTGATATATTTGTATTAGAAACATTGCTTCCTTTGCAAAAAGGCTTAAAGGTTGTAATAGCAAATGAAAATGAGCAAAACAACCCAAAACTTTTCAATGATTTATGTGTAAAAAATAATGTTAATATTATACCAATCATCAAAGTAGCAGTTTTAACTTTAGCTATTCCTATCGCAGCAACAGCATGTCCTTTATTACCAATAACCATTTTAATAGAATCAACTACTATATCTCTAGCAATAATAACTACTACAATAGCGGCACTAATTTTACCACTACAGCCTAGTATAATTAATACTGAATTAGTAAGTAATTTATCACTAATAGCATCTAAATACTGACCAAACTTAGTATAAGCATTTAACCTTCTAGCAAAATAAC
>ENA-OPXM01001709-OPXM01001709.1-human-gut-metagenome-genome-assembly--contig:-NODE-1709-length-9810-cov-1.686315_pt1 | contig 9810 bp, 5 predicted proteins | sample MGYA00241707_ERZ502035 | MGnify/ENA primary metagenome ERZ502035 (study PRJEB25962, sample SAMEA2043051) | human gut metagenome | biome: human gut; feature: human-associated habitat; material: faeces... | reverse complement strand
GTAAAGAGTGAAAGGGAGAAGATTGGAAGCTGTATAGACTTCCGTTGTGTTGTCTCCTTTCACATAATCGAATATTTGCTGATACCGATTAATAATCTCATAATAACTGTCCAAGGTGTTAGGTGAATTGAGCAGATTCATGTCAAAAGTAACTCTATTGGATAGATGGTTACCTATAATCTGATCAATGGAAATACCAAGCTTTTTGGATAGCAGGGCTACTTCGTCAATAGTAAAAGCCACTTCGCCACGAAGTCTACGATAAACTGCTTCTTTTCCCATATAGAGAATGTCTGCCAAAGAATTGGCAAGATTTTGTCCTTTGGGGATACGCTCTTTCATTGCAATAATCAACTCGTTTACAATACCATTTTTCATTGTTTGTTCTCTTTTATATACGTTAATAATCTGTATGATACATTCTATGCAAAATTAAGTCATGTAAACGATAGTTTTGTGTGGGAAAACAGCTCTGAGAGGTGATGGCTTTTTCTCATTTGATAGAATAGCTAAGTGCGGAGGTCGTATAATGAAAAAAGTAGGCAAGAGGCTTGTCTACTTTCATGATTTAGAACTAAGATTTTCGCTTAGTTTCGATAATCGAAACTAAGCGAAAATTAAAGAGCATCAATAATTTCACGTTGTTGCTTGAAGAACTGGATGCGTTGCATTTCTCCACTTTGTGAAATCAGTGTAGAGAATTTTTTTAGTGATTGAATCCATTCCTTCAAGCTTCGGAACATTTGAGCATCCAGCGTGGTTAGTGAGTTGATGGAATAAACTCGTATCATACTGAGTTGCATCAGGTTTGTTTCCAGGTAGCTGTAAGTTGCTTCAAAATTGATTTGTGACACATAGATATGCACATCATTGCCGAAGTCTGTTTTTCCTTTCATGGCGATGCTTTCCAACTCATCCGTAAGTTTCAGTAATTCCTCTTTAATGTTTTGCTTCATTTCGTCTGAAATAAGGTGAATGTCGGAGAAGTACTGTATGTCATTGATGAGATGAAGAAAAATCATACTGTCCCAAATATAATCGGTCGTATGAATATGCTGTGATAACTTCACAAAGTCTTGTTGGGCATTGATAATCTTTTGGGGAATTTTCAGGTCCTCAAAATGTTTGCAATTGATATGTTCATTTTGGTACATCCATTTGAAGAAACGAAACTTAGCCAGAAGTTCATGTTTCAGATAGAGCGTTTGGGGAATCACGTTTGAAGCAGTTCCTAATACAGCACTCGTATCTTCCCGTAATGTGTGGAATAACTTGACATGTTTGTTCAGGAAATCATAATAGGTCTCAAAGGGTTCGTTATGATCTACTACATTGATATCGAACATTGCATTATTGCTGAAGCTCACTCCTGCAATTCTATCCAATGATATCCCCAGTTCTTTTGAAATAACGGCTGCTTCCTGAAATGTAAAGGGGACTTCGCCGCGCAGCCTCCGGTAAATAGCTTCTTTGCCCATATAGAGGGTATCCATCAATATATTCGCTAGCTGTCCTTTTGCTGGGAATCTTTCTTTGGCCGCTTCTATCAGGTTTGTATTCGGGTCATTTGTTATCATAACAGTTTGAATAAGTTGTTCTTTAGTATTATAAACATTTCTCAGTGATGAGTTGTTTCGGAAAGTGAAACTATTTAATTAATCTTTTTTCAAAAATATCCTTCTTTAAAATTGTATATTTTGAGCAAATCGGTTACATTTGTGTCCATAAACAAAACGGAGAGACGGTGTCTCTTTAGTAAACAATAGAAAAATATATAATGAAAAGAATATTGGTTAGTGGCGGAGCCGGATTCATTGGCTCTCATCTCTGTACCCGGCTTATAAACGAAGGTCATGACGTGATATGCCTTGATAATTTTTTTACAGGATCAAAAGATAACATCATGCATTTGATGGATAATCATCATTTTGAGGTGGTACGACACGATGTCACTTACCCTTATTCTGCTGAAGTCGATGAGATTTATAATTTGGCTTGTCCGGCATCTCCTATCCATTATCAACATGACCCGATTCAGACTGCCAAAACATCTGTAATGGGAGCAATTAATATGTTGGGACTGGCAATGAGATTGGATGCTAAAATATTGCAGGCTTCTACCAGTGAGGTATATGGAGACCCAATTGTTCACCCGCAACCGGAAAGTTACTGGGGAAACGTGAATCCGGTAGGATACAGATCATGTTATGATGAAGGAAAACGCTGTGCGGAAACTTTGTTTATGGATTATCATCGTCAGAATAATGTGCGTGTGAAGATTATTCGTATATTCAATACGTATGGTCCACGGATGTTGCCGAATGACGGACGAGTCGTTTCTAATTTCATTTTACAAGCGCTACATAATGAAGATATTACTATTTATGGAGACGGGAAACAGACACGTAGTTTCCAATATATTGATGATTTGGTTGAAGGGATGATACGAATGATGAATACGGAAGATGAATTTACGGGACCTGTGAATCTTGGAAATCCAAATGAGCTTCCCGTATTGGAATTGGCAGAGAGAATAATTCGTATGACCGGTTCTTCTTCGAGAATTGTATTTAAGCAGTTGCCGGATGATGATCCGAAACAACGTCAGCCGGATATCACACTGGCAAAAGAAAAACTCGGCTGGCAGCCTACTATTGAATTGGAAGACGGGCTGAAGCGTATGATTGAATATTTTAAAACTGTCTGATGCATAAAATAAGATAATTATGAATATGGAAATAAATCCTTCTGAATATAAAGTCCTTATTGTGGACGATGTAATATCAAATGTCCTTTTGTTGAAGGTACTTTTGACTAATGAGAAATTCAATATTGTAACTGCCGGTAACGGCACGCAAGCATTGGAACAGGTGAAGAAGGAAAAACCGGATTTGGTGTTGCTGGATGTAATGATGCCGGATATCAGTGGATTTGAAGTGGCTCAACAGATGAAGGCAGATCCGGAAATGTCTGAAATTCCTATTATTTTTCTGACTGCGCTGAATAGTACGGCGGACATCGTAAAAGGATTCCAAGTAGGAGGTAATGATTTTATTTCGAAACCTTTCAACAAGGAAGAATTGATAATTCGTGTAACACATCAGATTTCGCTAGTGGCGGCTAAACGAATTATTGTTGCACAAACAGAGGAATTACGTAAGACAATTATGGGACGTGATAAACTCTATTCTGTGATTGCGCATGACCTACGTTCGCCAATGGGGTCTATCAAAATGGTACTGAATATGTTGATTCTGAACCTGCCGAGCGAAACAATCGGCGAGGAGATGTATGAGTTGCTTACAATGGCGAATCAAACTACTGAAGATGTATTTTCATTACTTGATAATCTGCTGAAATGGACGAAAAGCCAGATTGGCAAATTGAAGGTGGTTTATCAGGATATCAATATGGTAGAAGTTGTAGAGGGGGTAAGTGAGATCTTTACAATGGTAGCCGGCTTGAAGAATATTAAGATTGTGCAGGATGTACCTGTTGCAGATGTAGCTGTTCGTGCTGATATTGATATGGTTAAAACGGTAATCCGTAACCTGATTAGTAATGCTATCAAGTTTAGCAATGAGGGGGCGGAAGTGGTGGTATCGTTGGCTGAGGAAGACGGTATGGCAATCGTTAGTGTGAAAGATAGCGGATGCGGCATTGATGAAGAAAATCAGAGGAAGTTGCTTCATACGGATACGCACTTTAGTACCTTCGGTACAAATAATGAAGAAGGTTCAGGACTCGGATTGTTGTTGTGTAAGGACTTTGTTATCAAGAATGGTGGTAAACTCTGGTTTACTTCAAAGAAGGGAGAGGGATCTACATTTAGTTTCTCAATTCCATTACTGGAAAAATAGAATATAAAACGGTAATTTATAAATCATGAACGGTGAATGTTTTGTGCTTGTATGCAGCATTCACCGTTCATTTTTTTATTCAATCATTATCATATTTATGCTCATCGTTTGCAGATTGCTTTGAAATCGCAGTAACTACACTTTTTAATATCTTCTGTTTGAGTGAAAGGTTCGTTTTCACTGAAAATCTCTTCTAATAATGTTTGTAATCGCTTGCGGAACTCGTCTTCGAAAAAGGTGAAGTTATTGACCGGTATCTTTGGCTGGCGGGGTTCTCCCATTTCTATAACAGGTGAGTAACTATCGGAAGCTGCCCGGTGAATATAGAGCAGAGCAGGAGCCACTTTCAATGTTTGTTGCCGGCACATAATGGAGGCATACAGGAAAGTTTGGAAGATATAGTTCGGACGTGTTTCCGAAGGGGTGAACAATTGTTCGATATTAGCCGGTGTCTTGGGGGTTCCTCCGGTTTTATAGTCAACAATCCGCAATGTGTTTTCTTTGGCATCCATGCGGTCTATGGTTCCGCCCAAGCGAACTGTGAAGGGACCTAGGTCAGTTTGAATAGTTATCTTTTCGGAAACAGCTTGTTCCATAGCAACCATTTCGAAAGGGGCATATTGGAGGTCATTGCGTAATAGTTGTCGCAGATAGGAGGTGATTACTTTGGAATTAATGAGTTGTACACCGTTATATTCCGGTTTTTCTTCCGGTTTAACCTTGAAAAATTCTTCTTTGAAAGCCTGATCAACGTAACCTTGTAATTTAACATCGTTACGTAATAAGCGTTCAAGATCCTCTTTCTGTATCATTTGCCCATTGGATGTCAGTTCAGTATAAGCTAGTTCGGCAGAGCGGTGAAAGATTGTTCCGAATAACGCGGAGTCAATTTCCGCACTCACTTCTTCCGGTGTTTTTAATCCGGCTATATAGCGGAAGTAGAATCTCAAACGGCAGTCGAGATATGTATTGAGGGCTGAAGGAGAGAGAATGAGGGACTTAGGATTGGTAACGTCATAGATATGGTATAATCGTTCTAATATTTTCTGTGTTTTTGGTATTTCTATTTTTGGGGTACTTTGGGGAGATTGTCCGGCCTCTAAATATTCACGAGTAATCTCATGAGGACCTTCTACTAATAATTGTAGCATGAAACGGGACTCCTCTCCGCGATTCAGGCCGTCGGAAGAGGTATTGTAGAGCAAGGTGATATTTTCTGCCCGCTGTATCAACCGATAGAAATAGTATGCGTAGACTGCATTTTTGTGCTCAATAGTCGTCATGCCGAAGGCTTTCCGAAGGTTATAGGGAATAAAAGAAGATTCTCCACCGGTTTTAGGAAGTTGTCCTTCATTGAGCGAAAGCATTACAAGATTACGGAAGTCAAGGTTACGTGTTTCAAGTACTCCCATAACTTGCATTCCAATGGCAGGTTCTCCGTGGAAAGGTATGTTGGAACTTGTCAGTACTTTACTGATTAATCTTTTCAGTGTATGGGTCTGTATATTTAATTCTCCACTTTCAATCAAACTGTATAAACGGTTGATTTTCAAAAAGCTCTGAAAAAGAGATTCACGATATAGTTGGTTGAATATATCGTTGTATTCTCCTTCTTTACGGTATAGGGTAGAGATATCTTTGATAAGTCCGATAAGATAATCACATAGCTCCTTGATACCGTTACGGGGAGTGAAAAGATTAGCTAGAAACTCATCTTGTTTCAATTCCGAGGGAAGCGGATAGAAACGATTGGTTTTTGTAAGTTCCCGTTCTATTATATCTGCTTTTGTCGATAATTGGCGGGTATATGGATGTTTTAGTATAGCTGATACGGTTTCGTAGGTGAAACGACCGGTATCAAAACGGTAGCCATTGGTTTGTAGTTCCATAGCCGCATTGATAAAACTATAAACCGGAGTTTGTGCCAACGGGAATCCCATTGTGATATTGACATTCTTCACTTCTTCCGGGATAGAATGGAGTACGGGAAGCAACAAGGTTTCATTGCAAAGAACTACGGCATTTTCTTTTTCATTATCGGATGAGAAAGTAGTACGTATCCATTCGGGAAGGAAACGTGCTTGCGCATTCTCAGTAGAAGCGGAGATGTAACGTATCTTCTTCGGTTTCTTTAGGGAGTCAAAGTAGCTGGCAGGCAGTTCGTTCGGGAAATCTTTCAGGTTGCGGTTAATAAATTCTCCGGCCTCATGTTTTTTGATTTGTTGGGTATAGAAGATGTCATAATCCCAATAGAATATTGCTTTATCTGCTTTTTGCAGTTTTCGGAAGAATTCTTTTTCTACTTTATTCAACACATTGAAGCCGACAAATATATATTTGTCGTATTTAAGTTGATCTGTATTAAGTTGTTCGATAACATTGCGATAAAGCATTCCTTCATAAGCAATGCCTAACTCAGTTAAGTTTTTCCGGTAATGGTGATAGATTGTGCCTAACTTATCCCAAAGAGATATGAATTTCTCTTTGAGCTCCGTGCGGCGCTCAATGGAGAAATTCCGGAAGAATTGTTGAATTGCTTCTTCCTGTTCTTTATCTAGAAATTCGTAGTCATTCATTAGACTTTTTAAGTCTTGCAGATTGCTGAAGAGCTTATCTGCATCCACCAAATTTTTGTCTACATCATCAAAGTCACTGATTAACAGTTCTCCCCAAAAATAGAAGTCATCTAATGTCTCCTGACTTTCTGTTTCTTCCTTGAATACTTTGTAGAGTTCACAAACCAATCGAATCGGATCACCGGTTTTCTGTACAGATAGCTTCTGAAACAGATCACTGATACTCATAGCGGCAGGTGACCATATCGGTTGATCGGATTCTCCCGCCAGATATTCATTGAAGAACAGGTTGGCACGTTTGTTAGGGAAGATGAGTACTGTGCGAGAGAGGTCATTTCCTATTTTGGCATATAGGTCATGAGCTACTAATTGGAGAAATGATTGCATATTGATTAAATCGTTTTTCTAATTCATATTATTGTAATCGGAGTTCTGTCTTATACTTTTTCTATTTTTTCTTCATCTACATACCACAGGTATCCGGTAATATTCTTATAACCCATTTTCGTCAACAGTTGCATATATCCTTTCACTTGTTTATTGTATTTAGGATTTTCTTTACCAAACTTAAAATCAACCACAACAACCTGCCCGTCTTTCATCATTACACGGTCCGGGCGACGAGTTTGTAATATTCCTTTTTCCTTGTATATAATGGCACATTCATTAAACAGGGTCCATTCTCCGGAATACCAATCTTGTATTTCGGGAGATGAAAACGCTTTCTGTACAACTTCACGTACTGTATCTTCTTTTTCCTGGTCTCTAATAACTCCTTCAAAGATTAATCGTTCGATAGCCGGATCAATATCATCGGCTGTTTCAATGGCAGAAAACAGAGTATGCAACATACGTCCGCGATTGATGAAACGGTCGTCCGAATCTTCTTCTTCGATTCCTTGGATAAAGTCCGCAGAACGATTGGATTGCCGGAACTCGATGTCGTGCCGCATGGACTCCATTTGAATGGGCAATTTTTCTGCTTTTTGGGTTAATTTATTAGTGGAGGCTTTGACCTTTTCTTTTTCGGACGGACAGAGTTCTCCTTGCTCATAACAATCTTCTTCCCATTCGATTCCTTCTTTGAGGGCAACCATAGGAAGAGTATTTGCTAATAGTTCGGACATTGTTCCTTTTTGCCCTTTTCTGCTCCAGATTATTAGATTTTTTCCGGTACGGGTAAACGCTACATAGAGCAGGTTCAGGTTATCCACCCAAAGTTGGAGGCGTTCATGCAGATAATCGTTTCCGTAGATAGATTCTGCCATTTGCGTGGAATAATTAATAGGAAGAATATCTAAAGCATTGAATGGCGCTTCTTGAGGAGCACACCATACCAGTTGATTATTCGTTTCATTCTCTAATTTCCAGTCACAGAAAGGAAGAAGCACGGTATGAAATTCCAATCCCTTTGATTTATGTATGGAAAAAATCCGGATCCCTTCGATTTCTCCACTGGGAATTGTTTTGCTACACAAAGTTTCGTCCCAATAGCGAATGAATCCGTCGAGTTCAGAAGAATTATTTTGCAAATAATTTGTTACTGCATCAAAAAAAGCAAATAAATAAGCATCTTGTTCTTTGATGCGATTCATCTCGAACAAGCTGAATAATTCTTCCAATAACTCGTAGAGAGGCATTAACCGAAACTCTTTTATTTTATCAAGAAATGTCGTAGGAAGATAGCTTTCGGCGGGAAGAAGCAAGAGGGTATTCCAATCCAGTCCTTTCTGTAAGACCTCATTCTGATAGGCTATGGCAAGTTGGGCCCGTGCTATCTTGTTGTTTTCATCCGAGAGGTAACGAAGAGCATCCAGCATCATGCAGATAGCAAGGGAAGCGTCAAGACGGAAGGCTTCGTCTGACACTATTTTGTAATGCAGCTCCTTATCAAAGTAATCTGCGATGCGGGGAATACTTTTATTCTTTCGTACTAAAATAGTTATGTCGTTCAGGTGGATACCGGAAGCGAGCAGATGTTCGACTTCTTCTCCCAGGCTGATAAGTGTCTGTTCGGTATAGTCATGTTCTTCGTCCGGTTCGAGGAAAGAGGCTTTGACATAACCTTTTTGGGTGTTTAAGGGAGATTCTTGTACGACGTCTGCATATGCCTTTTGCAGATCTTGACAATCTTTGTTGAGCTGTTTTTTATAAACTCCATTCAAATAATCAGTAGCGGCCGTAAATATATGATTGTTAAACCGGATGATGTTCGTTTCACTTCTCCGGTTGGTTGCCAGTGTTTTGACGCGAATCGGGAAGTGGTCGATATGGTCATTTAACCCGTTGAGGATTCCCCAGTCGCCATTACGCCAACGGTAGATTGACTGTTTGACATCTCCTACAATCAAGCTGTCGGCTCCCTGGGATAATCCTTCGAGCAATAACAGTTTGAAATTACCCCATTGCATCCGGCTGGTATCCTGAAACTCGTCAATCATAACATTGCGGATGTTCGTTCCTATCTTTTCGAATACGAAAGAGGAATCACCGTCTTTTACTAATTGGTGGAGCAGGGCATTGGTGTCTGAGAGTAGGAACCGATTATTTTCCCGGTTTAACTCGCGTACTTCTTCGTCGATATTGGCGAGAAGTTGTACTTTGTTGAGATGCTGCAAAGACAGTCGGCAACTATTCAGTAACAGGTTATTTTTTGATCGTAACTTTTCTGCATCTTCCAAAATCTGCATAAGGCTGGAATTGGCTAAAGCAATAATGTCTGCATAGCGTGGAGACGTTTTTGTAGCCCAGTTTTTGGCATCTTCCAGACACTTTTCTACTGTAACATTGCGAACATCGTTACCTAAAATACCGTTGTTGAGCTTACGGAAATAACTTCCGATTCCTCGTGAACCGTTTTTCAGATCGTCAGCAGTTAACGCATGTCCGTCTAATTCTCCTTCAAACTGATCATAGAATCCCTTCATTTGTTCCAAAATCTCAGTCTCCAGTGCTTTCAACTGTTTACGGTATTCTTTAATGGTATCCGGATTGCGTAGCCGATGACGGAGTCCTTCTCCTTTTTCTATATATCCTTCATCGAATATATTACGGCCGAAATTCTTGACTTCGTCCGATACGTTCCAACGTTTGTCGTCTGCAATCCGCTCATTGATATAATCCAGTAGCCATGCGAGGACAGGAGAGGTAGGGCCTAATTTCTCAATCATACTGTCTACCGCTTCACTAAGCACTTCCGTATTGTTCAGTTCGATATTCAGATTGGGATTCACCAACAAAGGACTGAATTCTTTCTTCGGGTCTACAGGTACAAAATCCACCAGATTACTCATATCTACCTTACGGTCGATATCGTCCATCCGGCGATAGTCGGCTTTCTTCATGTTCTCCAGCTGATAGATAAAGAAATTATA
>ENA-OPXM01001691-OPXM01001691.1-human-gut-metagenome-genome-assembly--contig:-NODE-1691-length-9885-cov-1.776195_pt1 | contig 9885 bp, 6 predicted proteins | sample MGYA00241707_ERZ502035 | MGnify/ENA primary metagenome ERZ502035 (study PRJEB25962, sample SAMEA2043051) | human gut metagenome | biome: human gut; feature: human-associated habitat; material: faeces... | reverse complement strand
GGGAATATATGAGTTTAGTGCCTTATGTCATTGAGCAGACAAGCAGAGGGGAGAGAAGCTACGACATCTATTCAAGGCTTCTGAAGGACAGAATCATTTTTCTTGGTGAGGAAGTAAATGATGTGAGTGCAGGACTGATCGTATCACAGCTTCTTTTCCTGGAAGCAGAAGATCCTGGTAAAGATATTCAGCTGTATATCAACAGCCCGGGCGGTTCCGTAACAGCCGGCATGGCAATCTATGATACCATGCAGTATATTAAATGCGATATTGAGACAATCTGTATCGGTATGGCAGCCAGTATGGGAGCATTCCTTCTGGCCGGCGGCGCAAAAGGAAAACGTCTGGCTCTTCCAAATTCTGAGATTATGATTCACCAGCCATCCGGCGGTGCTCAGGGACAGGCTACAGAGATTGAGATTGTGGCAGAACACATTCTGCATACAAAAGAAAAATTAAACAGAATTCTTGCAGAGAATACTGGTCAGCCATACGAGAAAATCGTTCAGGATACGGAAAGAGATAACTATATGACAGCCGAGCAGGCAAAAGCATATGGTCTTATTGATGCCGTGGTTGAGAAAAGACAGTAAGATGCATTTTTGAAATCTCAGTATATCTGCTTCTAGTGCGTGTTTGGAAAATGCTTTCATAAAGATGCGTGTTATATAAACGTTTTAGGGCGGGCTGAAAGATTTCGGAAATACATGAAATAATAGGGTTACCACAGCTATCAATTATAGTTGTGGTAACTTTTCTATGAGACAGATTGCAAGCAGGAGTGAGGTGACAATATGGCAACACGATCCGACAACAACAAGCAATTCAGATGTTCATTTTGTAATAAAACGCAGGATCAGGTAAGAAAGCTCGTAGCTGGTCCAAAGGGCGTTTATATCTGTGACGAATGTATTGAAGTATGCACAGAAATCATGGAAGACGAGTTTGAAAATTTTAATGAAGACACACAGGAAATCAATCTGATGAAGCCAAAAGAAATGAAGGCTTTCTTAGATGATTACGTTATCGGTCAGGATGAGGCGAAAAAGGTTTTATCCGTAGCAGTATATAACCATTATAAGCGTATACTGGCAGGTGGAAGCTATGATGTAGAACTTCAGAAGAGTAACATCATCATGCTTGGACCTACTGGTTCTGGTAAGACACTTCTTGCACAGACATTAGCAAGACAGTTAAATGTACCATTTGCCATTGCAGATGCGACAGCATTGACAGAAGCAGGTTATGTAGGAGAAGACGTAGAGAATATCTTACTGAAGCTGATTCAGGCAGCAGATTACGATATCGAGCGTGCACAGACTGGTATCATTTACATTGATGAGATTGATAAGATTACAAGAAAGTCAGAGAATACTTCTATCACAAGAGATGTTTCTGGTGAGGGAGTACAGCAGGCTTTATTAAAGATTTTAGAGGGAACTGTAGCTTCTGTTCCGCCACAGGGTGGAAGAAAGCATCCACATCAGGAATTGATACAGATAGATACAACGAATATTTTATTTATTTGTGGTGGAGCCTTTGATGGCCTTGAAAAGATTATTGAGAACCGTATTGGAAAGAAATCTATCGGTTTCCAGGCAGAGATTATGGAACAGCGAAAGAAGGACGTAGGTGTTTTATTAAAACAGGTTCTTCCAGAAGACTTTGTAAAGTTTGGATTAATTCCAGAATTCATTGGCCGTGTTCCTGTCAATGTATCTCTGAATCCATTAGACAAAGATGCTCTCGTAAAGATTCTTACAGAGCCAAAGAGCGCATTAGTAAAACAGTACCAGAAGTTATTTGAGATGGATGGTGTAGAGCTTAAGTTTACTGATGATGCCTTAGAAGCAATCGCAGAAAAGGCAATTGCGAGAAATACAGGAGCCAGAGGACTTCGTTCTATCATGGAATCTGTAGTAATGGATTTAATGTACACGATTCCATCGGATGATTTAGTAGAATCCTGTACAATTACAAAAGAGACAGTGGATGGAAGCGGTGAGCCGGAGCTGACTTATCATGACCAGCCAGTAACCAAAAAGACGGTTACAAGAAAGCGTCAAAAGAAAAATAACAACGAAATCGCTTAACATGTACTGTTAAGAGGCACAGGCTGACACAGGAGGGAGTTTTTTGTTACCTTTGTGCCAGCCTTTTTATATAATAGTACGATTTTCATATAAATAATGTAGACTGCTTTTTGTCAATAAAATGGTTAAATGAGACAATAGACAGTATTGCTCGCTGAAGATAACATAGTTTGATGAAAAGCTAATTATTTAGAAAAATATCATTAAGATAGTATATTACTAATTTATTATAAAAAATAAACATAAAAATACTCCGAAAAAGGAGGAACAAATGGAGAAACAAATATTACCTTTGCTTGCATTGCGGGGCAAGATGGTTTACCCAAATACTTCTGTGTATTTTGAAGTATCAAGGCCAAAGTCAATGGCAGCTTTAGAACAGGCGGTAAATCATGAACAACGGATTTTTCTGGTGAATCAGATTGACCCATCTTTAGATAAGCCGGAGGAAGAGGATTTATATACTGTAGGAACAGTTGCGAAGATTCTTCAGATGGTAAAAGCCGGACAGGGCGTATTGAGAGTATTTGTAGAGGGTGAGGCAAGAGCCAGAATCACATCTTATATAGAATTTGATGGATGTGTGAAGGCAGAAGTCGAAGAGATTCCTGATACAAATTACCCGGAAAATCCAGTGGAAGAGGAAGCATTTTTTAGAATGTTAGAAGAGGAAGCGCAAGAATTTTCCGAGAAGAATCCGGGATTTTTTGCACCACAGCTTCAAAAAGCCATTGATGAAAAAGAATTACTTCTACTGATTAACGAACTGGCATCCCAGCTTCCATTTGAACTTGGAAAGAAGCAGCAGATTTTAGAAGAGTCTGATGTGAAAAAACAGGTAGAGATGCTCCTTGCCATTTTAAAAGAAGAAGTGGAAATCAGTATCATCCGTAATGAACTTGCAGAAAAAGTAAAGAAAAATGTAGATAAAAACCAGAAAGATTATCTTTTAAGAGAGCAGCAGAAGGTAATCAGAGAGGAACTTGGCGAGGATGACATTGTCTCAGAAGCAGACGAATACCTCGAAAAATGTGAGGCATTAAAAGCCTCTAAAGAAGTAAAAGATAAAATCAAAAAAGAAATCAAGCGTTACAAAAAGATGCCTCCTGTTGCGTCAGAGAGTACAATGACGAAGAACTACATCGAGACAATGCTTGAAATGCCGTGGAACAAGGTTTCAAGAGATAGCAAGAGCCTTGAAAAAGCAATGGAAATCTTAGAGGAAGATCATTACGGACTTAAAAAAGTCAAAGAACGAATCCTTGACTATCTTGCTGTTCGTTTCCTTACGAAAAAGGGAGAGACACCGATTCTTTGTCTCGTAGGTCCTCCGGGAACGGGAAAAACTTCGATTGCAAAGTCCATAGCCAGAGCACTTCATAAGAAGTATGTTCGTATTTCTTTAGGTGGTGTGCGAGATGAGGCAGAAATCCGTGGACACAGAAAGACATATGTCGGAGCAATGCCAGGAAGAATTGCCGAGGGAATCCGTCAGGCAGGTGTAAAGAATCCCCTCATGCTTTTGGATGAAGTAGACAAGGTAAGCAGCGATTATAAAGGAGATACAGCATCTGCACTTCTTGAAGTGTTAGATGGAGAGCAGAATGTAAACTTCCGTGATCACTATCTTGAAGTACCTTTAGATTTAAGCGAAGTATTCTTTATCGCAACAGCTAATGACCTTACACCAATTCCAAAACCTTTGCGTGACCGTATGGAAATCATCGAGCTTTCCAGTTACACAGAGAATGAAAAGTTCCACATCGCAGAAAATTATCTTGTAAAGAAGCAGAGAAAGTTAAGCGGACTTACAAAAAAACAGGTAAGCATTTCTGATGAAGTTATCCGTGAGGTTATTCATTTTTATACAAGAGAAGCCGGAGTACGTAATCTTGAGCGTACTATTGGACAGCTTATGCACAAAGCCGCCCGCAAAATCGTTGAAGGTGAAGAAAAGGTCGATATTAAGAAAAAGTCTTTAAAAGAACTTCTTGGGCCAGCGCCATTTGAGGATGAAGATGAGAACTTAAAACCGCAGATTGGTGTTGTGAGAGGACTTGCATGGACCAGTGTTGGTGGAGATACGCTTTCCATTGAAGTAAATGTCATGCCAGGAAAAGGAAAGATGGAGCTTACCGGATGTATGGGCGATGTCATGAAAGAGTCTGCACAGATTGGTCTTAGTTATGTCCGCTCTATTGCTGAAAACTATGGAATTGACAGTGGTTATTTTGAAAAACATGATATTCATCTGCATATTCCAGAAGGAGCCGTACCAAAAGACGGTCCATCTGCAGGAATCACAATGGCACTTGCCATTCTTTCTGCAATTACAGGCATCCCAGTTCGAGGGGATATTGCTATGACAGGAGAAATCACTCTTCGAGGAAAAGTTCTTCCAATCGGCGGCTTAAAAGAAAAACTCTTAGCAGCTAAAACCGTTGGTGTAAAAGAAGTCCTTGTTCCAGCAAGAAATAAACGAAACATTGTAGAACTTGATGAAGAAATTACAGATGGCATGAAGATTACTTATGTTGAGGATATGAATGAAGTGATTGAACATGCTATGAAAAAGTAACTACGATGTTTGAATAATTAAGTCATTGATTTCTATCAAAGATAATAGCTAAATAATCAATACATATTAAAATTTATGATTTAGATTAACTGATATATATATATTGAACCATGGTTTAAAAAGTTAGAGAAAGGAGGAAAAACATGGTTATAAAAAATGTAAACTTAGAAACTGTATGCGGAATTACAAGTAAGCTTCCTAAAAACACATTACCAGAAGTTGCATTTGCCGGTAAATCAAACGTAGGAAAATCATCCCTCATTAATGCCCTTGTAAACAGAAAGTCTTTAGCAAGAACTTCAGGACAGCCAGGAAAAACACAGACCATTAACTTCTACAACGTAAATGAAGAAATGTATATTGTAGACCTTCCAGGATATGGTTATGCCAAAGTATCTAAAGAAGTCGCAGCAAAATGGGGACCGATGATAGAAAACTATCTTCATACTTCTGAACAGCTTCGTATGGTATTCTTACTCATTGACCTTCGCCATAAGCCAACCAATAATGATGTACAGATGTACCGCTGGATCTTAAGCAACGGTTTCTCCCCGGTAATTGTAGCAACCAAAGCCGATAAAATAAAACGAAGCCAGCTTCAAAAACAGTTAAAACTGTTAAAAGATACTTTAAAAGTAATCGAAGGTGTTCCAATCGTACCATTTTCTGCTGTCACAAAAGCAGGAAGAGATGAAATCTGGGAATTGATCGAGGAATATGCGTTAGCTGAAGAATAAACAAACGGACGAACCCCAAGAGAGAATAGAACCTATATCTGTGGCTGGATAAAGTTTGTCTGTTTTAGTTGACGAAGACATAGATGGGTTCTATACTATGGTATGGTTTTGTCCGAGTTGTCACTGCCTGCGGCAACTCGGTATTTTCAAAACCCTGATTAATTGATATAATAGAAGCGGTTTTTTACAAAAATTTATGAGGTGATAAACATGCGGATAAAATCAGTAGCAGTTCTCGGAGCCGGAGCAGTAGGCTCATATATTATCTGGGGACTTTCAAATCGTAAGGATATTAAGCTTGGCGTAATTGCGGAGGGAGAGAGAAAAGAACGTCTTGAGAAAAATGGATGTTTGATTAATGAAAAAGTGTATCATCCAGAAGTGTGGACTCCAAGCGAAGCTAATGGAGTTGACCTTTTGATTGTTTCTCTGAAGTATGGAGCTTTACCGGGGGCTGTTGACAGTATTAAAGAAGCAGTTGGAGATAATACAATTATCATGAGCCTTATGAACGGAGTAGACAGTGAAGAGATTATATCTGAGAAAGTAGATGCATCTCATATTTTGCACTCGCTTATTAAGGTAGCTTCTCATAAAGAAGGAACAGGTTATTGTTTTGATCCGGAGACTACGATTGGAATAATCTTCGGAGAGATTTCTGCGCCATTTGAGAGTGAGAGAGTAGAGGAGATTAAGGAGCTTTTTGCAGATACAGGCTTACATTTTCGTGCGACAGAATATATTCGTGAGGAGATGTGGAGTAAATATCGCTTAAATATCTGTAATAATCTTCCGCAGGCGATTCTTGGAGCGGGAGTTGGCTGTTATAGCGACAGTACACATATGAAGGCAATCAGTGACGGACTTAAGAAGGAAGTCGAGGCTGTTGCAGCGGCAAAAGGAATTGATATGAGCAAGGTAGATATAAAGTCCGCCCGGGGAAGTGCGGTTCCTCCAACAGCACGTTATTCTACATTGCAGGATATTGATGCCGGACGTCATACGGAGATAGATATGTTTTCCGGAGCGTTAGTGCGAATGGGAAAAGAACTTGGCGTTCCAACACCATATAATGAATATACATATCATATGATAAAGGCATTGGAGGAGAAGAATGATGGGCTTTTTGATTATGATGGGAAAAATGCAGAAACGACCTGCGCGAAATAACTTCTGATTTGTAGAGTTTGAAAAATAAACAGACGAACCCTCCTCCCCTGTAATCTATAAAATGCTTCGTTTCACTGCGTCCAAGCTGCTCATCCGCAACTTGAACTTGCTCTAAGGCGCATTTTTATAGATTACAGGGGAGGAGGGTTCTGTGTATTTCAGTCCTACAAATCAGTTGAAAAAAATTGAGGATGGGGACAGAAGAAATAGGAACTCTGGCTTGTTGTTGTAAAATTGCTGTGATATTATAATAATAGTTTGCGTGTCAATCCTTAATATTTCATTTCATGGAAAGCTATAATCTTATAAATGATATCCAAATCCTACAATATGAATTCTGATTTTACTTCTACAGCAAAAAACAGCTTCCAGAGAGAAGATACCTTATATTTGTGGCATTAGAGTGATGATTGAATGTGAGCATGGGAAGCGAACATTCACCCCGCAGTGATAGAGTCACAAATATAAGGTATCTTCTCTTTCTGGTGGCGTCTCCCTTGTTACGCAACCCAGAATAGAAAGGACTTTTATGAATTGTATACATTTAAATTTTGTGAGTGATAAAGAGGGAAGAAAGTTCCTTTCCCCCATGCTTCCTCAAGATGGTTTGAACGAAAAAACACTTAATGTAGTAATTACTGACGGTGATTCACAAAGAATATATCCTGTTTTTCAACAGAAAGCGGGAATTTATGGTGATTACAGCGAATACATGACCAGGCATGGGTGTGCCTGCTGTTCTTTGACAACAGCATTGGCGGCTTTTGTGGAAAAGTATGCAGATTTGAAACCAAATGGAACAATTTCTGAGGTGGAGAGAAAGCATTTCCCCGAAGAAGTATATACGGAGAATTATGGGAAAGTGATGGCAAGGCAGATGCCGGTTTCTCTTTATGGAATTTCTCTTATTTTGCAAGAAGAGGGTGTTTCTTGCGAATATATAGGAGATTTTGAGGATAAAGCTGCCGAAAAACAGATGATGGAGCATTTATATAAGGGAAAGCCCGTCATTATAGAAACAAGCCGAATGCGTAGAAAAGGAAAAAGAATCGTTCACTTTTTTGATAAAAAATATGCGGGATCCTATCATACGATGATTCTGTTAGGTGTGGATGAAGAGGGGCAGATAGTCTTTACTGATTCTGCAACAAGAGACTGGGCAGGAGAACAGCAAAGATTAAAACGGGCTAAGCTGCCAGAACTTATTTCCTATATGTTTCCACAGAAAAATGTGGGGGATACGCATTTATATTTTAGCAGAAAAAGGAATACGGGCGGTTATATTTTGATTCGCTGAATGAGAAAGTAAGAATGAGTGAGTATTCATAGTTATTCATTGAATAACGAAGCAGGCACAATGGCAAATAAAGCTTTGGTATATGCGATATATCCAAACGAAAACAGAAACGAACAGGAACAGAATAAATCAAAAATCCTACTTGACAAAATTTTCAGGTTTTACTACAATAAGAAACATGATGTTTGTCCGCACAGGACGGATGCTCTGTATCACTTATATTTGTAATAATATAGAATTTACAGTATAGGAGCATCATTTTTATGTGAATTTCAATATGAATTTCAAAAATGAGAAAGACGAAGACGGAAACAAGTAGCTTTTATTCATGCATTCCAGAGAGTGACCGGCTGGTGGGAGGTCATGTGCCAGATAGCAAGTGAATACATTCCTGAGTCGCACACCGAATGAGACAGATATTTATCATGTTAAGCGTGAGTAGATTTTAGAAATTGCTGAATGTGATGGAACAGGTAAGATTTGTTTTTAGTAGGCTGTGACGGAGCGGCGGCCGTTATCCGCAGAGGCGTTGTTTGACGCTCATTTGAGGCAGAGCATCTACTCTGCGAAAAAAGGTGGTACCACGAAGTTATATCTCGTCCTTTTATTAGGACGGGATTTTTTTATTTTATTTAGGAGGATTTTATGACAGTATATGACGAACTGGTTGCAAGAGGATTGATTGCACAGGTAACAGATGAAGAAGAAATTAAGGAACTTGTCAATAACGGAAAGGCTGTATTCTATATTGGATTTGACCCAACAGCAGACAGCCTTCATGTAGGACATTTCATGGCACTTTGCCTGATGAAACGTCTGCAGATGGCAGGAAATAAGCCAATCGCCTTAATCGGTGGTGGTACTGCCATGATCGGTGATCCATCCGGACGTACAGATATGCGTCAGATGATGACAAAAGAGACAATCAACCATAACGTAGAGTGCTTCAAAAAGCAGATGAGCCGTTTTATTGATTTCTCTGATGGAAAAGCTATGCTCGTTAATAACGCAGATTGGCTCTTAGACTTAAACTATGTAGAATTACTTCGTGAAGTAGGCCCATGCTTCTCAGTAAATAACATGCTTCGTGCAGAATGCTACAAACAGAGAATGGAAAAAGGTTTATCTTTCTTAGAGTTTAACTACATGATCATGCAGAGCTATGACTTCTATGAGTTATACCAGAAATACGGCTGTAATATGCAGTTTGGTGGTAATGACCAGTGGAGTAATATGCTTGGCGGTACAGAATTGATCCGTCGTAAATTAGGACCAGATGCCGATGCTTACGCTATGACAATTACCCTTCTTTTAAATTCCGAAGGAAAGAAAATGGGTAAAACACAGTCCGGTGCTGTATGGTTAGATCCGAATAAGACTTCTCCGTTTGACTTCTATCAGTACTGGAGAAATGTTGCAGATGCAGATGTTATGAAGTGTATCCGTATGTTGACCTTCCTTCCGTTAGAAGAAATTGATGCAATGGATAGCTGGGAAGGTAGCAAATTAAATGAAGCAAAAGAAATTCTTGCGTTTGAACTTACAAAATTAGTTCACGGCGAAGAAGAAGCACAGAAAGCACAGGATGCCGCCAGAGCATTATTCAGCAACGGCGGAGACACAGCAAATATGCCAGCATGTGCAGTTACAGAAGAAGACTTAAGAGATGGCACAGTAGATATCCTTGCACTTCTTGTAAAATCCGGTTTAGCAGGAACACGTTCTGAAGCAAGACGTAATGTAACACAGGGTGGTGTAACATTGGATGGCGAAAAGGTAACGGACTTTAAGGCTGTTTATACACTTGATGACTTTAAAGGCGAAGGAAAAGTCTTAAAGAGAGGAAAGAAGAAATTCATTAAGATTGTAGCTGAATAGGATTTGCCGCAGGTAAGACAGACGCTCCCGAAGAAAGAAGGCATCCTATATTTGTGACTCTATCACTGCGGGTTGAATGTTCGCCTCCACGCTCACATTCAATCCTTGATCTAAGGCCACAAATATAGGATG
>ENA-OPXM01001689-OPXM01001689.1-human-gut-metagenome-genome-assembly--contig:-NODE-1689-length-9898-cov-12.704663_pt1 | contig 9898 bp, 7 predicted proteins | sample MGYA00241707_ERZ502035 | MGnify/ENA primary metagenome ERZ502035 (study PRJEB25962, sample SAMEA2043051) | human gut metagenome | biome: human gut; feature: human-associated habitat; material: faeces... | reverse complement strand
TTTCAATCCTCTCTCACTTATCTATCACACCGGAAATGACCAAAATGACAAAAAATACGAGAAAAAATATGAGAAGCAACGTTTAGACAATATGAAACAATTTTATTAATGATGATACTAGGCGTATGGTATCAAATCAGTGGTTTTGTAGAAGAGCTTCAAGTTAAAGAAAGAAAATATATAAAGACTGTTTTTGTTTTTGGCAAAAATTCCATGAAACGAATTTTTATATTTAATTTTAAGTTTGTGGTTAATTTGGGATTAGAAAACAAATAATATATACAATATTTAAGAAAATAAGCTATAATAAATCTAGTTTTTTGATGGTTGGAATTAAAAAACAACAAAACGAAAGGTCGTGAATGAATGAATCAGGAAGAAAGAAAAGTTTCCTATAAATATATAATTTATATTCAATTTGATGAATCTAAAAAAGCTTATACATTTGGATCAAATATTAAATATGACTTAAATGATCAAGTTGTGGTAGAAACAATTCGAGGTAAAGAGCTGGGTAAGGTATGTGCACCGGTAATCGATTTTGATGCCAAAAAGATCAAAGGGGATTGTAAACCGGTTTTACGATTAGCCACAAAATACGATTTGATTCAAAAAGAAGAAAACACAAAAAAAGCGCAGGAGGCATTAAAAATTTGTCATAAGTGCATTGAAGCTTTAGATTTAGATATGCATTTGATCAGTGGTGAATATACATTAGATCGTTCTAAAGTTATTTTTACTTATGTTTCTGATGATAGAGTTGATTTCAGACAACTTTTAAAGGATCTTGCCAGTCAGTTACATTGTCGTATTGAATTAAGACAAGTTGGACCAAGAAATAAAGCTAAAATGGTTGGTGGTTTAGGAAACTGCGGAATGGAAACTTGTTGTTCAAGATTTTTAAATGATTTTGATACGGTTTCTATAAATATGGCAAAGAACCAGTTATTAGCTTTAAATATTCAAAAACTAAGTGGACAGTGTGGAAAATTGATGTGCTGCTTGCGTTATGAAAATGATGAGTATACAAGACTTAGAAAAGATTTGCCAAAATTGAATTCTATGATCACATTTGAAGATAGTAAATATCGTATCACCAGCATGAATGTCTTACAAAAACAAGCTAAATTGGAAAACAAAGAAGAAGTTCGATTTGTATCTTTTGAAGAATTATGGCCAGATAAGGATTTCAGCGATGAAGATTACTAAGAGTTTTGATGAAAAAAAACCAACTTTATATCTTGTACCCACTCCTATTGGAAATTTAAAAGAAATCACATCTAGAGCTTTAGAAGTGTTGAATGCCGTGGATGTGATTGCAGCAGAAGATACAAGAAACACAAAGAAATTATTAATGGCTTATAACATTCAAAAACCTTTGATTTCACATCATGAGCATAATCAGGCAACAAGCATTCCACAAATCTTGAATCATTTACACAATAATGATAGTGTGGCAGTTGTATCGGATGCCGGATATCCATTGGTTTCAGATCCAGGCGCCAATCTTGTAAAAGAAGTGATTAAAGAAGATTATGCCGTTGTTTCTTTATCTGGAGCTAATGCGGCAATGAATGCTTTAGTAGCAAGTGGATTATCCTGTGTTCATTATTTGTTTTATGGATTTCTTGAAAATAAATCCAGCAAACGTAAGAAACAATTGGATGAGTTGAAAGATTTTCCTTATACTTTGATTTTTTATGAAGCTCCTCATCGCATTGAATCTATGTTGCAGGATGTTTTGGAAGTTTTAGGCGATCGAAATATGTGTCTTGCTAGAGAACTGACAAAACTTCATGAAGAATATATTCGTGGAACAGTAAGTGAAGTTGTGCAGGTCGCAAAAGACAAAAAAGGCGAAATGGTTGTTATCATAGAAGGAAAACCAATCAAAGAAGAAACCTTTGATATGAAAACAGCGATTGAAAAAGTTGATGAGTATATAAAACGAGGTTTAAAAACAAAAGAAGCCATAAAAAAAGCAGCCACTGAATTAGGCTGTTCTAAAAATGAGTTATATGATGAATATCACAAGAGTCATTGATTTGACTCTTTTTTAGCATTGTCATTCTTTTGTAAGAATTATTTGAAACAATATAGATACATACGATAAAGTATGTGCCTTGATAAGGAGGTCGGCTAAATGCGACAGTTTACATTGAAGTTTAATGCAGGCTGTCAAGGAAAGGAGACCTTCAGAAATGTATTCTACAACAGAATTACTTCTGATCTTGTTGATCCTACTGGTATTCAGCCGAATATATCGGAAATAATCATTTTCTGATATAGTCACAACCAAATTGTGATTTGCATCGATCTTCTAAAAAAAGGCGAAAGGGAGAAGCTGCAACTTCTCCCTTTCTTTTTGCATCGATACCTGAATTATAAACTAGAAATTAGAAGATATCAATAATCATTCTTTGATTTCTTTAACAATGTAATCTACGGTTTTATCTAGTCCGTTATTTGCAAGATATTGTAGTAAATGATGAATGAGTTTATCTGTTTCAGGGTGGATTATGATTCGATTTCTTCCATTTTCATAATATATAAGAGCACTGTCATCTTTATATTTATCTTTTTGATAAATCATGCTGGCTGCAACACGGTCGCAAAACATTTCGATAACGTAATTTGTAGGCATTTTTACTGGCTGAATTCCATTTGGACCATTATCCAGCCAATATTCCCAGTGATGTTTATTTCTTCCTTTGTGGTGAAGCCAGGATAAAGAATATCCTATATCTTCTTTTTGTGCATCAATAGGAGAACGATAACCTTGGTAATATTTGAATCCTGTCTTTAATTCACAAATAGAGTATTTGCTGAGATCGTGCAAGATTCCTTGTTTGTATAAATGGCAGCGAAAACAAAGTTTTGTCACCATGTATTTATGCTTATTGATTGTCTTTAAATGTCCTATTACTTTATTCATAGTATATATTATAGTTTATTTTTTAAAAAACGCAGTTGATATTTTAAATTTGCATATTTAGAAATTTGATTCATATATTTTGAATCGTAGAATCCACTAATAGCACCAACTATTGGAATACCTTGGATAAATTTCAAATATAGCAATTCAGAAGCTAGAGTCTTAGAAGTCTGTTTTATTTGAAAATCAATATCATATGAACGATAAGATTCAATAAACGAATCAACTTTTTCATTTACTTCATAGATGGATTCATGTGCTAAAGCGCCTTCAATTATCATCAGCATGAAATATTTTTCTTTATCATTATTAAAATCAATTCCATAAGAAAGAGATATTTCCTGAAGATTTTTAATGATCAAAGCGGTAAAAAGAAAGATATCAGGAATACCAATTCCTAAGATACCTAATGCAGTTGAAGAAATAGAAGTAAACGCAAGATTTTTTACATTAGATGATTTTGATATGTTTTTTTGTTTACGAATATTTTTACGAGTGATTCTAGAATCAATAGAATCATGTTTTTCTTTGATCTTGTCAGCATTAAATGTTTTTTGAATGATACCGACTCCTTTATCAAAGACCAAGGTGAATGCTTTTTGAAAAGTGGAGTTTAATGTTTGTTCTAATTTAGGCTCAACCTTGCCTTTCAACTTTCGATTAATAAAATGATCAGAAGACATAGATTGTTTTTTCAGATACTTCTGTTCCTTCTTTTTAAGTGTTTTATATTCTCTATTATACGTGAATTTCTCTAGTGTTTTCATATGAAAATTATAAATAAGGACTTAATATAGGGCAATAATATTTGATTATGAGGTTAAAAAATATAGGTTTTGTTTATAAAAATTAGAAATTATCACACAATATTTGTAAATATTAACTAATCTAAAAAAATACTACAATTTTAAGGGTTATTTTAATTGTGAATGACCTGAATTGTGTTAAAATATGTGTAAGATAGGAGTAGTTTATATCTTGTTTGGTAGTAAATAAAAAGTGTATTTTTTGGGTAAATATGCAATTAAAGTAATTCCAAAATCAGAAATATTCTATTCTTTATCAATACAAATAGAAAAGGAGGAGAGTTTGTATGATGAAACACTTGAAGCGGTTTGTTGCCATAACGATTTCTATGGTCATGGCCTTCCAGTTCTGTACAAATGATTTCTATCTATACGCAGAAACTGAACCGGCAGATCCTGGTCAGACTCAAGTAACAAATGAACCAGAGAGCGAACCAAGTGATTCAACAGGGGAAGCAGCTGAAGAAACTCCGTCGTCGGATATCGGGACACCAGAACCTAGTGCACCAGTAGAAGAGCAGCCGGCAGCGCCAGTAGAAGAACAGCCAGCACCACCTGTGGAAGAACAACCTGAAGTTGCAAGTACACTGAAGGTTGAGTTCGTGGATGCGAATAATGCATCAGTTAAAGAAACCGTGGAACAAGCGCTTACGTCAAAGTATGTAAAAGACACAATCAATTTAGATGAACTTGGAATTGATATAAATGTTGAAGGCTATACTTTGACAGAAGTTAAAGACAAAAACGATAATACTCAGGCTTATACAACTGAAACAAAAGATTTTGTCTTAACTGGAAACGTAACTGAATTGCAGTTTGTATATACCCAAAATGTACAAACAGATCACCCTGAAGATTCACAAGAACCTAGTACACCACAAGGTGGACAGGAAGATCAAGAGGAAGATCAAGAAGATACAGACGATGAGGATTCAGACTCGCAGACTGATAAAGAAGATGAATCAAAGGAAGAAACTAAAGACGAAGAGTTAGCTTATCCGGAACAAATTCTTTCAGTCACTGCAAGTGATGGAGCGTTGATTCTAATTAATGCTCCAGCAGGTGCGATTCCAAACGGTTCTATTGTGAAAGCATCTTTAATTGATAATAGTAACATTCATAATTCTATAAGAGAGGTCGTTGAATCTCAGGGTAAGCAATTACTAAATTATAAAGCGTATGATATTACAATTTATAATGAAGTTGGAGAAGTAATTCAACCGAAGAAAGAATTAAATGTATCAATCTTAAATTCAGGAGTAGTGGGTGAAAAGGAAGTTTTCCACTTATCGGATGATGCTACTGATGTTGAAAAAGTGTCTGGTATGTCTGTTGGCAGAGTGCAAACTTTCATGACTGATCATTTTTCAATTTATGTTGTGGCAGGTAGCCAAACCCCAGAACCTGGGACAGAAGATATGATGACAGTGACGATTAATTTTGTTTATGAATCTGGTGTCATCGCTGCAGATCCATATGTTTTGAATGTGGAAAAACAAGATGGAAAATATAGCGTTCAGTATGAGCTTCCGGAGAAAGAGGGATATACTCCAACGGTTTCGGATGAGTCAGGATTTACAATAGAAGATGGGATGTTAGTAGGTACTTTTGATACTAATACATCTCGACAGGTGGAAATCACATATCAGGCTAAAGCTGCAGAATATACAGTAAAGCATTTCTATGAAGATCTAGAAGGAAACTTTATTGAAGATGAAAGTTTATTAACCACTAAGACAGGAAAAGTTGGAGATTTAACAGAAGCTGAAGAAAAACCAAAAGAAGGATTTACGGCAGTAAGCATTGAGCAACAAGAAATCAATGAAACAGGGACTGTTGTCGAAATTAAATATGAACGAAATACGTATACATTGACATACATGACACTAGGCGGTTCTTATGTTCCTTCTGTATCTGCAAAATATGATTCAGAAATTGATTTAACAAATGCACGACCTACTAGAACAGGATATACTTTTGAGGGATGGTATCTTGATGAAGGGTGAGAACAGAAAGCAACGAATCCATTTACTTTAAAAGCGGATACAAAATTATACGCAAAATGGGATGGAGCTATTGTGAGTTATAGTGTTGTTTATTTAACAGAAAATGCGGATGACGATAATTATTCTTATGCAGGAACTGTAACGCTAAATGCAAAAGCCGGAACAGAAGTAAGTGCTACTATTAATACTCAAAAGCCAAGTGGTTTTGACACTCAACATTTTACATTTGAGGAATCATCAACATCTCTAGTTGAAGCAGATGGAAGTACGGTTGTTACAGTAAAATATTCGCGTAATGAATATACAATAACTTTTGATGGAACTGGTGGTAGACAGTTGGTTTGTGGAAAAGAAGAACACAATCATAACTGGTGGTGTTATGATTGGGGTGAATTGAACTGTGGTAAGGAAGAACATGAACATACTAATGATTGTTATGAATATCGCGAAGAAATAACGATAACAGCAAAGTATCAAGCAGATATTTCTGAACTATGGAATGACGCGGTTGGTGTTGGTACAATTTATGAAGGTATGAGTTGGAAATGGGACGATAGTAAATCTACGGGGTTCCAGTCTACTATGCCAGGTGAGAATAAAAAGGTTTCAGAATCGAATAATAATGGAACAACTCGCCGAGAATTAGTTTATTATGTTGAAGATCCAAATGGAACAATCACGTATGACGGGATTAAATTCAGTGAATATACAACAGTTGTGTTGATGTTGTCGAGCAGTGCTTATCCAACGTATAATGAAGAATTCTTTGTGATTGACGGATACGATCGATATGCAAGCACTATTAGTCAATGGTATGACGGTCAAATGAATGGTGATGGAGAATGGGATAGTAACGGTGGCGGAAAATTCTACTACACTCGTAGTGAGTATGAACTAGAACTTGTTAATGGTGACAGAACAGAAACAAAAAAAGTAGACTATTTATCAGATATTTCTCAATATTTAGATCAACCGAATTACAACCCATTAGGTGATGGAACTTTCGATGGATGGTATCTTGATCCACAATTCCAATCAAAGTATGACGGCGATTACATAATGCCTAAAAACCTTGTATTGTATGCAAAGTGGAATCCAGTTACATATGAAGTTAATTTTGTTGATTCTGATAATCCAAGCTTGACTTATAATAGTCAAATTGTAGAAAGTAAAGGACTTGTTGAAGTAGTAATACCAGAAAAAACGGGTTATATATTTAAGGGATGGTATATTGACAAAGAATGTAAGGATGCATTTGATTATGCAACTCAAATAACACAGGATCTAACTCTCTATGCAAAATGGGAAGCAAATCAATTTACTACATACACAGTGAAGTATGTTACATCAGACGGAGAAGAAGTAGCGCCAGAAACAACAGGTAGTGGAAAAGTTGGCAGTGTAGTGCAAGCTAAGGCTAAAAAAGCGGAAGGGGAATTTGAAGGTTATACTGTTGATGCAGCATCTAAAACAATTGAACTGCAACCAGATTCATCCCAAAATGTAATTACGTTTATATATACAAAGGCTGATCAGCTAAAGTATACAGTAAGATATGTGGATGAAATGGGAACAGTATTGTTCACAGAAACTGAAAAAACTTCTACTGCAAACTATATAAAAGTTACTATTGGTAAAGATTCACTTGATGAAATTTATTCAATGGGATATATGCCAATGCAAAATTTCAAATGGGTTAATCTTACAACAGGAGAAAATATAGTAACTTTCGAATGTACAAAAGCTACATATAGTATTAAGTACAATTTAAACGGTGGAAATTTAGAAACATCAAATCCAGAAACATATACTCCTGCTGATTTAGAAGGAAATCCAATTGTACTAAATAATCCGACTAAGATAGGATATAAATTCACTGGTTGGGAATTTACTAGTGAAAATGGAAAAGTAGTCACAGACGATCATAAACCTTTACAAGTAACAATAGAATATGGTTCTTATGGTGATTTAGAGTTTACTGCAACGTATGTCAAGGACGATACTCAGACAAAAGAATTGAGCTATACGGTAGAACATATCGTTGACGGTGAAGAAGAGGCTCGTGTGACAAAGACCGGAACAGCAACCGTATGGGTTAACGCTCCAGATACGTTGACAGTAAACGAAGCAGATATTGCCGATCAGAATTTTGAAGGATACAAGATTGGTTCGATCTCGCCAGACGTAAAAGCTGGAAGTACGGTGGCTAATGAAACCGAAATCACAGTTACTTATGTCAAGGACGATACTCAGACAAAAGAATTGAGCTATACGGTAGAACATATCGTTGACGGTGAAGAAGAGGCTCGTGTGACAAAGACCGGAACAGCAACCGTATGGGTTAACGCTCCAGATACGTTGACAGTAAACGAAGCAGATATTGCCGATCAGAATTTTGAAGGATACAAGATTGGTTCGATCTCGCCAGACGTAAAAGCTGGAAGTACGGTGGCTAATGAAACCGAAATCACAGTTACTTATGTTAGAGATTTTGAGACTTATCCAGTTACTGTAAAACCTTATGAAGGCGAATATGATGGCCAAGAGCATAATGTAACGGTAAATGGAACAATTAAAGGCGATGAAGTTGAATACTCATTAGATGGTGGTCAAACATATGAACCAGGTATACTTTTTGGCGTTGCTGATGTAACACTTAAAAATAATGGTGTTTATAATGTAAAAGTAAAAGTTACTAATGGTAATGTTTCAAAGGTTTATGATTCTACTATTAAGATTACTCCAAGACCTATCACATTAACTTCTGGTAGTGCATCTAAGACTTATGATGGTACTGCATTGACTAACTCTGAAGTAACAATTACTTCCGGAAGATTGGTTAACGCTAGTGATGTAACGTATGCAGCTGTTGGATCAATCACAAATGCTGGTTCTACTGCTAATACAATTGAAGTAGACTATGCAAATGCTCAGATGGATGCTAACTATGATGTAAGAGTTGTAGAAGGAACATTGACTGTTTATGCTCAGTCAATTGATCCTGAAGATCCTCATGATCCAGATCCAGAAGATCCAGAACAACCTGTATACATGGGTGTAGATACAAACTCTCCAAGTAATGTGGTTTATGATGGAGCTGCTCATCAGTGGCTACCAACTGTAACTGCTGAAGATGGTACTGTATTAGTACTTGGTACTGATTACAATGTGACTTATAGTACAACTGATTTCACAAATGTTACTGGTGAAATTGTTGTAACAATCACAGGTGCTGGTAACTATGCAGGTGAAATTACTCGTGCATATCAGATCACACCAAGACCAGTTACATTAACTTCTGGTAGTGCTTCTAAGACTTATGATGGAACTGCATTGACTAACTCTGAAGTAACAATTACTTCCGGAAGCTTGGTTAACGCTAGTGATGTAACGTATGCAGCTGTTGGATCAATCACAAATGTTGGTTCCAGCTTGAATAGAATTTCTGTAAGCTATGCTAGTGAACAGATGGCTAGAAACTATGTGGTAACATTGGTAGAAGGTACGTTGACTGTTAATACAGCTCCAACTACTCCTCCAACAACACCGGGAACTCCTGGTACAACAACAGATGATGGAGCTACAACAGACGAACCTGAGGTTGAAGAAGTTGAAGATGAAGAAACTCCATTATCAGATGGTGATGTAGAAGATGTTGAAGACAATGCTACTCCTAAGGGGAACAACGGTATTTGGGCATTGATCAACTTGATTGCTGCTATCGTAACAGTAATCCTTGGATTAATCTTGTTATTATCTAAACGTCATAGAAATGATGAAGAGGAAGACGAAGAAGAAAGACAAGCACGTATTGAACGCGGTGAAGAAAAAGAACAAGAACAGAAACGTGGATGGATCTGTAAAGTTCTAGGCGTTATCGTTGCTATCGCTTCTGTAGTATTCTTTATCTTGACTGAAGACATGAGCTTGCCAATGGCATTAACAGATAAGTGGACAATCTGGATGATTGTTATCGCTATCGTTGAATTGGTATTAGTTCTTGTTGGAAGACATTGGAAAGATGTTGATGACGAAGATCAAGAACAACAAGCTTAATGTTCAATAACCAATAAAGAGGGAATCAATTTTTCCCTCTTTTTTAGGGTATCCAAAATCATTTAGGGTTTTAGCGTAAACAATTGGGGTCTAAT
>ENA-OPXM01001687-OPXM01001687.1-human-gut-metagenome-genome-assembly--contig:-NODE-1687-length-9907-cov-1.787150_pt1 | contig 9907 bp, 6 predicted proteins | sample MGYA00241707_ERZ502035 | MGnify/ENA primary metagenome ERZ502035 (study PRJEB25962, sample SAMEA2043051) | human gut metagenome | biome: human gut; feature: human-associated habitat; material: faeces... | reverse complement strand
CCCAGTTTTCCGATATACATACCGGGACGCCGGCGGATATGCTCCATCCAGTCCAGTGTCTTGATGTCATCATCGTTATATTCCGTAGGTTGTTGTATCGTTGAATTCAGCTCATCCATATCTCTTATAACTTTTTAATATACGCTCTTCTTGATTTATGATGCTCTCGCTTGAAATAATCCCATTGCGCTTGTACGGCGCTATTCGTCTCCAGCTCCGGGTTACTCTCGGCGTAAACGGCACCGATACGCTTATAGACAGGAATCAAGTCATTAAATAATAAAGCGTTCACGCCTTTACTTTGATATTCCGGCAAAACTCCTGTCAAATACAGGTCGATTACTTTCGGTTTGCTCTTCAACGCTTTCAGCAAATGAATCCACCCGAAGGGTAACATATGCCCACGAGCCTTTTGTAAGGCTCTCGATAGGTTGGGCAGGGAGATGCCAAAGCCAACCACCGCATTATCCTCTTCCCTTACGATCAGCGTTACCAAATCATAACGCAGCATAGGGATATACATATTGATATAATAATCGATCTGCTTCTCGGTCAATTGCGCGAAACCATACAAGGGAGCGAAAGCCGCATTCAATGTATGGAATACCGGACGGGCGTAAGGCATAATCTCCTTAGCGTTCTTGAACTTCAGCACCTTCAATCCGTATTTCTTCTTCACGATCTCACCGATACGCAAGTGCTTCTCAGGAACGCCATCCGGTATATAGATCTTAAATTCATGCCAATCTTGATCCTTTCCGTATCCGATACGCTCCACTTGCTTGGGGTAATAGGGATAATTATAAATTGTAGCCATCGTACCGATCTGATCGAAACCCTCGATCAACATACCCTCGTGATCCATATCGGTAAAGCCCATCGGACCGTGGATCTCCTCCATGCCTTGTTCGCGGGCCCATTTCTCGACAGCGCCAAAAAGGGCATCAACCACCTCGTCATCATCAATAAAATCAACGAAACCAAAGCGGGCACGTTTCTGTCCCCAAGCCTCGTTACTCGGGCGATTCACCATACCGGCGATACGGCCTACCACCTTCCCGTCCTTATAGGCAAGGAAGTAAATAGCGTCGCACACCTCGAACGCCGGATTTTTCTTCTTATCCAGCGTCATCATCTCTTCCTCTATTAAACCCGGTACGTGATAGGGATTACCCTTGTATAATTCGATATTGAACTTGACAAACTTCTTAAGCTCCTTCTTACTGGTAACTTCTCTTATCTCTACGCTCATCGGTAATTTTATTTAAGCGGCAAAGTTACATAAATAATCTTTTATCATGGCATTATAAAACAAATTTATACCTTTGTAAACTCAGATTCATAGCATACCATGAAAAAAATAGTTATTAAATTAATATTGGCATTTATCATGTTTGAAGGAACCTCTTGTATAAACGATCCTATTATAATCAGCCCCGATCTGGCGTTTCGGGCGGAAGCTACTACAGGGGAGGGATCGATTTGGCATCCCGATCGCAATACACTTTTCTGGGTAGATATTGAAGGAAAGACGTTATATGAGTATATACCGGACTTGCAAAATTGCCGTTCATGGCAGTTCGACCGCATGGTCTCTACCGTAGTACCGGAAACGGACAGTACGGTAGTCGTCGCTTTACAAAACGAGATCATACGTGTAAACCTAACGGATGGGAACACGACATCTATCGCCCCAATCCCGGACAATAACGGGAAGATTCGTTGCAACGATGGGAAATGCGACCCGTCCGGACGCTTATGGATCGGCACCATGGGATTTGGCGCGCCTAAAGGGGCTGCCAGCCTTTATTGTGTATGGGCAGACGGAACCGTCGAAACAAAGTTGACAAAAGTCACGATCTCCAATGGGATCGTATGGTCCGCCAACAAGAAATACATGTATTACAACGACACACCTACCCGTAAGATCATACGTTTCCGGTATGACGATAGCTCCGGTGACATATTGTACGATGGCGTAGCCGTAAATATACCCGAGGGCACCGGCTCCCCGGATGGAATGACGATAGATTGCAACGACAACCTTTGGGTGGCTCAATGGGGAGGTGGCGGTGTTTATTGTTACAATCCCTATACCGGCGACCTGTTGACAAAAATTGTCGTACCGGCCCCCCACGTAGCGTCATGCGCTTTTGGAGGGGATAAGCTCGACACGCTTTATATAACGACCGCCCGTGCTGGATTGAGTGAGGAACAGCTTGAGGAATATCCACTAAGCGGTAGCGTATTCTGTTGCAAGCCCGGAGCGAAAGGGGTGCCGGCGAATTGTTTCCATTAAGAATCCGCGAGCTTAATAAATCTAATTAACACAATTGTCAACCAAATATCAATTTAAATTGTTTCCTTTGTAGACATGGCGTGCAAAAGACGAGGCGTGCCCCGTCTCCACAAAAACAAATGCAAATAATTATACAGAATGGCAAAGAATAGACCAGCAAAAAAAGATAACAATAAGGAGAAAAAAGGAAAAAAGGAAAAGGGTGTTGGTAAACGTATGAAAAAAGAAGCGATGATCCAAGCCATCATTTCCGTATTCCAATCCTCTCCCAAGGAACCTTTCAACTATAAACAAATCAGCAAGATCATCGGAGTCGAGAACCAAGTGCAGAAATTGCAGGTGGTAGACATCCTGTATGATTTGTCCGCCGAAGATATCATCACCGAGATCGACCGTGGCCGTTACCGTCTCAACGGATTGGGAACCCTAGCCGTAGGAACTTTCGCACGCCGCAGCAATGGAAAGAATTCTTTCATCCCTGAAGACGGAGGTACGCCGGTATTTATCGCTGAACGTAATTCCGGGCATGCCATGGATGGAGACAAAGTGAAAGTACAGCTTTTCGCCAAACGTAAAGGTGCCGAGCCGGAAGGTGAGGTCGTGGAAATCCTTGAGAGCAAGGAGCGTACTTTCGTAGGTAAACTTCAAGTAGCTAAAGGCTTTGCCTTCTTGATTACGGAAAACAAGACGTTGGCTAACGATATTTTCATCCCTAAGGATAAACTGAAAGGGGGCAAGAACGGCGACAAAGCGATCGTACGTATCGTGGAATGGCCGGATGAAGCCAAGAATCCACTGGGTGAGGTCATCGATATATTAGGTATCGCCGGACAGAATACCGCCGAGATGCACGCGATCCTTGCCGAATTCGGATTGCCTTACAAATATCCTTCCTCGGTAGAAAAAGCGGCGGATAAGATCCCGGAAGCGATCTCTCCGGAGGAAATTGAGAACCGGGAGGATTTCCGGGGGATAACAACCTTCACGATCGACCCGAAGGACGCGAAAGACTTCGACGACGCCCTTTCCGCACGCCGTTTGGATAACGGGAACTGGGAGGTTGGCGTACATATCGCCGACGTAACACATTATGTGAAAACGGATGGTGTCATCGATAAAGAGGCGCAAAGCCGTGCGACTTCCGTTTATCTGGTAGACCGGACCATCCCCATGCTTCCCGAACGGCTATGTAACTTCATCTGTTCCTTGCGTCCGAATGAAGAAAAACTGGCATTCTCCGTCATCTTCGACATCACGGAGAAAGGAGAAGTCAAAGATTCACGTATCGTACACACTGTCATCAACTCCGACCGCCGTTTCACCTACGAAGAAGCGCAACAGATTATCGAAACCAAGGCCGGTGACTTCAAGGAAGAAGTACTGATGCTGGATACGATAGCCAAAGCACTGCGTGAGAAACGTTTTGCAGCAGGAGCCATCAACTTCGACCGCTATGAAGTGAAGTTTGAAATTGACGAGAAGGGAAAACCCATCAGCGTTTACTTTAAAGAGTCCAAAGACGCCAATAAGCTGGTAGAAGAATTCATGCTGCTCGCTAACAGGACGGTGGCGGAAAAGGTGGGACGCGTACCCAAGAATAAGAAACCGAAAGTACTTCCTTACCGTATCCACGATCTGCCCGATCCGGAGAAACTGGAGAACTTGTCACAGTTCATCGCCCGCTTCGGCTACAAAGTGCGTACAAGCGGAACAAAAACAGACATATCAAAGTCTATCAACCATTTGCTGGATGATATTCACGGAAAGAAGGAAGAGAATCTCATTGAAACCGTATCCATCCGTGCCATGCAGAAAGCGCGTTATTCTACGCACAACATCGGACACTACGGACTGGCATTCGATTATTATACCCACTTTACTTCGCCGATCCGTCGTTTTCCGGATATGATGGTACATCGTTTGTTGACGAAGTACATAAACGGAGGACGCAGCGTATCAGAAGCCAAATACGAAGACCTCTGCGACCACAGTTCGAACATGGAGCAAATAGCTGCCAACGCTGAACGCGCTTCTATCAAATATAAACAGGTAGAATTTATGAGCGAACGCTTGGGGCAGATTTACGATGGCGTAATCTCCGGTGTAACCGAATGGGGACTCTACGTAGAACTGAACGAAAATAAATGTGAAGGTTTGGTGCCCATCCGCGATCTGGATGATGATTATTACGAATTTGACGAGAAGAACTATTGCCTTCGCGGACGTCGTAAAAACAAGATATATAGTCTGGGAGATGCTATTACCGTTCGCGTAGCACGTGCCAACCTTGAGAAGAAACAATTGGATTTTGAATTAATAGAAAAATAAGTTCACCACAAAGGGGAAGCTAACAACCATTATGAAAACCTTTATCATCGAAGACAAACAAAGAATCGAGTCTATTATTCTTCATTGTGACGTTTGTTTTGTAGGTATAGTCGATATGGAAGGTAATCCATACGTAGTTCCGATGAACTTCGGTTATGAAGACGGCATTATCTATCTCCACTCCGGGCCCGAAGGCAGTAAAGTGGAAATGTTGGAACACAATAATAATGTCTGTATCACTTTTAGTCTCGGACACAAGCTTGTCTATCAGCACGAAAAAGTGGCTTGCAGTTACAGTATGCGTTCTGAAAGTGCGATGTGTCGCGGAAAAGTAGAGTTCGTTGAAGACATGGAAGAAAAACGTGACGCATTGGACATTATCATGTGTCATTATACGAATAATGAATTTAATTACTCCGATCCGGCTGTCCGTAATGTTAAAGTATGGAAAGTACCGGTAGACCGGATGACGGGAAAAGTATTCGGCCTGCGAGCTGATGAAAAGCCATAGATATGAAAAAATTAGTATGTGGACTTACCTTGTGTCTGTCTGTCGGCAACATCTTTGCCGGCAGTACAAAAGACATATACAAGAAGAATTGGATTGACTTTAATAAGAACGGAGTCAAGGACGTATACGAAGACCCTGCCGCTCCTATTGAAGCCCGTGTTGCGGATTTGCTGTCGCAAATGACGCTGGAAGAGAAAACCTGCCAAATGGCTACTTTATACGGTTCGGGGCGGGTATTGAAAGATGCATGGCCCACTGCCGAATGGTCAAAGGAAATCTGGAAAGACGGTATCGGGAATATTGACGAACAGGCGAACGGATTGGGTAAATTCGGTTCCGAACTTTCTTATCCGTATGCCAACAGTGTAAAGAACCGCCACGAAATACAACGCTGGTTTGTAGAACAGACACGGTTGGGCATTCCCGTTGACTTTACCAATGAAGGAATACGCGGATTGTGCCACAATCGGGCTACCATGTTTCCTGCCCAATGCGGACAAGGTGCCACGTGGAACAAGAAACTGATCCGAGAAATTGCGAAAGTCACTGCTGATGAGGCAAAAGCGCTCGGATATACCAATATTTACGCCCCGATTCTGGACATTGCCCAAGACCCGCGCTGGGGACGGGTAGTAGAGAGTTATGGCGAAGATCCTTATCTGGCAGGCGAACTGGGAAAACAAATGATTCTCGGTCTGCAAGCCGAAGGGCTGGCAGCCACTCCGAAACATTTTGCCGTCTATAGTATCCCGGTTGGAGGACGTGATGGAGGTACACGTACCGACCCGCACGTGGCTCCGCGTGAGATGAAGACTCTTTATTTGGAACCCTTCCGCAAAGGAATTCAGGAAGCAGGAGCCTTAGGGGTAATGAGCTCTTATAATGATTATGACGGAGAACCTGTCTCCGGGAGTTATCATTTCCTTACTGAAATTCTGCGTCAACAATGGGGGTTCAAGGGATATGTAGTATCGGACAGTGAAGCAGTGGAATTCCTGCATACAAAACACCGCATTACCCCGACTGAAGAAGAAATGGCGGCACAAGTAGTAAATGCAGGACTGAATATCCGCACCAACTTCACCCCGCCACAAGATTTTATCCTCCCTTTACGCCGTGCAATCAGCGAAGGAAAAATCTCTTTGCATACCCTCGACCAACGTGTAGGTGAAATCTTACGTGTCAAATTTATGTTGGGGCTTTTTGATAATCCGTACCCAGGTGATGATCGTCATCCAGAAACGGTAGTACACAATGCCGCTCATCAGGAGGTATCTATGAAAGCGGCTTTAGAGTCTATTGTTCTTCTGAAAAACGAGAATCAGATGCTTCCGTTGTCCAAGAGCCTCAACAAAATAGCAGTTATCGGTCCGAATGCAGAAGAAGTGAAGGAACTGACGTGCAGATACGGCCCTGCCCATGCTCCTATCAAGACTGTATATCAGGGAATCAAAGAATATCTGCCTAATGCAGAAGTCAGCTATGCAAAGGGATGTAACATCATTGACAAGTATTTCCCGGAAAGTGAATTATACAATGTTCCTTTGGATACACAGGAACAAGCTATGATTAATGAAGCAGTAGAACTGGCAAAAGTTTCGGACATCGCTATTCTTGTATTAGGCGGAAATGAGAAGACGGTTCGGGAGGAATTTTCCCGTACCAGCCTCGATCTCTGCGGGCGTCAGCAGCAATTGCTGGAAGCTGTATATGCAACAGGAAAGCCAGTAGTTTTGGTAATGGTAGACGGAAGGGCAGCAACAATCAACTGGGCCAACAAATACGTTCCCGCTATTGTGCATGCCTGGTTCCCCGGTGAATTTATGGGGAATGCTATTGCTAAAGTCCTTTTCGGAGATTACAATCCGGGCGGTCGCCTGGCTGTAACTTTCCCGAAGTCAGTAGGACAGGTTCCATTTGCATTTCCATTCAAACCCGGCTCCGATTCAAAGGGGAGAGTCCGTGTAGACGGAGTTCTTTATCCTTTCGGATATGGGTTAAGTTACACTACTTTTGAATATTCAGCCTTGAAGATCTCCAAACCGGTTATAGGTCCACAAGAAAACATGACCCTTTCGTGTATCGTAAAGAATACCGGGAAAAGAGCTGGAGATGAAGTAGTTCAGCTTTATATTCGGGATGATTTCAGCAGTGTGACTACCTACGACAAGGTGTTACGTGGCTTCGAACGTATTCATTTGCAACCGGGAGAAGAACAGACAATCAGTTTTACCCTTACTCCTCAAGACTTGGGGTTATGGGACAAGAACAATCAGTTTACGGTAGAACCGGGTAGTTTTTCAATAATGATAGGAGCTTCATCACAAGATATACGGTTGAAAGGAAGTTTTGAAGTGCAATAAACCCCAATCAATAATATAAATCCATAAGAACCGGTAATAATTTTGTTTTCCTCACTAAAAAGTGAAACAGAAATTATTACCGGTTCTTCAGATATCTATTTTCATCTATCAGTTCAACAGATTGATTCTATTAAAGTTTACTGACTTCACTATCTATATAGTCTGCTCTATTCCTTAACCACGTCTTCAACTCTTTCACTTTTGTATCGAATGAACGAGTATTTTCCCATAATTCACTATTCCTTTCCACAGAGGGTTTAAGCATTACAGCATAATCATCTACATATTGTAACAATGCATCTAGCTTATTATTCTTGAAATCTTGCCAAGTTCTCTTATATATCGCTTTCACACGGCTATCTTGTAGAAAGCGTTGGAAAAATGCCGTACCGACTCCATTCATGCTACTTGAAAATAACGGTGTGTTGTAACGTCCAAAATGATTACTCGTACCTTCATAATCATACGCCCAATCAAAATCCCAGATAGGTCCCATTACATACTTGCCATTTCCTTCTTTATGGAGAAAAACACTTTTAGGATGATTTATCTCCATGTTGTGTACCAAGTTAAAGGTTATCAGAAATTTGGCAACCGATTCAATATCAATCATGTCTACATAGCTATTTCCTTCTAACGGTTCTTTTGCAAATTGTGTCGTGAATGCATTAAAGTCCTTCTTCCAATATTCAAATTGCTCTGTGGTCAAATCAGGGTCTTTCACCATTACAGGGAGGTTAAATGCAGTCGATTTAAACTTAGGCTCATCATCCCAATAAGAATCAAGTTCCCACATGACACTGTTGTTTTCATCCAAATCTACACGGTTTTCTTTAACCTCTATCTGTTCGGTCAACAAGTAAGAACCTTTATAAATTCCGTTTAAAACTACATCTACAGGAATTGCATGATTGGTAGGAAGTTCCAGCAGCCGACCTATCTTGAATGCAACCGAATTAAGCATTAACGTAGGATCAAGATGATTTGCCAACAACACATAATTCTTGGCTTTCCCCAAACCACAGATCTCTGCTTTCTTATTAAGTTTCAGTCGATAAGGCTTTTTAGGATATCCCCACGTTGAATTGCCGCGTCCCTTTATCTCGGTTTTCCCTGTATAATCCTCATAGCCCCCTCTACCGTTAACAGCCAAAGTACCCTCCAGATAATAATCCTTACTTGGTATTTCCGCTATAGACGGATCTGTCGTCGTAATAGTCAATTCAGGAATAGCAGATAATAAGAATTCAGCCTTTACTGTATATTGAAAAGTCTCCCCATTTCTCATTATAAACTGATAAACTACGGGAGATGAAAAATCATTCTTTGTCATTCCACTTTTCTGTTCTACCTCGTCCACCAGTACTTTTACAGCATTCGTGGTAAATGTAGGGATAAGCTCGGATTGTGAGAATGTAACAAGGGGTATTATACTTTCTTCTCCAATAGAAGAGGAAACATCAGCAGTCAAGAATGCATTATTCTTTTTCAAAAAGCGGAAAGCAGAAAGCACTCCGGTATCTTTCAATGCAATTTCCACTGTATATTGCTGTTTACTGCCATCTTCTGCTTCCACAGTAAAAACCAATGGCTGCGAATAATCATTTGAGGTAACTCCGGATTCCTGCTTAACTCCATTTATCGTGATAGATTTTCCATTATATTCGAATACGGCAATTAATGATTTCAAATCATCATACTTATCCAATGGCAATGTAATCACACTCCCCTGAATAGAGGCTTCCACATCATTTACGACCTTACCTTGATTATCACTTTTCAAAATAGAAAAGTTCAGCAATTCCTTCGTTGAAGAGATTGAGGGTTCTTCGTCTTTACAGGCGGAAAATAGTAAGAGAATAGTTACTAAAATCCCTAAAGTATTGTTTAACATAGTATTAAATAAAAATGGTTACTTGGCAAATATACGATTTTGCCAAATAACCACCCGATTATTCTCTCTCTTTTTTCTAAAATTCAGTGTATCATAAAGGATATTCCTCAAAAGCATACAAAATAGTAGACAAATAACGTTCGCCTGTATCGGGCAGCAACGCCACAATCATCTTCCCTTCATTTTCCGGGCGTTTTGCCAGTTCTGTCGCCGCATAAACAGCAGCACCCGAAGATATGCCGACCAGCAATCCTTCCAGCTTCGCCAGTTCACGGCTTGTACGAATGGCATCATCATTCTGCACCCGAATAATTTCATCTACGACGGAAGCCTTGTAAGTCTTCGGAATGAAACCCGCACCGATTCCCTGAATCTTATGAGGCCCAGGCTTTCCTCCGGAAAGAACCGGCGAATCAGACGGTTCTACCGCTACCACCCTCACACTGGGGTCGCGCATCTTCAATGCTTCACCTACTCCGCTAACTGTCCCGCCAGCACCCACGCCGGCCACA
>ENA-OPXM01001686-OPXM01001686.1-human-gut-metagenome-genome-assembly--contig:-NODE-1686-length-9908-cov-1.668933_pt1 | contig 9908 bp, 8 predicted proteins | sample MGYA00241707_ERZ502035 | MGnify/ENA primary metagenome ERZ502035 (study PRJEB25962, sample SAMEA2043051) | human gut metagenome | biome: human gut; feature: human-associated habitat; material: faeces... | reverse complement strand
GTGCCCCGGACTACGATGACTGGTCCCTGAATGCGGATATCGTGGTATATTATCCGGTCCTGGATATCGCTCTGGAGCTGTCCAGCATGGGTATCCGTGTAGACAAAGAAGCGCTGCTCCGCCAACTGACACTCAGTGGACAGGAAAAACGTAAAGAACTCTATTTCCATAAACGCCTGTTGGAAGGCACACTACCCCTCTGTATCGGAGGAGGTATCGGACAATCACGTTTATGTATGCTCTATCTGCAAAAAGCACATATTGGAGAAATTCAAGCCAGCATCTGGCCCGAAGAGATGAGAAAAGAATGCGCACAACTGGGCATGCAACTCATCTGATAAATTAATCAGTCCTATGTTAGAGCACGAATCAGATCGGTTCGTGCTTTTTATTTGTCACATTTACAAAATATTCTTATCTTTAGGGCATATTTAAACTAAAAAGTAATTGGAATGAACGTACAAATAGAAGAAAGCTGGAAGCAACATTTAGCTCCTGAATTTGAAAAGGATTATTTCGTAAGACTCACTAACTTTGTAAGACAGGAATATCAGACTACCACAGTCTATCCCCCCGGAAAATTGATATTCAACGCTTTCAACCTCTGCCCTTTTGACCAAGTGAAAGTGGTGATTATCGGACAAGACCCCTATCATGGTCCCGGGCAAGCACATGGCCTTCTCGGTAAACGATGGTGTACCTTTTCCACCCTCCTTACAGAATATCTTCAAAGAAATACAGAGCGATTTGGGAACTCCTATCCCCACCACGGGAAATCTAACACGATGGGCCAACCAAGGAGTACTGATGCTCAATGCCACACTGACAGTACGTGCGCACCAAGCTGCTTCGCATCAACGCCAAGGCTGGGAGGAATTTACTGATGCAGCTATTCGGGCATTGGCAGAAGAAAGAGAGAATTTAGTATTTATCTTATGGGGAGCTTATGCACAGAAAAAAGGAGCATTTATCGACAGAAACAAACACCTGGTATTGGCATCGGCACATCCGTCACCCCTATCGGCATATAACGGATTTTTCGGAAATAAACATTTCAGCCGAGCCAATGAATATCTGATAGCACATGGGCAACAACCCATACAGTGGTAAATCGTCTTTTAATACCAAGTAACCGAACTGCCCGTATTACTACGCTGATCCCATTTCAGTGCATCCGTCAGCAAGTTCGAAGCTGCACGGATACTGAAATTATAAGAAGTAAACGGACCGAACACCAAGCCGCAACTCATATTGAAACAGTGCAAGTCACGACTGATATTCACTGTTGTCATAGACATCTCCTTGGTATTAAAGTCATAACCGGAAGAACAGTTAATATTCCAACGGCTGCCTAATTTAATATTACCCGATACATTCAATGAGTGACTAACCGCATAAGGATAACGCATAGTCTTCTTATTGATTTCCTTCGACCTATCTTCACTGATGCTGTAACTATAGCTTAGACTCAAAGACCAAGGCATCTTGAATGCCATATAACCATCGGGATCAATAGCAGCCGCCTCTGTCTTACGTAAACCGGATTTATCCTCCTCTTCACCATCAGTATTTTCATCATCGTATTGTTCAAGAGCCTCGTTCTCGTTTCCTTTATTCTTATCCTTGCCCGAGTTACTATCATCTTTCGGACCAAACCATTTCTTCCATGTATCATTATTCAATGTGTAAGAGAAAGAACCGCTATATCCCTTAAAACGTCCAAAACGTCCATAAGACCATTCTGTGCGATCATTATCTACCACATTTCCGTTTTCATCAAACTTATAACCATACGTAGCAAATGATGTATTCATACTGAAAGTATAACTCTTTGTCAGTTTCAGACGCAGATTCATACTCAAGTCACTCCACGGACGAGTCTCAGCCGCCGCATTATAAGTAAGCGATGCCGATAACTGATCAATGAGACTTACCTTCTTTATTGAGTCATTAGCCGTCTTTACTTTCATTTCCACATTATTGTCCAATGAGAAGGTAAAACTCTCCGATTTCCCTTTACCCGGGGGAGAGAATGCCTGACCGGCAAACGGGGAGTATTCCACGGTGCGTACCTCTCCGTTTTCGTCTGTATACTGATATGTTTTATAATATCCATAGCGAGAAGCTCCGAAATCAGGAGCATAATTGGCTGTAACAGATGGAGTCACGACATGGCGGATGGCCTCAATCTTATCGCCAAACAGTTTCTTCCAAGGCTTATACATACCATAAAGTTTCGTATTTACCTGAATCCCCATTCTGTAATCATATACACGACTAAAACCATTAATGGTATCCCTTTTTACATTTCCGGCAGCATTAGGGTCATAACTTTGCTCAATCTTACGTGTATACCAACGTTCGGTATAATTGAATGAAGGCACCACATTAAAGTATTTGAACAAAGTAAAGGTAGCGGAAATAGGAATGTTATGTTGCATACCATTATTCCATTTACTGATTCCCTGCTTCAGAATCAAATTATCCTTTGTATTGATACTATTGGTCAGATGTCCTGTATATTGGAAAGAAATCTTCTCATACCATCGTTCGTCTCCGGCAGCATTCTTACGTTTGAAAGGATAGATACGATTCAAAGAAATATTCAAGTCCGGCAACGTAACATTAATAGAAGAGTCTTTCGTATTCTGAGAAAGGTTGAACGTACTCGACAAGTTCAAACCAATTTCAGGAAAGTTGCGCGAATAACTCACACTTGATGTCTTAGTATTATTTGAATACTGATTAGGATCATACAAACTGCTGATGCTCCGGCGGTCGTAACTGCTGGTAGCAAAATTCACATTGGCAGAAAACGAACTGTTCGGACTTGCTTTTGCATCCTGGCGATGACTCCATGAAAGTTTAAAGTCTTTCGTCACACTATAGTCCGGCATATTTTTCTCACCGGTCTTGGTCACCAGATAACTAGCATTAAAGTTACCGCTATATTTATACCTCTTATTATAATTGGACTGTGCGGAAAGTCCCCACGATCCTTTCGTAAATATTTCACCCAAAAGTTTCAAATCCACGCGGTCACTGATGGCAAAATAATATCCGCCGTCACGCAAATAGAAACCGCGATTCATTTCATCACCATAAGTAGGCATGATAAACCCTGAAGAATAGCTGCTATTGAAAGGAAAGAAACCAAACGGCACAGCAATAGGCAGAGGCACATCTTCCACCACCAATTGTGCAGGTCCGAAAACCACATTCTTCTTGGGGCGTACTTTCGCCATCGAAAGTTTCAGATAAAAGTGAGGATGGTCATGCTGGTCACAAGTAGTATATTTACCGCGACGAAGATAAAGCTCATCACCTGCTCCTTTTTTGGACTCTTCACTGGTAACATATCCTTCACCCTGCTGAGTGACAATATTGTTGATAAACCCTTTTTTAGTCTTGAAATTATAACGCATGATTTTAGACTCGTATGGAGTCTCCCCATCCTTAAAGATAGGAGTACCGGTTTCCACGCCTACCGAATCAGGAACACCACGGGCATATACCGTACTGCTGTCCATATTCATGGTGATTACGGCAGAAGTCACTTCAATCTTTTCATAATTCACTTTTCCGTCACCATACAGATGCGCATATCCACCTTCGGTAAATACAATGGAATCATTCGCCTCATATGCTACAGGAGCATCCAACGGTTGTTTCTTTTTAGGTGCAACAGTATCCACCGAAAGCGTATCTACCAGTGTTGTATCTACGTTCAGGGTATCTCTACCGGATGCCGGGTTTCTCCTTCTGCGTTGTGCACCCGAACTTAACGAAAGCATCAGGCAGGCAAATAGTAGTAAAAATGGTATAAATCTATGTCGTTTTAGTGGCGTCATTCACAATACTTTTACGCTTTGAGGGGCAAAATTAAGCATAATCCGCCAATTATGAACTATTAAGCGGATATTTAATTTATTTTATTAGTTACTCAAAGCCTGTTTAAATTTTCCTCAATCATAATCTTACAGTTCCAATTTGACCGGTACGACACCTGACATAATACCTATATAGGTGCAGGTTTATGCGTATATACGTGTAGCCCGATGCGTATATATGTGTAGGCTTACGCATACGTACACGCAGGCTTGTGCCACCGTATGTATAGACCAATGCGTATGTACACAAAAAGACTTTGATGTTTTTAAAAAAGCTCGGGAAGTTTTTGGAAAAGCTCGGGAAGTTTTTTAAAAACATCAGCACCTTTTCATGTAGGAGCAGATTGAATCACCCTCCCCGATCCGATCATTTCTTCTTTTCCCTTCATCCTTACATTCCAGTCAAAACACACTGTTTATCAAACGGTTAAAAATGACAGCACTTCCCCTCATCCTCGTTTCAGCCGTGCTTTCCAAGTCCCTTCACAATCTGCCTTCAGAGCACACAATGCAATTCTCGTGTTTTACGAATGAAAGGAGGCTGAAAGAGCGATGACGAGATGTTCTTTCATGACCGGAAGCCTATCAACAGGACGTTTCAACGGCTAATGAAAGGAGAGAGGAAGAAACGATTCGACTGATACGGAAACTTTATAATGAAAAGATTTCAGCCATTTTTAAACAAGCTCTAAGTCTTATCTATCACAAGAAACATTCACACCAATGCTTAAAGCGTATCACTCCATCTTCTCCATAACGCGAAATGCTTTTCAACGCCTTTTCTACGCTTTTCTCTCTATCAAGATGCGTTTTTGAAAAGAATTTATCTGCAAAACAAATAACCTGTTCTTCCATCGAAACAGGAACCATATCACGATGCGGAATCGGTAAATCCTGCTCTATGATGCTTTGTAATGACATTCCGGCCCCGGTGTGACGCTCGCAAACCAATGCATGGCGGGGATACCCTTCTTTCATCAGCAGTTCGGAACCTAAATAGCCGTGACAAATGTATGGATGAGTGCCAAAACACTGAATGCCGGAAGCGTCGGTCATAAAAATACCGATGTCGTGCAACAGGGCAGCTTCTTCCAAAAAGCCGGTATCCAGATGAAGTTCCGGGTGCTTGACGGCAATCTGCAACGCTTTGTCAGCCACCGAACGACTATGAGTGAGCAGAATATGTTTCAACTCGTTTTCTTCAGAATAATATTTATTAATGATAGCAAGTGCGTTCATCTTCAATTAAATTCTTATTTTTGTGCAATATTACAAAATAATCTGCATATAAACATGAAAACAAAATATCTTTTCCTTCTTTCTTCTTTGTTTATTATCAATACTTTGTTTGCTCAAAAGATAGTAAACGGAGCCGAGCAAATGGAAACCCTGCTTCCTTTGCTGAACAATAAACGGGTAGCATTGGTGGTAAATCAAACATCAATGACAGGCAATACACATCTGTTGGATACACTGCTTGCTTCAAATATCAACATAAAAAAAGTATTTGCTCCCGAACACGGATTCAGGGGAAATGCCGATGCAGGTGAAACGGTTAAGAACGGTAAAGATATCAGCACAGGCATCCCTATCCAATCACTATACGGAAAAAACAAGAAACCTACTCCACAACAGATGCAGGATATTGATGTGGTGGTGTTCGATATTCAAGATGTGGGAGCACGATTCTACACTTATATCAGCACCATGCACTACGTAATGGAAGCGTGTGCAGAGAACCATAAAGAGCTGATTATCACCGACCGTCCTAATCCTTGCGATTATACAGACGGGCCTGTTCGGATAAAAGGATTAAAAAGCTTCGTAAGTATGCACCCCATCCCTGTATTGCACGGCTGCACCGTGGGCGAACTCGCGCAAATGATAAACGGTGAAGGGTGGCTGGCGGGAAAACGAAAATGCAAGCTGACTGTCATTCCCGTAAAGGGATGGAAACACGGTGATTCTTACTCCCTTCCTGTGAAACCTTCTCCCAACCTGCCTAATGACCAGGCGATTGCGCTTTATCCCTCGCTGTGCCCCTTCGAAGGCACTGCCATCAGTGTGGGTCGAGGCACTTATCATCCTTTTCAAGTCATCGGCTCGCCGGACATCCGACTGTCTTCCTTCCGATTCAAACCGGAAGCTTTGGAAGGCTTTGATAAAAATCCAATGTATAAAGGACAGTATTGTTATGGAAATAACATGAAAAGTTTGTTGCCCCCTAAAGGGTTCTCTTTAAGATACATCATAAGTTATTATCAGGAATACAAGAATATGGGAAAAGCTGATAAATTCTTTACCCGTCCTCAGTGGTTTGACATGCTGGTGGGCAACAGGAAAGTCAGAAGGCAAATCACAGAAGGAAAAAGTGAAGAAGAAATTCGTGCCGGATGGCAAAAGGAACTGGAGGAATATAAAAAGATGAGAAAAAAATACCTGATTTACGAATAAAATACCTAGCTTTGCAAACCTAAAAAACGATATAAAATGAAATATTTACTACATACATTTTACTTGCTGACAACTCTATTTTTTATCACGTCATGCGGAGTAGACCGCAGTGGAGAATATTATGCGCTTGTAGGCGACGATATGTGGATAGAAGAAGTAATGAAACAACATTATCTATGGTATGACCAAATACCTGAAATTTCTGAAAAAGATTATTTTGCCGAACCGGAAGAATTTCTACAGAAATTACTCTATTCAAAAGCATTGGATGGAAAAGGAGACCCGTTCTCGTATGTAGAAATGAAAGCAAATGTCAGCCGTTCTTTCCTCAATCAGACATCGACTTACGGATTCGACTTCGAACTCGTCACCGATCCGCTGGGAACGACCTCACACACCTATGCGCGAGTATTGTTTGTTCTTCCCGATTCACCGGCATCAGAAGCCGGTCTTCAACGCGGTGACTGGATTTCTGCCGTAGGAGATGCACAAATCAATGTCAACAATTACGGTTATCTGATTTCGGGAGACGCTACCACATTGACAAGAAAAAGTATAATTGCCGGTGAAGATGACTATATTTGGACAGATGTCGATGTGCTTTCTATCGGGGCATCACGTCCGGTGGAAATAAATCCGTTTTATATCAACAAGGTATTTAATGTAAACGGTAAGAAGATTGCCTACATGGTATATAATAAATTCAGTACCGGCCCCCTAGACAACGGATACGAAACGGACTACGCACAACAGATGTTGCAAATCTTCTCAGAGTTCAAGAGTGAAGCTCCCGATGCATTTATTCTCGATCTCCGCTATAACCCCGGCGGCTATCTGACTTGTGCCCAAGAACTTGCCAGCTTGTTGGCGCCGGAATCGGCACTCGGCAAACCGTTTTGCACCATGCAATATAATGATATCACGACTCCACAGGACACTACGTATAATTTCATTTCAACAACGTCTGCACAAAATCTTAACCTGAACAAACTATATGTCATCACCTCTACTTTTACGGCTTCTGCATCCGAAGCCGTAATCAACTGCCTGCGTCCTTACATGGGTGACGACAATGTGGTAGTGATAGGTGAAACCACAGTCGGAAAACCGGTTGCCATGTCCGGCTACACTAATGATGAGATAGACTTTATCTTATGGCCGGTAGTGGCATACGTACTCAATGCCGACGGCAAAGCGGATTATGTAAACGGTATCACTCCCGATTACAAATTGAACGAAAGAGGACTTATCTCTCCTCTTCTCCCGTTGGGCGATGAAAACGAATTGATGCTGAAAAATACCCTTTCATTAATCACTACCGGCACAATGCCCGATGCGGAAAAACCGGAAGAGACAGAAACTCAATCGGCAAAAGTACTTTACAACTCACTCAGCAGAAAGAAAATAAACGGGGTACTGTTACGCTGAAAACAAAAAAATTCACTCTGCTAAACAAAATAAGTCAGACAGGTGTTATTTAGCCAAATAACCATTAAAAACCTGACTTAATAATGAAAAAAGTATTTATTGCAGCAGCCTTGGCTGCCATGATTGTTTCTTGCGGCTCCAAAGGAAATAAATCTGCCGAAATGATAGCTGAAAGCGAAAGTGACTCTTTGTTTGCCGTTAATGACAGCACTTTGGGCGATTTACAAACCTATACTTACGAAGGCGTTTTACCCGGCGCTGACGTCTCGGGTATCAACTATCTGCTCACTCTGCAAGAAACAGGAGAAGACTCACTGGGTACATATAATCTGACTACCACTTATTTAGGTGTCAACAACGGACAAGATCAGGTATTTACCGATAGCGGTACCGTTGTAACCATTATCGGCATCCCCAATGACAGCACCGCCATTATCTACCAACTTGTTTCGGCAGCTCCCGGCCATGAAAAGACCAATTTTGTAGCCGAAGGCGACAGCGCACTGACTATGGTGGGCAAAGATTTCAAAAAAGCGATATCAAAACTGAACTATACGCTCAAAAAGAAACTTTAACAAGAAGCTCTGTCCTTTGAGAAAAAGTTCACAAAAAAAGCGATTGTAGTGAACAAAAGCGTAACTCCTCCGTTTTTAGGAGTACAACAAACGAAAAAATCAGTATTAACTTAAACAAAAACTTGACATGAAAAAATTAATTCCTATCCTACTGGCGGTCTTTGCCTTGGTATCTTGCGAAAAAGACCCGGACATGGACAAACTGGACAATGAGTATCTAGTATTTACCAATCATGACACTAGTGCTAAATTCAACAGCTTCAGCACTTATTACGTTCCCGACAGCATTCTTGTAATCGGAGATTCTAAAGAACCGGAATATTGGAAAGATGATAATGCACAACTGATTATCAGTGCATTCGTTGCCAAAATGGACGGTGCCGGTTACATGCGTACACCAGACAAGGAAGATGCCGACCTCGGATTGCAATTGAGCTACGTAGCCAGCACTTACTACTTTAGCGGTTATTACAACAACGGTCCATGGTGGAACTATTATCCCGGTTATTGGATTCCCGGATACTGGGGCGGCTATTGGGGAGGCGGATGGTACTATCCTTACTCCATCACTTATAGCTACAGCACCGGTTCATTATTGGCTGATTTAGTCAATCTGGGTGCGCCCGAAGGAGCTAAAGAAAAACTGCCTGTTGTATGGAATGCTTATATCAGCGGTCTGATCGGCAGCAGCGGCAGTCTGAATGTCAACCGTGCTACAACGGCTATCAATCAGGCATTTGCACAAAGCCCTTATTTAAATCATTTTAATAAATTAGCAAGTTTATGAAAACCATAAAATATTTTACTTATAGAATAATGGCGGTAGCTGCCATCGCCATTGCCTTTGCTCTACCGGCAAAAGCACAAATTACTCCGATGACCTACTTTAATGTAGACTGGCAGTTCAGTGCTCCTATCAGCAACAACTTTTCAAACAAAGCAAGCGGCTGGGGTATGAACTTTGAAGGTGGATATTATGTCTTACCTGATTTGTCTATCGGTGCATTTATTAATTATCACACTAACAATGAATACATTCCACGTCAGACATTGCCTATCAACAGCTCGTCTGCACTGACCACCGACCAACAACATTCCGTATTCCAGTTGCCTTTCGGTTTTGCCACTCACTATCGCTTTAGTGACGGTATCTGCCAACCTTATATCGGATTGAAATTGGGTGCCAACTATACAAAGATGTCCAGTGATTTCTACATCTACGAAGTAAAGGACGACACATGGGGCTTCTATGTATCTCCCGAAATCGGTGTAAATATTTACCCATGGCCCAACAGTATCGGCTTTCATTTGGCAGGATTTTACAACTATTCCACCAACAAGGGAACCGTGTTTAACTATGACATGGATAAATTGCAAAACTTCGGATTCCGCGTAGGTGTGGCTTTCTAAAGAAAACTAAACTATTCTGTAAGATGAAAGGGTTATCCATGCGTAAAAGCAGGGTTAACCCTTCTTTTTTTATTTAATAAAATTAAATTCTGCAGAGGTTCATAATATATTAATTACATTTGTATGATATTTATTCAGCTAATACAAAAAA
>ENA-OPXM01001678-OPXM01001678.1-human-gut-metagenome-genome-assembly--contig:-NODE-1678-length-9936-cov-1.778666_pt1 | contig 9936 bp, 7 predicted proteins | sample MGYA00241707_ERZ502035 | MGnify/ENA primary metagenome ERZ502035 (study PRJEB25962, sample SAMEA2043051) | human gut metagenome | biome: human gut; feature: human-associated habitat; material: faeces... | reverse complement strand
CATATCTGCTTCCGGTATGTGTGAGGCAGGCCGTATCCGCCATCATTTAAAACATAATTTGTGGAGAGCGGATTCCACGATCGTCTTTGTCGGATTCCAGGTGCCGGGAACGTTAGGACATTCACTGCTTAATGGTGTCAAAGAAGTAAAACTGTTTGGCGAGCAGATTGAAGTTCACGCGAAGATCATGAACCTTCCGGGATTGAGCGGTCATGCGGATAAGAGAATGTTGACAGAATGGATCAAAGCCTATAAGACACCGTTAAAACGGGTCTTTATCGTGCATGGTGATGATGAGGTCTGCGATGGCTTTGCTGCATATCTGCGAGAAGAATTAGGACTCGATGCCGTAGCACCATACAGTGGGGATACGTTTGATCTGGTGCTGAACCAGCAGACTGCACAGGGTTCAAGAGATCTTGTGAAGAAAAAGACAAAGAGCAGCAAGGCTTCTTCGAACGTCTTTGCAAGACTGTTAGCAGCCGGTGAGAGACTCTTAGCAGTCATCCAGAAAAATGAAGGAACTGCAAATAAAGATATGGCAAAATTTGCAGACCAGATCAATGCACTGTGTGAAAAATGGGATCGTTAATGGGATTGCTGATCTATACCGAAATCTACACAGAAAGATAATTTTTCATACTCTTTAGGGCGGATTTTTCCAGACGGGAGACCTGTGCCTGGGAAATATGGATTTCCTCGGCAACTTCCATCTGGGTCTTGCCCTCAAAAAAACGAAGCCGGATAATATAGTTTTCACGCTCATTTAAACGATCCATGGCATCGCCTAAAGAGAGCTCTTCGATCCATTTTTCTTCTTTATTTTTCTTATCACTGATCTGATCCATGACATAGAGCGCATCACCACCATCAGTATAGACCGGATCATAGAGACTTAAAGGACTCTGAATGGCATCGAGTGCAAAGACGATATCCTCTTTTGGGATACCGGTTTCTTTTGCAATATCTTCTAATGTCGGTTCCGTAGAAGCAGTCCTCGTTAAGATTTCTTTCGCATGGATCGCTTTATAGGCAGTGTCACGCAAAGAGCGGCTTACACGGATCGAGTTGTTGTCGCGCAGGTATCTTCGGATCTCCCCAACGATCATCGGTACTGCATAGGTGGAGAACTTTACATTTCTTTCTAAATCAAAATTTTCAATGCATTTTAACAGTCCGATACTGCCGATCTGAAATAAATCTTCTTTATCATATCCCCGTCCCTGAAAACGTTTTACCACGCTCCAGATCAAACCGGAGTTTTCTTCTACTAATATTGACTGTGCTTCTTTATTTCCTTCTTTTGCCTGCTTAATTAATTCACAGGTTCTCTCCACACTCCTCCCCCTTCCCTATAATTTTTATAAGTTTTACTGTCGTTCCTTTTCCGGGTACACTTTTCACTTTTACCTCATCTGCGAATGCTTCCATAAAGGTAAAGCCCATCCCGGAACGTTCCTGTGTATGTAGGGTTGAATACAATGGCTGCATCGATTTTCCGACATCTTTTATACCTATACCATAGTCTGTTATAAGTACTGTTATCTTTTTATCTTCTCTTTTAAAATACGCCTCAATATCGCCGCCTGTTTTTGGATAGGCATGGATAATCGCATTAGTGACTGCCTCTGAAACAGCTGTTTTAAAATCAGATATTTCTTCTAATGTCGGATCTAATACCGAAGCAAATACCGCTGCTGTCGTCCTGACAATTTTTTCATTTTCCGGGCGATTACGAAATACCATTTTTAAACTGTTACTATTCTCCCCTGCCTGTTTCATTCGTATACCTCCTTTACTTTTTCAATACTGTCTAAAACTGTAACCAGGTTTAATATTCCTGCCATTTCCCACATCTTTTGAATTAATTCATTCCCTCCAAACAGATATACCTTCCCATTAATTGGATGTATCTTCCGCACTCGTCCTAATACCAGGCCAATTCCTGAACTGTCCATAAAGGATGTATCGGAAAAGTCAAAAATAATATCACGGATAATAAATTTCATGAAACTTTGCTCACATTCCCTTCTTACTTTTTCAGCCTGATAGTGATCAATTTCTTTCGGAAGTCTGATAACTAAACATTGATTTTTTACATGGCAGCATCCCATTTTTCCCTCTCCTTTTATTTTTATTGTAATATTTAACTCTGAATAACTATATTTTACCGAAAACAAAAAAATAAGTCCGACATATTTTGTCGAACTTATTTTTATTCGTAATAATTTTATAAAATTAGTTATTGCTATTTGATGTATCTGCACCGAAGTCTTCTTCTGTTGTACTCTTTGTACTACTCTTCTTAGATGTGGAAGAATCAGAACTGCTCGCAGTATCTGACTTAGAGTCTGTCGTTGTACTTCCGCCTTTTGCCTTCGCTGCTGCTTCTTTCGCAGAGTTAATTACCATATCAAGACCAAGATTTGCTGCCTTACGAATCAGCTCACTATCTCCTGAATTATTGATAATATCATAGAAATATTCCTGTGCCTTATCTGTATTCTTATTTAAGTACTTATAGCACATCGCAATATGATACTCTGTATTGTAGCTCTTATCATACTTATAGGACTGCTCAAGGTCATCTAATGCATCCTGATATTTATATGCATCAAAGGAAGCCTTTCCACTGTTATATAACTGTGCTGCAGCATTCTGGAAAGCTTTATCCTTCATGGATGTATATAAATTCTTGGCTGTTGTGGATGGCAGAGAGTCTTTGTCTACTTTTAAGAGATGCTTTGCACATTCCACATAATTTCCACTGGAGTATGCCTGACTGGCCTTTAAGATGCTGTCATACATGCTGTCTTCGCCTTTGGAGCCTTCGTAAACTTTAAGACGCTTAGTAAGCTTCTTATTCTTTTTCTGGAGGCTCTTCTTGTCATCTTTTAATGTGCTGATTTCTGCATCTTTTTTATTTGTAGTCTGGCTGTACTCTTTCTTTAAGTTATTATAGTCAACGCTTACGCTTGCCTTTACACTAGGAATAACAAGAACAAACATCGCAACTACACCGATGGCAAGACCAATCAGCATGTAAACAAACTGTTTCCATGTTTCCTTGTTCGGATCTTCATAATGATCTACCGGACGTACATTTCTAAGGTTTTCATTATCTGGTTTTAAGGCATCTGCCGGACGCTTCTCCGGTACAGTGTCCGGGTTCTCGCCCATCTCATTCAGATATCTGCGCGCTGTTGTGTTATAGCGGTCAATTGCCAGTGCGTTATTCAAATCAATCTGTGCAGAAGCATTATCTCCTGCACGCATATGAAGAAGGGCAAATAACAGATGTGCATTCACAAAGTTTGGTGTGATGCTAAGTACCTTCTTTACCTGAATCATTGCAAGGTCATCGCTTCCCTGCTTCGCATAGGAAAGTGCGGTGTTATATTTCTTTGCTGTCTCGTTGATCTCCTCAAATACTGCAGGATGTTCTTCCATCTGACGGATGTAAAGATTCGCAACGTTCTCTTCTACAGAAGAAAGCTTTGCGCTAATCTTCCATTGGATATAGGCCTTTCCGCCTTCTCCCATCTCATTGTAGACAAGACCTAAAAGATTTCTCGCATTCTTGTGGGACTTATTATAGTTGAGAGCTTTCTTTAAATAAATCTCTGCGCCGCTTAAATCATGCATCTGCGCCTTTTCAAGGCCGATATTATAATAATAATCTGCGGTATTTAATGCTTTTGCTATGTGTTTATTGTCAAAACCACAGGCGTTGCAGTATCTGCTCGCGCCGACTGGCCGACCACATTTAATACACTTCATTATATTCCTCCTACTAAACTTACTTAGAAGCTTTCTTTCCCTCACGCTCTGCTACCAGTTCTTCTACAAGATCTGTTATATCCTTAATGTCATCACTAAACAGCTCATCCTCACCGATTTCTACGCCTACTGCTGGTTTAAACTTCTTTAACTCTAAATCATAATCAAACATGATATATCCTCACTTTCAAAACATTGTTGCTGCAAGTTTCTTTATCTCTCCCACTAAATACAGGGAGCCAAGACATAAAAGATTCTCTTCTTTTTCATCTCCTCTATCTCGTAAAGCTGCCTTAAATGCCTCACCGGCACTCTCAAATTCGCATATCGGACATCCTGCCGCTTCTTCAAAGCACTGTCTGACCGCAGCAGTATCCGCTCCTCTTGCACTGTCTATCTTTGTAATGTATATTCTCTTCCACGGAATCTTTCCAAGTATACGAATCATCTTGGTATAATCTTTATCCGAGCAGACTGCAAACAATAAGAGCCACTCTTTATCAGAATCAGCTAAACTGTTATAAATCTGACGAACCGCTCCCGGATTATGTGCTCCATCCACATAAACATTCTCTGCAATCTCTTCCATCCTTCCAGCCCAGAACATCTCTAAAATGCCATTTCTGATAGCATTCTCCGCCAAATCTGGCAAAAGAACATGTGCGGCAAGTGCGGCAAGCGCTGCATTCTGTATCTGATAGGAAGCATAACTCTTTACCTTTAAGTTACTTATCTTATAATAACGGCTATTGATAGAAAAATCAATCTTATTCTCGTATTTTTTTAAAATTGTAAGGTCTTGCGATTTCAGCCCGTAAACTGGGGATTTTTTTTCTTTCGCAGTTCTTTCGATAACAGGAAATGCCCCGTTTTCTTCATCAACAGCAACAACTGGTATCCCATTTTTTATAATTCCTGCTTTTTCTGCTGCAATCTTTTCAATCGTATCGCCAAGAATCTCCATATGGTCATAACTGATGGAAGTAATTATGGAAAGTACTGGCTCAGAAAGTACTGTTGCATCAAGACGTCCGCCAAGTCCGGTCTCTAAAATACAATAGTCAATTTCTTTTTGTGAAAAAAGAATCATTCCCATCAGAAAAAGAATCTCAAAAAATGTAAGAGGCTGCAATCTCTGCTTCTCACCCTTTTCCATAAAAGACTTCACCTGACACCACGCTAAAATCAATTCTTCATCAGAACACTCTTTAAAATTAATACGAAATCTCTCGTTAATCTTTACCAGATGAGGAGAGGTAAATAATGCTGTCGTATACCCTGCCTGTCTTAAAATCGAGTCAATATATGCGCTGACCGAACCTTTTCCATTTGTCCCTGCAATATGAATCACCCGGAGATTCCTTTCCGGGTGATTCGCTAATTCCAGATAATCGGAGAGATTGGACAGACTTGCTTTGGCACCGAACTTGGGTATCTCATTAATTTCCCGTTCCATTTCGCTGTAGGTCATCATTCCTCTATCCCTCTTATCTCTATTTATTTTTTAAGCTGAGAAAGACGCTCTGCAACCTGTGCTGCCATAGAAGTGTATTTCTCTAATTTTTCTTTTTCTGCCTCTACCTTTGCTGCTGGCGCTTTGCTTATGAACTTCTCGTTAGAGAGCATTCCTTGGGCACGTTTAATCTCGCCCTCAAGACGTTTTGCTTCTTTTTCAAGACGGGCGATTTCTTTTTCTACATCTACAAGCTCTGCAAATGGCATATAGATTACTGCGTCAGGGATAACGGTAGATACTGCATCGTCTGCAATACCAGCTTTATCTGCCTGTACATGTACTTCGCTTGCATAACCAAGTGTTGCAAAGAATACTCTGGAGTCCTCAAATACTTTACGAACTTCCTCTTTTTCAGATACTACATATACGCTTGCTTTCTTGCTTGGTGGTACGTTCATATCTGCACGAAGGTTACGGATATTTCTTACTGCATTCTTAATGATTTCTACTTCATTCTCCTCTGCCTTAAAGTCAAATGCTTCCTCGAATACAGGCCAGTCAGATACCATGATGGACTCTTCTTCATCCTGTAAGCTGCAGAAGATTTCTTCTGTGATAAATGGCATATATGGGTGTAATAACTTTAAGGAAATTGTCAATACTTTCTTTAATGTAAAGAGTGCTGCTGCCTTTGTTGTATCCTCTTCGTTATAAAGTCTTGGTTTTACCATCTCGATGTACCAGTCACAGAATTCTTCCCAGATAAAATCATTTAACTTGGAAACAGCAACACCGAAGTCGTAATTCTCCATGTTGTCTGTCACTTCTTTTACAAGAGAGTTTGCCTTAGATAAGATCCACTTATCTGCTGGTGTTAAATCATCAAGAGATACGTTGCTGAGGTCTGCTTTTTCAATATTCATTAACATGAATCTGGAAGCATTCCATACTTTGTTGGCAAAGTTTCTGCTTGCAATAATCTTCTTCTCAGAGTAACGCATATCGTTACCAGGTGCGTTACCAGTTACTAAAGTAAGACGAAGGGCATCTGCACCATACTGGTCGATAATCTCTAATGGGTCAATACCATTACCAAGAGACTTACTCATCTTACGACCCTGCTCATCACGAACAAGACCATGAATCAATACGTCACTGAATGGACATTTGCCAGTCTGCTCGTATCCGGAGAATACCATACGGATTACCCAGAAGAAAATGATATCGTATCCTGTTACAAGAACATTGGTAGGATAGAAGTAATCAAGGTCTTCTGTTTTATCTGGCCAGCCTAATGTAGAAAATGGCCATAATGCAGAACTAAACCATGTATCTAAGGTATCCTCATCCTGTGTGAAATGAGTACATCCACACTTAGGACATACAGAAGGAGTCTCTTTTGCTACAACAATCTCACCGCAGTCATCACAGTAGTATGCTGGAATTCTGTGTCCCCACCATAACTGTCTGGAAATACACCAGTCACGGATGTTCTCTAACCAGTGAAGGTAAGTACGGTCAAAATGACCTGGTACGAAACGGAGGTCACCGTTCTTTACTGCCTCGATCGCTGGTTTTGCCATCTCATTCATCTTTACGAACCACTGTTTTTTAACCATTGGCTCTACCGTAGTGTGACAGCGGTCATGCGTTCCTACGTTATGCTCATGGTTCTCGATACGTACAAGGTAACCGCCTTCTTCTAACTCTTTTACGATAGCCTTTCTTGCCTCGTAACGGTCCATTCCCTCGAACTTGCCACCGTTCTCATTGATTGTTCCATCATCATTTAAAATGTTGATTTCTTCTAAGTTATGACGCTTTCCAACTTCAAAGTCGTTAGGGTCATGGGCTGGTGTGATCTTTACGGCACCAGTTCCAAATTCTTTATCTACATAAGAATCTGCAACAATTGGAATCTCTTTATTTACGATTGGAAGAAGAACCATCTTTCCAACTAAATCTTTATATCTCTCGTCATCTGGATGTACAGCGATTGCTGTATCTCCAAGCATGGTCTCAGGACGGGTTGTAGCGATTTCGATGCACTTATCTGTTCCAACGATCGGATAGTTGATGTGCCAGAAATGTCCTGCCTGATCCTCATATTCTACCTCTGCATCAGAAATAGATGTCTGGCACACTGGACACCAGTTGATAATACGGGACCCCTGGTAAATGTACCCTTTTTCGTAAAGACGGATAAATACTTCCTGTACTGCCTTAGAACATCCTTCATCCATTGTAAAACGTTCTCTGTCCCAGTCAGCGGAAGAACCGAGTTTCTTTAACTGGCTGACAATACGTCCGCCGTACTCTTCTCTCCACTCCCATGTACGCTTTAAGAATCCCTCACGTCCAAGTTCTTCTTTATCAATACCTTCTTCTCTTAACTTATTAGTAACCTTTACCTCTGTTGCAATGCTGGCGTGGTCTGTTCCTGGCTGCCATAACGCATTGTAACCCTGCATTCTCTTAAAACGGATAAGAATATCCTGTAATGTGTTATCTAACGCATGTCCCATGTGAAGCTGTCCTGTGATATTTGGCGGTGGCATCACGATAGTAAAAGGTTTCTTACTGCGGTCTACTTCAGCGTGGAAATACTTCTTATCCAGCCATTTTTTATAAAGTCTGTCCTCAATCTCGGAAGGATTGTAGGTCTTATTCATCTCTGTTGCCATGTTTCATTCCTCCTGGTTTTTATCCTGTAAATCATGCACTACAAAAAGCACATGATATTTTTACTGTTTTAACTTATTCTGCAAAAACAATACACCAGAGCAAAAAAAGCTCTGACTATCATAGTATAACTTATTTGCGAATTTGTCACTAATATTTTGCCCTAAATGTCAATTTCTTTTCGAAAATCTTTCTTTAAGGCACTTACCAGTCTCTGTTTTTTCGCCAGAGCCTCTTCCGGCTTTCCATTTTCATCTAAAAATACTATTTTTCTATATTTTTCAGCCATTGCACTGTAAGCAAAATCTTCTTCAAAAGCAGCGAACTGTTCTTCAAAAGCATCCAGCAGAAAATCAGAGTCTTCAAAGGTCTTTAATTCTTCTCCGGCTGCCTCAATTCCATCAGCCAGTGCCATGATGCAATAATAATAAAATAAGGAACTTTCTTCTCCCGTATACTGATATGCCTTTATAAAATTAATCTTGGCATTCTCAAACCGAAACAGCTTTGCCTCTGCCACTCCCATATTATGATAGAGCCGTCCGACTTCTTCTTCCTTTATCTCTTTTTGCCCTAATGCTTCCTGATAATACCGTATCGCCCTTGAAGCCCGTCCTGAACTCGTAAGCAGATCTCCCATCCACTTTTTTTGTAAATAGACAGGGGCATTCATCAATCCTCTGTATTCATCAAGAATATCCCTGATTTCGTCCTCATTAAAATAATGACCTTCGCGGAACAATGCCGCAAAATACTTCATCTGATCTTTTTCCGGATCAAGCAGCTTAGATAACTGTTTCGACAGCTTATCTAAATCAAGTTCATCCCGTATATAGGCCAGCAAATCTTCTCCTGGAAGTGTATGAATATAGCAGATCATATGCTGACTCATATAATAGCAAAGTTCTTCATAGGAGAAAATCTGTATTCCTGTATCCTCAAAATAATATCCTTTTTCTCCAATCTTTCCAATACAGATTAGTGATTCTCTCATCTTCTCTACCTCTTTCTTTTTACGAAAATTCTCTGGAGCGTGTTAAAAAGTCACTCCAGATCACGAAATCAATGTAAACGGAAAGACGATAATCTTTCCTGTTGCCGGGAACATCTCCCCAAATCCCATATCTTTGAGAAGAATCACTCCCTCTGTCTGCGAAGTAAAGCTGACTTCAATGCGGATTCTTGTTGTCTTTGGCGGTCGTTTCGGAAGTCCTTTGATATCACAGGCGGCTCCCTCAATTTCATTCTCTTTCGTATTATGGTAAAAGAAATCCACTCTCTGACTTTTATCAAGAATAATATCCACACTTCCATGTGTATTATACCATTCTCTTCCAATTGAAGTAATCGGAACATACTGTGGCTTACCTGCTTCTGTTGTAACGACACCGACAGTATGGTAAACCATATCAGGCCCATCCATAAGAATCATTCCCTCATCCATCAGTTCAATCGAATGAATTCCCAAAAGACATGCTCCATTGGCATAAAGATTCTGTCCTAAAAATACTCTTCTTCCTGCACACAGATAGGTAAGTGTCTTTTTCATCCAGTTTCCCTCAAATCCACTTCCTGTAAGGAAAATGATATTCGCCGGATTCTTTACAAGGAACCGCTTCATCATCTGGCCAAAGTTCTGATCCTGCTCCGGTGTTCCTTCTGCTACGCGGTACTCATTTAAATCAATTCTTTGCTGCAATGCCCGGTATGCCTTCTGCTTTGAGCGTCTGATCTGGTCAATCAAAACATAACTAAGCTGATTATCATGATAATCTAACAAAAGCGTATTTCGGTCCCACATGATTCTTTCCTGATGAAATACATATTCTGCAAAGGCTCTGAAATGCGTGATAACCTTCACCCCATGCAGTTTCCGAAGCTCCTCACTTACTGCCGATTTGAGCTTACTCCGATTCTCCTCCGATGCATCCTCCATCGAAAAATGAACCGCCTGAAAATCAGGCCACCGAAGCCCTCCTGTCTCCATATATCTTTCAACCTGCCGCATCCCAGACTCT
>ENA-OPXM01001677-OPXM01001677.1-human-gut-metagenome-genome-assembly--contig:-NODE-1677-length-9937-cov-4.108986_pt1 | contig 9937 bp, 9 predicted proteins | sample MGYA00241707_ERZ502035 | MGnify/ENA primary metagenome ERZ502035 (study PRJEB25962, sample SAMEA2043051) | human gut metagenome | biome: human gut; feature: human-associated habitat; material: faeces... | reverse complement strand
AGGACAAGCGCTTCGAGAGCCACCACGGCGTGGACTGGCACGGCACCGTCCGGGCCGTGTTCCGGACCCTTACCAAGGGCAACACCCAGGGCGGCTCCACCATCACCCAGCAGCTCATCAAGAACGTCACCGGCAACAACGAGAACACCGTCAAGCGCAAGGTGACGGAGGTGTACCGGGCTCTGGCCCTGGAAAAGGACTATTCCAAGGACGAGATTCTGGAGATGTACCTGAACACCATCTACCTGGGCAACCAGTGCTACGGTGTGCAGACCGCCTCCCGGACATACTTCCACAAGGACGTGTCCGAGCTGACCCTGGCTGAGTGCGCGTGTCTCATCAGCATCACCAACAACCCCTCCCAGTATGACCCCCTGCGCAGCGACTGGACCCGGGAGCAGAACCGCAACCGGCAGCTGGACGTGCTGGACGCCATGCTGGCCCAGGAAAAGATCGACCAGGCCACCTATGACGCCGCCAAAGCCGAGGAGGTGGTATTCACCAACGGCTACACCAACCTGGGCAACTATGTGGGGCCCCAGGAGGAGGACGAAAAGCCCGCCGTGGTCAGCACCGCCAACAACTCCTACTTCACCGACGAGGTCATCACCGATGTGGCCGAGAAGTTTGTGGAGGTCTTTGGCCTGACCGACGACCCCGCAGACGCCGACGGCTATGTCCGCACCGCCTTTGAAAAGGCCGTCAGCAAGGTCTATAACGGCGGCTACAAGATCTATACCACCCAGAACCCCAAGATCCAGGACATCGCCGAGTCCGTGTTTGAAAACACCAACTACGCCAAGTATACCGACTCCAAGGGCGAGCCGCTCCAGGCGGCCATCACCATTGTGGACCCCTACACCGGGGACGTGGTGGCCATGGTGGGCGGCACCGGCGCCAAGGAGGTGGACCGGGGCTGGAACTGGGCCACGTCGGCCCGTCAGCCGGGTTCTGCCACCAAGCCCGTGTCCGTGTACGCCCCGGCTCTGGATAACGGCACCATCACCGCCGCCTCAGCCATCGACGACTATCCCGTCCGGGACCTGCCCGGCTACGGCGCATGGCCCTCCAACTCCGGCAGCGGCTTCCGGGGCCTGACCTCCTTCTATACCGCCCTGGTCCGCTCTCTGAACACCTGCGCCGTGCGCACGGTGGAGGAGCTGGGCACCTATCAGTCCTACACCTTCATGGTGGAGAAGCTGGGCTTCACCACCCTGACCCAGGCCGACAGCCAGCAATCCGGCAACATGGGCCTGGGCGGCTATGAATACGGCGTCACCACCGAGGAGATGGCGGCGGCCTACGGCGCCTTCGTCAACGACGGCGTGTACACCCCGCCCCGGACCTTCTATCGGGTGGAGGACTCCCAGGGCAACCTGGTCTGCGAGAACAACAAGGAGTCCAACGTGGCCATGAAAGCCACCACCGCCTATATCATCCGCCAGACCCTCAAGAGCGTCATCACCAGCGGCACCGGCGGCGAGGCCCGGTTCTCCGGCATGACCATCGCCGGCAAGACCGGTACCACCGATGAAAACCGCGACCGTTACTTCGCGGGATTCTCCCCGTATTACAGCGCCGCTGTCTGGACGGGCTACAAGTCCAACGAGCGGTTCTCCGAGTCCCTGGGCAACCCCTCCGCCGTGCTGTGGCGTGAGGTCATGCGCTGCATCCACGACGGCCTGGAGAACAAGGACTTCAACAGCTGCTCCGGCCTGGTCCAGGTCACCGTCTGCCAGGACAGCGGCCTGCTGGCCACCGAGGCCTGCACCCACGATCTGCGGGGCAATCGGGCCACCACCGTCACCGTGGCGGCAGACACCGCCCCCACCCAAAGCTGCAACGTCCACAAGATGGTGCGCTACTGCAAGGACGGCAAGCACCTGGCCACGGAATACTGCCCGGCCAGCAGCGTGGTGGAGATCGCCGCCCTGGATTGGAACCGCGAGATCATCAAGAACATCAAGGCCCAGGACGACGAGTACCTGCTCCAGACCCTCACCGGCAAGGAGGAGGGCGAGCTGTGCCCGGTGCACAACAAGAAGCCCTCTATCTTCCCCATCATCCCCGGCGATGACGACGATGACAGCAGCGACACCCGCTTCGGCTCCTGGTCGGATTGGTGGGACAAGCTCCTGCCGTAAGCCCAAGATTTTTCCCAAAATCCCCGCCTCATCTACTGAGGCGGGGATTTTGCAAGGACTTTCACTGACTCCCTTTTTACATTTCTAATAAAAAATTAAAAATTAAATTGTATGCTTTGTGTATTGCTTTTTACAGAAAAAGGCTGTATGATAGGCATGTAAAGCAGGGAGACAAAAAACAAGGATGAATGGTGAATTATATGGCACTGAAGAAGAACCTGGACGTGACGATCCACGAGGCATTTCTGGAGGAGATCCTGCGGGGAAACTGGTTACCGGGCCAGGCCCTGAACCTGGACGAGCTGGCCGAGCGCTACGGCGTCAGCCGGACGCCGGTGCAGCAGGCTCTGAAGCGGATGCATACCCAGGGCATGGTGGTGTTTTCCAGCAAGGGACATTTCTCCGTGCCGACCTTCAGCGAGAAGGAAGTGTGCGACATCATTGAGATTCGCCTTCTGCTGGAGCATCAGGCTCTGACGGACATTCAGCGCAAGGCGCTGCCGGTGGACTATCAGACGCTGGACCGTCTGGCCAGGGAGTGCATCCTCTCCAACGAAACGGACGATGTGGTCAGTGCCCGCCGCACGGACCTGGACTTCCACCGGGTGCTGGTGGAGCAGGCCGGGAACCGGTGTCTCAGCGAGGTCTATGACCGGATCCAGGGCCAGTTCATTGTGGCCAACTATCTGCTGGCCAGCCACACCCGGGTGCAGCAGGAGAGTGCCTCCGGCGACCATGAGATGGTGCTCGATGCCCTGCGGGCAGGGGATTTCTCTCGGGCCCACAGCATCATTGAGGCGCATATCCAGGGCGCCTGCCAGAAAATCCTGATCAAAATGCACGCATAAACGAAACGATATCCCCAACCATGAGTTGACGGCGGTCCGGAACAAGCTCCGGACCGCCGCGCCGTTATCTGCTCCACTGCACAATGGGATAACCTTGAGCCATCGGAAAGGGATATCTTTTTTCAGACCATAAAAAATTAAAAATTTTTCTTATCCCTTCCTGAGAAGCAGGTTACATAAAAATCCAACAGATAAAAATGGGAAAGGAAGAATCATCATGAAAGTGAAAGAAACCGCCAAGAAGCCTTATGGTATCTGCCCTGCGTCCATGACCATCTGGAACGCTGACCAGACCTATAACAAGAAGGGCATGGAGAAGTATCTGACCTGGCTGCTGGACAACGGCGCACAGTCCATCTCCATCTGCGGCAGCACCGGCGAGAACGTCGCCATGAACATGGAGGAGCAGCGCGAGATCATCGGCCACGTGGCGTCCTTCCTGAATGGTCAGGTGCCCCTGATCTGCGGTACCGGCCGGTACGACACCCTGAACACCATCAAGATGAGCAAGTATGCCCAGGACTGCGGCGCCGACGGCGTGATGGTGATCCTGCCCTACTACCTCAATCCCCACAAGAAGGCCGTTATGCAGCACTTCCGCGACATCCGCGCCGCGCTGGATATCCGCATGATGATCTATAACAACCCCTGGTTCTTGCCTCTGTGATGATTCTTACGCTGGTGGCCTGCGGCAGCAAGCCCAGCGATAACAACAACAATACGGATTCCACCGCCTTCCCCACCAAAACCATGACCATTGTCTGCCCCTACGGCGCAGGCGGCGGTACGGACCTGGCCCTGCGGATCCTGGCCGAGTGCGGCAAGGACACCTTCGGCCAGACCATCAATGTGGAGAATAAGACCGGCGGCTCCGGCACCGTGGGCCTGACCGAGGCTCTGAACGCCGCCGCTGACGGCTACACCCTGGGCACCTGCTCCGTGGACCTGATCACGCTGCCTCTGCTGGGCCTGGCTCCCGCCGAGACCACCCGCGACGCCTTTGATCCCATCTGCGTCATCAACGGCGAGCCTGCCGCCATCATCATCCGCGCTGACTCCCGCTGGAACACCATCCAGGACATCCTGGCTGAGGCCAAGGAGAAGCCCGGCGCCGTCCAGCTGGCCAACTCCGGCATGGGCAACATCTGGCACCTGGCTGCCATCGGCATCGAGCTGGAAACCGGCGCCAGCTTCAACCACGTTCCCTTTGACGGCGCTGCTTCCGCCCTCACCGCCGTTCTGGGCGGCCATGTGGACGCCGTGACCTGCTCCGCCGCCGAGGCTGCCTCCAACATCGCCAGCGGCGAGCTGAAGGTCCTGGCTGTGGCCAACACCGAGCGCCTGGAGGCCTATCCTGACGTGCCCACCTTCCAGGAGGTCGGCGTGGATCTGACCATCGTGGCTCTGCGCGGCCTGTGCGTCAACAAGGATCCCCCCGACGACGTGAAGAAGGCTCTGTGCGACGGCTTTGAGAAGGTCATCAACAGCGATGCCTGCCGCGAGAAGATCGAGGCTGCCAACATGACCTACATGCCCCTGAACGCTCAGGAGACCAACGACATTCTGGACAGCATGTCCGGCAACTTTGAGAAGATCATCAACGCTTATCTGAATTCTGCGAACTGATCGTCTTAACCGACTCAAGTGGGCGGTACGCACAGGGGTGTGTACCGCCCACACTCGAAAGGAGAACTTATGAAAAAGCTGAATATTGTATTCTCCGTGGTTCTGATAGCGGTTGCCGCATTTTTCTTCTTTTACGCCGATACCTTCAAGATGCTGCCGGGTCAGACGGAGATCGGCCCCGGCGCTTTCCCCAAGGCCGTTTGTGTGGGCCTGGCAGTGTGCGGCGTCCTTCTGATCATCCAGGAGCTCCGCAAGGGCGGCAGTGAAAAGGCGGAGCTGTTCAGCAAGAAGCTGCTGATCGGCATTGCCGCCGCCGTGGCCTATTTTGTTCTGCTGAAAATTCTTGGCTTCGTGCTGGACAGCATCTGGGTCGTGTTTGTGATGATGGCCCTGCTGCTCAACGAGCCGTTCAAAAAGGCGTGGCCGCTGATGCTGGCCGTGTCGATCCTGGCGCCTGTGGTGCTGTATGCCATCTTCGGTATGTTCCTGAAGGTCCCTCTGCCCAACGGAATCCTTTCCGGCCTGTTGGGCTGATATGAGTTAGAACGGAGGTTTATATGGGAGTAATTACAGCGCTGGGTGAGCTACTGTCTCCTCAGTATCTTCTGATGATGATCGCCGGTACTATGGGCGGCATCATGATCGGCGCAATGCCGGGTCTGACCTCGGTGATGGGCGTGACGCTGCTGCTGCCCTTTACCTATGGCATGGACCCTGCGGCCGGTATTTCCATGCTGCTGGCCATCTCCTTCGGCGCGATTTACGGCGGCTCCATCACCGCCATCCTGATCGGCACACCCGGCACGCCGGCCTCGGCCGCCACCATCCCTCTGCTCCGAATTCCTGAAATTTTATCCCCCCGGGAGGCTTCCGCAGCGGAACGGAATCCGTTACAATATAGAAAAATGCGGCGCACCATAGCCGCAAACGGAAACCAGAAAAGGAAGCATGGCCATGATTTCGGAATTGGAAAAGAGAGTGCAGCGCTACTGGACCCAGCGGTCCCACGACTTCGGAACCGTCCGGAGAAACGAATTGGAGGACGAGATGGGCCGGAAGTGGTTCCAGGAATTGGAAAAGCACCTACCGGAAAACGGAAAATTAAAGGTTCTGGATGTCGGAACAGGAACGGGCTTTTTCGCGGTGCTGCTGGCCCAGGCCGGATACCGGGTGGAGGGGGTGGATCTGACCCCGGCCATGCTGGAGGAGGCCAGGGCTCTGGCGGCCCAGCGGGGGCTGGACATCACGTTCCGGGAGATGGACGCCCAGGCCCTGGACTATGAGGACGGATGCTTCGATGCCGTTATCAGCCGGAACCTCACCTGGACGCTGCCGGACCCGGAGCGGGCCTATGGCCAGTGGTTCCGGGTGCTGAAGCCCGGCGGGGTGCTGCTGAACTTCGACGCGGACTACGCCGCCAACGTCCGCAGCCGCAGCACCCAGAACCGCCGGGTGCCGGCGGACAGCCCCTATGGCCATGTGGGCATGACCGACCGGCTGCAGCGGGAAAACGACGAGATCACCCTGACCATGGACATGGGCCGGGCCCGCCCGGCCTGGGACCGGGAGGTGCTGGAGGGCATCGGCTTTGCGGACTGCCGGGTGGACACCCGGGTGGGGCGGCGGATCCTGGGGCCCCTGGACCTGGAGCACGCGCCCATGTTCGGCATTGCGGCCCGGAAGCCCTGACGGAAAGAGAGGAGCACATCATGCGTACATTTGCCACCTATGAGGAAGAAAATATCCACTACTGGACCCATCGGGCCTCCGGCTACTCCGCCGTCAACCGGGAGGAGTTGGCCACCGATCAGAAGGCCGTGTGGCGGGGCGTGATCGCCGGGAAAATCGCCGGAAACCACCCCGGGAAGCGCCCGGATGAGATCCGGGTGCTGGACGTGGGCACCGGGCCGGGCTTTTTTGCCATCATTCTGGCGGAGCTGGGCTATCAGGTGACGGCGGTGGACTACACGGCCTCCATGCTGGAGGAGGCCCGGCGCAACGCCGGGGCTTTGGCCGGGTGCATCCGCTTCCGGCAGATGAACGCCGAGGAGCTGACCTTTCCGGCGGACTCCTTCGACGTGGTGGTCACCCGGAACGTGACCTGGAACCTCCGGGACCCGGAGCGGGCCTATGGCCAGTGGTCCCGGGTGCTGAAGCCCGGCGGGGTGCTGCTGAACTTCGACGCCAACTGGTACCGCTATCTGTGGGACCGGGGGGCGGAGCAGGCCCATGCCCGGGACCGGGAGAACCTGTGGGCCTCCGACGTCCGGGACGAGACGGCGGGAACGGATGTGTCCGCCATGGAGGCCATCGCCCGGCAGGCGCCGCTGTCGGCCCGTATGCGGCCGGGCTGGGACCTGGGGGTCCTGCGGGGCCTGGGGCTGCAGGCGGCGGCGGACACCGAGATCTGGCGGCAGGTCTGGACCCGAGAGGAGCGGATCAACAACGCCTCCACCCCCATGTTCCTGGTGGAGGCCCGGAAGTGTCCCCTGCCGCAGTAAGGTGGCGGCATGAGGCGATACATTCTCAAGCGGCTGCTGCAGCTGATCCCGGTGCTGCTGGGCGTCACGTTTCTGTCCTTCGCCATGATGCGCCTGGCCGGAAGCGACGCCATCACCGAGATGTACGGCGAAAAGGGGGCGGTGTCCCAGGAGATCATCGACGCCAAGCGGGCGGAGCTGGGACTGGACCGGCCGTTTCTGAGCCAGTATTTCTCCTGGCTGGGGGGGCTGCTGACCGGCGACATGGGCACAAGCTATGTGTCCGACCGGGACGTGTTCGGCACCTTCGTGTCCAAGCTGCCGGCCACCCTGCTGCTGACGGCCCTGTCCGTGGCGGCCACGGTGCTGCTGTCGGTGCCGCTGGGCATCCTGGCCGCCGTGCGCCGTGACCGGTTCACGGACTATTTCCTGCGGTTTTGCAGCTTCATCGGCAACGCCCTGCCCAATTTCTTCGTGGCTCTGCTGCTGATGCAGGTGTTTTCCATCCGGTGGAGGCTGCTGCCGGTGCTGTCGGAGGGGACCTCCCTGCGCAGCGCCGTTCTGCCCACTCTGACGCTGGCCATCGCCATGTCCGCCAAGTATATGCGCCAGGTCCGGGCCGCCGTGCTGGAGGAGCTGAACCGGGACTACGTCACCGGCGCCCGGGCCCGGGGCGTCCGGGAGGGAGTCATTCTGCGCGGAAGTGTGCTCCGGTGCGCCATGCTGACCATCCTCACCCTGCTGGCCCTGTCCGTAGGGAGTCTGCTGGGGGGCACGGCCATCATCGAGAGCATTTTCCAGTGGGACGGCGTGGGCAAGCTGGCGGTGGACGCCATCACCATGCGGGATTATCCCATGATCCAGGCCTATGTGGTGTGGATGGCCGTGATCTATGTGGCGGTGAACCTGGTCACGGACCTTTTATACCACGCGCTGGACCCGCGGATCCGACTGGGGGTGAGCCGGGAATGAGACAGCCATCCATCCGGCGCGGCGTCAGGACCCGGCTGGTGATTTTCGGGACCCTGGCCCTGCTGCTGATTCTGTTTTCGGCGTTTTCCGCGTATCTGACCCCCTATGACCCCTATTTGCAGGACCTGAGCCAGGCCAAGGCCCCTCCCTCGGCGGAGCATCTGCTGGGGACGGACCGTTATGGCCGGGATATGCTGTCCCGGGTCATCGTGGGGAGCCGCACCAGCATTTTCTCCACGCTGCTGCTGGTGGCGGCGGTCACCGTGCTCGGCACCGCCGTGGGCCTTTGCGGCGGTTTTTTCGGCGGATGGGCGGACACGGTGCTCATGCGCGTATCCGATATATTCCTGGCCTTTCCCGGGCTGGTGTTCGCCCTGGCGGTGGCCGGGGCCCTGGGGGGCGGGCTGCACAACGCCATTCTGGCGCTGGCCGCCGTGTCCTGGCCCAAATATGCCCGGCTGGCCCGCAGCCAGACCCTGGCCCGGAGGGAGGCCCCCTGGATGCGGGCGGCGCGGCTCTCCGGCAGCGGCACGGCGGGGCTTCTGCTGCGGCATATGCTGCCCAATATCCTGGGCCCCATTCTGGTGACGGCCGTGCTGGATATCGGCACCATGATGATGGAGCTGGCGGCCCTGAGCTTTCTGGGCCTGGGGGCCAGGCCGCCTATCGCCGAGTGGGGCAGCATGATGAGCGATGCCCGCAGCCTGATGACCACCTCGCCGTGGATCACCTTTTCCCCGGGAATCGCCATTTTCGTGTCGGTGATGATCTTCAATCTGCTGGGGGACGCCGTCCGGGACTATGCGGACCCCAAAAACCGGGGGAGGTGAGGCTATGGAGGCGCTTCTGGAATACCGGCAGACGGACGTGTGCTACGGCGGCGTCCGGGCGGTGCGCGGCGTGAGCTTTACCCTCCATGCCGGGGAAATCCTGGGCGTGGTAGGGGAGAGCGGCTGCGGCAAATCCACCCTGCTCCGGGCCGCCATGGGCCTGCTGGGCCCCGGGGGCCTGGTGACCGGGGGAAAGATCCTCTATCGGGGGGAAAATCTTCCGGACCTGTCCGCCCGGGCCCGGCGGCGGCTGAACGGCCCGGAGCTGGGCATGATCTTCCAGAGCGCGGGCAGCGCCTTCTGCCCGGTCCGCAGGGTGGGAGATCAGCTATACGAAATGATGCGGGCCCACGGCCCGATGGATAAGAGGGCCTTCCGGCAGCAGGCCGGAGCGCTGTTGGACCGGCTGGGCCTGGAGGACGGCCCCCGTATCCTGAATAGCTATCCCTTTGAGCTGTCTGGCGGGATGCAGCAGCGGGTGGGCATTGCTGCCGCCATGCTGTTAAGCCCCGGCGTTCTGCTTGCAGATGAGCCGACCTCCGCGCTGGACGTGACCTCTCAGAAGATGGTTATCAAGATGATGCGGGAGCTGATGGAAAAGGGCTATATCAAGTCCATGCTGTTCATCACCCACGAGCTGCCTCTGCTCTACAATGTGACCGATGACATCATGGTCATGTACGCCGGACAGATTGTGGAAAAGGGCACTGCGGAAGAAATGGTGTTCGATCCCGTGCATCCGTACTCCCACGGCTTGATGAGCTCCATTCTGGTTCCCGAGGAGGGCACGCGCGGACACAAGCTGACTGCGATTCCCGGTACGCCGCCCAACCTGAAAAAACCGCCTCAGGGCTGTCGTTTTGCCGAGCGGTGCAAGTACGCCCGGCCTGAGTGCCGCTACAGCGCCATCCCCGAAAAGGATCTCGGCGACGGACGTATGTACCGCTGCCTGCTGGGTCAGGATGAATTGAAGGAGGTGTACAGCCATGAGTGATTACGTTCCGAAAACGAAGGATTTCACCAACGCACCGCTTTGC
>ENA-OPXM01001676-OPXM01001676.1-human-gut-metagenome-genome-assembly--contig:-NODE-1676-length-9952-cov-1.882085_pt1 | contig 9952 bp, 10 predicted proteins | sample MGYA00241707_ERZ502035 | MGnify/ENA primary metagenome ERZ502035 (study PRJEB25962, sample SAMEA2043051) | human gut metagenome | biome: human gut; feature: human-associated habitat; material: faeces... | reverse complement strand
TAAGCTTTTTTCCTCTGCATGAACCTGTAATAACTCTCATAAAAAATAACTCCAAAATAAAAGTATACAATCATTATACTATATTAATTACCATTTGTCTAGACTATTCGCCGATATTTTTTTATTTTTTATACCACACACAAAAAGGGACTTCACAGCGGAAGTCCCTTTAGTTATTTTAATTACGTACTCTAAGAAACAAGTCCTCAGTTAAGATTACTTTCTCTTAGAAACTACGATAGCTGCACCTGCGAGAGCGATACCTGCAAGAGCGATACCTGCTGTTGCGCCTGTAGCTGCTGTTTTGTCAGAAGCTGCATTTGAAGATGTAGCAGTTGTTGTGCCTGTTGTACCAGTCTTTGAAGAAGTTGTTGCGGCTGTGCTGTTAGCTTTTGAATCAGTCTTGCTGTCAGACTTAGAATCTGTCTTGGAATCATCCTTTTTGCTGTTTGAATCTGTGCCAGAAGTAGCAGGAGCAACAGGAACAGCGTTAGCAGCCCATATCCAGCCCTCGTTTGTTGAGCCGTCATCGAACTTCTGAGCCTCAGCGTTTACAGTACCTGACTGAGCGATAGAAATTGTGTAAGAGCCGTCGCCGTTGATAGCAGTATCCTGGCAGTCAACGTTTGTGTCGAATCCACCTGCGCCACCTGCGATACCTACGCACTTGTTAGGGAAGTAAGCTGGCTGTGCAACCTTATCCTTTTCTTTGTCATCTGGATTTCTGAAATCCCAAGTGCCGTCAGCTTGGAAAGATACACCAGCATTACCTGTTGTGTCACCAAGACCTTCAATTGTGAAGTCAATAGTGATGTACTCACCAGCGCCTGCTACAGTGTAGTCAGTGATCTCTGATGTGAACTTGCTGTTCCACTTGTTGATGATCTGGAAGCAGAGCTTGTCTGAATCAGACTTGCCAGGAGCAGCACTTACGTTAAACTCCTGTGAACCGATCTTTACCTTAAGATCCTTACAAGTAACGACCTGACCATTTACAAGAGCCTCATCGTTATCGTTGTACTCACATGGGATATCTGTAGCGATGAACAGATAGTTGTAAGCTGTTGAATCAGCAGCGAAAGCTGTTACTGCCATAGCTGTTGTAGCTATAGCTGCTGCAGCCATGCCTGCGAAAATCTTTGTAAGTTTCATTTCTAAAACTTCCTTTCTTAAATAACTTTAAGTATATTGTACTTTATTTTCCGAAAAATTTCAATCGGCTGATTTAACAAATATGATAACGTTTTCTTATGCAATCACAACAATTTGTACTATTGATTTTTAGAAGTATAGCCCAATTTCCGCACTTTGCAAAACTTTTTTATCTTATGTAAAAATACTAAACCGTCATTTATCAAGCTTTTTCTTCTGCACCTTTCCAGTCACTTTCAGCACCATACCTCTAGGAGCAAATTTAGCCCCTGCATAAAGTGCCTTTATAGACTTCTCAGGGATAATGATGAGTTTTCTGCCGAACATTCCCACAAGAGCCTTTTTTGCACAAATCTGTGGTGTTATGGAGCTTACGCCGAACTTGCAGTTTGCAACGTCATTGAACTCCGTATCCACAGGACCCGGGCATACCGCACAAACGTGTACCCTGCTGTTTCTCGCCCTCAACTCCTCATATATTGCGCTGGTAAGGCTCACAACATAAGTCTTTGAAGCATAGTATGTTGCCATCATAGGGCCGCCGTACATAAGCCCTGCCGAGGAAGCTATATTCATTATATAACCCCTGTCAGCGGCAACAAAGTCTTTCAAAAACAGCTTTGTGAGCATCGCTGTAACGTTGGTGTCTATCATTTTAAGCTCAGTGTCCAGAGGAAGCTCGTCAAAGCTGCCCACTGCACCGAAACCTGCGCAGTTCACAAGCACTGATATCTTCTCGTTCTTTGTTTCCTCATAAAGCCGCAGACATTCTTCCCTGTCGGAAACATCGCAAACTATCACCCTTGTATTGTCACCAAGCTCCTTCGCAAGCTCTCTGAGCCTTTCCTCACGTCTTGCGCTGATTATAACACGAAAGCCCCTTGCAGATAGATCTCTCGCTATCTCTCTGCCAATTCCCGAGCTTGCGCCTGTTACCAAAGCCGTCTTAGCCATTTATATCATCCTCCACCCTTTTCAGGGATATTATTTGATTTTTGTCATATCAGTATATCACATTAGTATCACCCTGTCAAGTGTAAGAAAGATGTAAAATACGCAGAAAAGCATCGCAAAAAACTGAATAAAAATGTCAAAATCTCTTGACATTTACTTTAAAGTATGGCATAATGTTAATATAATTTTAAGAAATAGAATAAAATTAAACTTGAAAGTTGTAGGGAGAATTTATGAATAACTATCAAACGGGCAATATAAAGCTCGAAAAGCTCGCAAAAGAAAATTCAGCTTTTCAAAACTGTCAGCCTGATATGTCTGACGTAAACTTTGAGATAGGCAAAAGCAGCAGCACAGTTAAAATATTTGCCGCCATAGCAGCTTTCGCATTGATATATGGCATAAGATTTTTCTTACGCCGCTATGTCGGAAACCCGAATGGGGCGATGTCTGCCGGAGATATCGTTTTTTGGTGCTTTATAGGCTTGATAATTGTCCTTGTAGTTGTGACAACGGCCAAGGAAAAGAATAGTCCCACTATTTCGGTTATGGGCAAAAAACTGTTCTATAACGGAAACTGTTGGTCAAGCGATGAGATATCTCATGTTAAATGCACAAAATGGTTAGAGAGAGTCGAAGTGTATTCATCAGGCAAAAAAGTCCTGACTTTCCCATGGGAAAAGGATAACTCCGAGCTTTTTATAGCTTGGGTGAAAAAGTGCGGGATAAAATTTGAAGATAACCGTATGCACTTATTCTGATAAAAATCAAAAAAATATATAAACCAAAGAACAAGGAGATAAAAAATTATGAGTTGTACCCTTTGCATACTTGCCGCAGGTCTTGGAAGTCGCTTCAAAGGCGGCATAAAACAGCTTGAACCTTTCGGACCAAACGGTGAGATAATAATGGATTATTCTATCTATGACGCCGTTGAGGCAGGCTTTGACAAGGTCGTATTCATTATAAGAAAGGATATCCGTGATGCCTTTGATAAAATGATAGGCGACCGTATCTCAAAATACGTCAAGATAGATTACGTTTATCAGGAGCTTGACTGTCTTCCGGAGGGCTATTCCGTACCTGAGGGACGTGTTAAGCCGTGGGGTCACGGTCACGCAGTCTGCTGTTGCAAGGGCGTTATAAATGAGCCTTTCGCAGTAATAAACGCTGATGATTTTTACGGTAAGGAAGCTTTTGTGAAGCTCCACGATTTTCTCTGCAATGAAAACTCAGATTGCAAAAAGCTTCATCTCGGCATGGCAGGCTTCATACTGAAAAACACTCTGAGCGACTTCGGTGCAGTAAACAGAGGCGTCTGTGAAGTGAAAGACTCTATGCTCACAGACGTTGTTGAAACCTACAATATCCGCCGTGAGAATGACGGCAAGGTCTATTCAGGCAAGGAAGAAACAGCCGAGCTTGACGAGAACTGCTATGTGTCAATGAATATGTGGGCTTGCCCTGACGGCTTTATAGATAAGCTCAATAGTATGTTCACAGACTTTATGAAAGAAAATAAAGACAGCCTGACAGCGGAGTTTCTCCTCCCTGCGGGTATCGATATAATGATAAAAACAGGTATTGCAGACTGCAAGCTTCTGGAAACTCACGATAAGTGGTTCGGCGTTACATATAAAGAAGATAAGCCAACCGTTAAAGCCGATATCGCAAAGCTTATAGAGGCTGGCGTTTATCCTGAAAAGCTTTGGAAATAAAACTTTTTCAAACAAATAATACAGAATAATTTGTCAACAATAAGTCGGGCAGAACAAATTCTCCCGACTTTTTTGCGTCTGTTTGTAAAAAGTGAAGAAAATCCTTAATTCGACTAAAAAGCACTTGAAAAAGGCTGTAAAATGTGTTATGATAATCTTTGAAACGGATCTGCATTTTTGCAGGTCAGGAGAGATAATATAAGAGGTAGTATAATGGAGAGCCAACACGGTAGCAATTTGAAAAATATAAGAAAAAAAAGAGCCACAGCACAGCAAAGCATAGTGTCATTGAGTTGTCTTGTGTGCATAGCATTTGCGGCAATATGGGGTTTCCATGCAGGAAGCGGCAACAGCAGGGCTGTGGAAGCAAAGAAGATGTCAGCTTCAAGCTCTGTGGCAGAGAACGAAAGCTCCGAGAGCAATGCGGACAGCTCTTCTCAGGCAGAAAGCATGGTCGATGAGAGCGGCATAGATGAAAGCCTTACTGACAGCTCAGTTACCCATGATGACGCCGACGACCTTTCCGACGCAGTTTTCATAGGCGACTCACGAACAGTTGGTCTGCAAAACAACTGCGATAAACCAAAGGCAACGTTCCTTTGCTCTGTGGGAATGCACATCGACACCGTTATGACAGACCAGAACATCACCCTCTCAAACGGCAATGCAGGCACTGTTATCGACGCTCTTGGAGAAAGACAATATGGCAGAGTGTATATAAACCTCGGCACTAACGAGCTTGGCTGGCCTTATATCGACACCTTCAAGGATTATTATACACAGCTTATCACAAAAATTCAGGAGATACAGCCTGACGCTGTTATCTATGCTGAATCTATCCTCCCTGTAACAGCTTCAAGAAGTTTGCAGGGCGACGCCATAAATAACACAAATGTAGCCACATTCAATCAGGCTATCTCAGAGGTGGCACAGCAGAAAGGTATAAATTATCTTGACTGTACCTCCGCTGTAGCAGGCGCAGACGGCACTCTTCCGGAGGAAGCCTCCTCAGACGGAATACACCTTATGAGCGAATACTGCGACAAGTGGCTCAACTATATAATCGACAACACATAAGAAAGGAAAGAAGAATTATGAAAACAAAGAAGATACTCTGCACTCTTATGGCAGTTATGTGCATTGGCACAGCAGCACTTACAGGCTGCGGTTCAGACTCTGACAGCAGCACAGCAAACTCCGCAAATTCAGCGGCAGCCGCTCAGACAAACGAAAGCGTTGACGTAACAGCCGTTGCGGACAAGCTCAAGGACGGCATAAAGTTCAAGGACGAGCTCGCAGAGCTTGACGAAGCAAAGATAGAAAAGATAATCGGCATATCAGCAGACAGCTATACAAAGGCTAAGGTCTATGTAAGCTCATCAGGAGGAACAGCCGAAGAGATAGACTGCTTTGAAGCCAAGGACGCAGACAGTGCAAAGGCTATCGCAGATACACTTACAGCAAGAGTTGAAAGTCAGAAAAAGGTTTTTGAAAACTATGTTCCGGAGGAAATGACAAAGCTGGGCGACCCTGTTCTTGTAACCAACGGCAATTATGTTTACCTCTGTCTTTCAAACGATAACGATAAAGCAAAAGAGATAATAGGCTAGGAGTAATAAGTATATGCTTTTTTCAAGTACAACATTTCTGTTCGCTTTCCTGCCTATTGTACTGATAACGTATTATATCGTCCCACGCATAACACGCAATCTGGTGCTGTTTATCTTCAGCCTTGTGTTTTACGCATGGGGCGAACCTGTTTATATCGTCCTCATGATAGCTTCCACTATCGTTGCGTATATAACAGGACTATTGGCAGACAAACAGCGTAAAAACGAAAAAAAATACACTCCGCTCATTGCAATGATAGGAGCGGTGGTGTGGAACATCGGGCTTCTTCTGTTTTTTAAATATACCGACTTTTTCATCGGTGCGGCAAACAGCATTTTCGGCACGCAGATAAAAACGCTGGGTCTTGCCCTCCCTATCGGTATCTCATTCTACAGCTTCCAGACCCTTTCCTACGTTATCGACGTTTATAAGGGCGAAGTAAGAAGTCAGAAGAACTTCCTTGACCTTGCCACCTATGTTGCCCTTTTCCCACAGCTTATCGCAGGTCCTATCGTAAGATACATCGACGTTGCGGAACAGCTCAAAAAGCGTAACGAGAGCATAGAGCATTTTGCACAGGGCGTGTGGAGATTTTCCATAGGTCTTGGCAAAAAAGTCATTCTCGCAAATACTATCGGCGAGCTTTTCGACACTATCTCAAACTCAGCACAATCCGAACTGAGCGTTGCCGCAAGCTGGCTGGGCATAATAGCCTATACCTTCCAAATATACTTTGACTTCTCAGGCTATTCCGATATGGCGATAGGTCTTGGCAAAATGTTCGGCTTCGACTTCCTCGAGAACTTCAACTACCCTTACATCTCTACCTCTATCACAGACTTCTGGAGACGTTGGCATATGTCACTTTCAAGCTGGTTTAGAGATTATGTCTATATCCCACTTGGCGGCAACCGCAAGGGCAAAGCAAGACAGTGCCTTAACATCATGATAGTATGGTTTCTCACAGGCTTCTGGCACGGTGCAAACTGGAACTTTATGCTATGGGGCGTGTACTTCGGTGTGATACTCCTATGTGAAAAGCTTTTCTTGGGCAAAGCCCTGAAAAAGATACCTGCATTTTTCCAGCACCTCTATGCACTTCTTTTTATAGTCATAGGCTGGGGAATATTCTCCTATGAAGATTTCGGCAAGCTCACACAGAACTTCAAAAATATGTTCGGCGCAGGGGGACTTCCTCTCATAAATCACCAAACAGTGTTCTGGCTCGCACAGTATGCAGTAACAATAGTGATACTTGTGATAGCTTCAACACAGATTCCAAAAAAGCTCTGCCTTAAGCTTCAGATCAAGTGTCCTGAGATATGCGGCTGTATACTCCAACCGCTGTTCGCATTAACGCTTTTGGCAGTTTCCACCGCCTACCTTGCAGGTAATTCATTCAATCCGTTCCTGTATTTCAGATTTTAAAGGAGGACGGCAGATATGAAAAAACAACTTAAAAACTATATCATGATAGTGTGCTTTCTGCTGTTCATATTCGGCTTTGCAGTGGCAAGCTTTATTTCCGAGGATCGTGAATTCTCCGAAAATGAGAACCGCTATCTCCAGCAAACCCCTGAGTTTTCGTGGAAAAAACTCGAAAAAGGCGAGTTCACATCGGATATCGAAAGCTATATGTCCGATCAGATATTTATGAAAGACCAGCTTGTGAGTCTTAAAACAGTCACCGACCGCACGCTTCTGAAAAACTATCAGAACGGCGTATATTTCGGCAAGGACGGCTATTATCTCCAAGACTATCAGGAAAACAGACCTCTTATCGAGAAAAATATAAGCTGTCTTAACGATTTTGCTGACAACCTTGATAAATCCGTCGACGTAAGCTTTCTTCTTGTGCCGAATGCAGTTTCCGTTATGTCAGACAAGCTCCCTGCGGTCACACAGACCGACGATCAGCTTGAAAGCGAAAAGTATATAAGCTCTATCCTCAGCGACAGGATAAACCTCTGCTTCCCATATGAGCAGCTCAAAGACGCCGCAAAGTCCACGCAGGTTTTTTATAAGACCGACCACCACTGGACAGCCGAGGGCGCAAAAGTGGGATTTGACGCACTTATGACAGCCATGAATGAAGATATCCCACAGGTATCCTACAATATAGAAACTGTAAAGGACTTTCATGGCACACTTTATTCAAAAGCCCCAACAGACTTCTCCGCTGCTGACGAAATGCACTTCTACACAAACCCTGACAACAGCGTAAAGGTAAATTATATTGAAGAAAACAAACAAACAGACACCCTTTTTGACGATTCATTCAATACCAAAAAGGATAAATACTCCACATTCATGGGCGGAAACTTTGCCCTCACGGAAATAGAAACAAACGGTGAAAGCGATGAACACGTCCTTATTATAAAGGACAGCTACGCAAACACAGTTATGCCATACTTTGCCGACAAGTATAAGCACATCACAATGATAGATATGCGTTATTACCACATCATGGATAAGACAGTCAGCGAGTATGTAAAAGACAATGGTATAACAAAGGTCATTTTCCTTTATAATATGGACTTTGTGAACACCGATAACAACTTCATATGGCTTGAATAACTCAGCAACAATTAGGGGCGGCCATTGGTCGCCCGCTATTTTTATCACACCCATATATAACGTCAACGTCAAACCCACAGAAAGAAGGACATAAAATGACACTTACCCCCTACAAAAGAAAAGCCTTTTATTATGAAACAGACCGCATGGATATAATCCACCATTCAAATTACGTCCGTTGGCTTGAGGAAGCCCGTGTTGACCTTATGGAACAGCTTGGCTGCCCATTCCACGAGATAGAGGCAAGAGGGATAGTTTCCCCTGTCCTCTCTGTTGAAACACACTATAAATATCCCGTCCGTTTCGGTGATGAGTTTGAAGTGCGCTGTAAGCTGTCAAAGTTCAACGGCTGTGCCTACGAGCTTGACTACGAGGTCTTTGACCTTACCACTCAGAAAACAGCCTGCCTTGCCCACACCTCCCACTGCTTCACCAGCCCCGACCTTAAGCCTGTAAGACTAAAAAAACATTATCCCGATATCTACGAGAAATTCCTGTCCGCATATCAGGCAAGTGAAGAATAAGCAAAAAAAATGTACAGCTCCCGAGTTTCTTCTCAGGAGCTGTACTTTTGTGTAAAAAAAATGACAGACGTGACCTGTCACGAAGAAAGCAATCCATCAACGCCCTCACGCCACTTTTCAAAGCTGCACAAACCAAGCTTTGCCCAGCGGCATTCCGAACATAGTATATCAAATGCCTTTTTATCCATTTTGCTTCTCAGCCTTGTGAGCGCACTGCGATAATTCTCCACTGAGTGACATTCTATCTCAGAAAGTCTGCAAACCTCGCTGTCTTTCTGTGCCACCGTTCCGCCACAGCCGTCAAGCAAACAACCGTCCTCCGTCCTATTTGGGCAGTGCTGACATATCATATCTCCGCTGCACACAAACCGCACCGCAGTGTCCTCGCTCTCCAATCTGTCTTTCACAGACTGCATATTCACCGAAAAACCGTCACTGTAGCCTTTTCCCTGAAAAAGCGGCAAACAAAGCAGGTGATGAAACCTAAGCTTAGGCTCTCTTGTAAGCATAGCAACCTGTCTTTGCAAGTCTGCTTACAAGCTCGATGCTGATAAGGTAAGCAGCAACAACAGAGATAACGTCCTTTACAAGATAAGGAACAGAAACAAGAAGGATAGACTTGCCGATAGAGATATTAGCAACGATAGCGTACTGGATAGCACCAAGCAGGTGGTCGCAAGCAAGACCTGCGATACCAAGCACGATAGCGATGACCTTACCGCTTATCTTGTCAGAGCAGAACTTTGCGCCAAGACCGCAAAGAAGAGCCATAACGATAAATCCGTAAATGAATCCACCTGTATACCCTACGATAACGGAGAAACCGCCTGACCAGCCTGCAAACACGGGCACACCGATAGCGCCCAGCAAACCATAGACCAGAGCAGACACAGCACCGCCCTTCCAGCCAAGGAAATATCCTGCGAGAGCCACAGCAAAAGTCTGGAGCGTAACAGGAACGTGAGTAGGAAGCGGAATAGTTATCTGCGAAAGCACAGCGATTATAGCCGTCATAACTCCGATACCGACTATTTGTTTTGTTTTGTTTTTAGCATTGTTATTCATTGTAAACCTATCCTTTACTTTTTATTTGACAATTAATATTGTATCACATACCGAACCTATTGTCAACCAAAAATATTTATTTCGGTATACAATTATAAGGCGTCGGTAAACGATACTTTTATACAAATTTAATAACAAACAGTGAAAACACGGCATTGCCCTTCCGAATGGGCTGTCGCATTTCGGTGAAACAGAAATTGAGCCAAGCCCCTACAGTTTATTCGGGCAACTTCATACCACCGCAAAATCGCTACGCTCTTTGCGGATTTACATTTTGCTAAGGGATAGGGAAAACGGTGCAGATTTTGTGCTCCGATACTACATCTATATAAAGCACAACTTCTGCGTGCT
>ENA-OPXM01001673-OPXM01001673.1-human-gut-metagenome-genome-assembly--contig:-NODE-1673-length-9962-cov-1.690320_pt1 | contig 9962 bp, 5 predicted proteins | sample MGYA00241707_ERZ502035 | MGnify/ENA primary metagenome ERZ502035 (study PRJEB25962, sample SAMEA2043051) | human gut metagenome | biome: human gut; feature: human-associated habitat; material: faeces... | reverse complement strand
GCGGCGGCAAGGGTCCCGCCGGCGTCTTTGGGTTGGGCGAAGCGCAGCGAACCCATATCGAAGCCGCTCTGTTTTCAAAAGCAAAGCGGCCGATGCTTGTTGTTGTTCCGTCCGAGCAGGCAGCGGCAAGGGTGCACGAGGAACTTTGCTGCTATTATCCCGATGCGGTGCTTTTTCCGGCAAGGGAACTGCCGCTCAATGCCCACAGCTATGTTCAGTCACAGGAATTGACGTCAAAACGGCTGCGAACGGCAGCACGGCTGATAAAAGGTGAACCCTGCCTGGTGGTTGCGCCGATCGAGGCCGTTATGCAGCGCATGGCACCGCCCTCCGTGATTTCGGCATTCACTCAGACGGTTCGAACGGGCATGGTAATTGAACCTGCGTCCCTTCTGAAAAAGTTTATCGATGCGGGTTATTCACGCGAGGAAATGTGCGAGGGAAGGGGGCAGGTCTGCCTGCGCGGCGGCTGTATCGATATTTTTCCGATAACGGCGGAAAATCCCGTCCGCATTGAATTCTTTGATGATGAAATAGACACAATGCGTGAGTTTGATCCGCTTAACCAGCGTTCAACCGAAAATACGGATCGCGTTGAGATTTTGCCCGCAACGGAACTGCCGCTGGATCGGGATATGCGGCAAAAGGGCATTGCGGCTTTGCGCTCAAAAGCGCATTATGCGGCGGAAACAGAGATTTTGCGTGCGGGCGGAATTCCGCAGAACGCTCTCTCACTGCTTCCGCTTTTTGTGCGGAACGAGATAACCTTGCTTGATTATCTGCCGGAGGACGCCTTGATTATTCTTGACGAACCCTCCCGCATTGAAGAAAGCGCAAGGTTCGCTTTCTCACGCTTCACGGATAATCTTGCGGATGTTCTGCACAGCGGGGAGGGGCATGAGCTTCAGGCGGGACTGTTGAATGCTCCGAGTGTCACCATGGCGGCGCTGGACAGAAGCTCAACCGCAATGCTTTTTGCGTTTTCAAGGAGTTATCAGCTGATAAAGCCGAAATTTCTTGTAAAATTCGATTCACGGCAGATTTCGCGCTACGTGCAGGGGGATACGGCTCTGCGCGACGACATCGGCCTTTGGCGGCAAAAAGGCTTCTCCGTTTTGCTTTATGCCGGCAGACATGCGGAACGGCTGCATGATATTCTTTCCGATTTGGGAATAGAAGCTCCCGTCACTCAAAAACTCGGCAGGGACATCGTTGAACGCGAAATAATTATCACCGGGCAAACGATTCCGCGCGGGTTTGAGTATCCGGAGCTTCGGCTTGCGGTCGTTTCGGAATATGAGCTTTTCGGTTCGGAATATCGTCCGGAGACAAAACCGACAAAGCACCCGCATAACAGACTGACGCTGTACGATCTCAGCGTCGGCGATCTCGTCGTGCATGAAGCGCACGGAATAGGCAGATTCACGGGCGTCAGCACATTGACGGTTGACGGAAAAACCCGTGACTATATCGAGCTTTGCTACCGTGACGGCGACAAACTGTTTATTCCGACGGATCAGATGGACAGAGTGCAAAAATATATCGGCGGAGAGGAGGAAAAGCAAAAGCTTTCAAAACTCGGCTCCGGCGAGTGGCAGAAAACCGTTGCAAGAACGCGGGCGAGCGTGCGCAAACTTGCATTTGACCTTGTGAAACTTTACGGCGAACGCGCAAGACGCAAGGGATTCCGCTTTTCGAAGGATACGGATTGGCAGCAGAGACTGGAACTCAGCTTTCCTTATCGCGAAACTCCGGATCAGCTGACAAGCATTCAGGAGATAAAGGCAGATATGGAATCGGATAAAATAATGGACAGGCTGCTTTGCGGTGATGTTGGCTACGGCAAAACCGAGGTTGCGCTGCGTGCTGCATTCAAATGCGCGATGGACGGCAAACAATGCGCATTTCTTGTTCCGACAACGATACTTGCTCAGCAGCACTACAACACGCTCTGCTCCCGCTACTCCGGCTTCCCGATAAAGGTCGAGCTGCTTTCCCGATTCAGGACTCCTGCGGAACAGGCACGCATAAAAAAACAGACTGCGGACGGAACCATAGATATTCTTGTCGGTACACACAGCATTCTTTCAAAAGATGTAAAATTCAAGGATTTGGGGCTCTTGATCATCGATGAGGAACAGCGGTTCGGTGTCAATCATAAGGAACAGATAAAAAATCTGAAGCGAAATATAGATGTTTTGACCCTTTCGGCAACCCCGATTCCGCGCACTCTGCACATGAGCATGAGCGGCATACGCGATATGAGCGTTATTGAAACCCCGCCGGAAGCGCGTTATCCCGTGCAGACTTTTGTTGTTGAATACAATGATGCTCTTGTGCGCGAGGCAATCATGAAAGAGCTTGCAAGGGGCGGGCAGGTCTACATTGTTTACAATATTGTCAAAACAATGGATATCTTTGCCGAGTCGCTGAGCAAACTTGTGCCTGAAGCGCGTATTGCCTATGCTCACGGGCAGATGAGCGAACGCTGGCTGGAAAACACCATGATGGATTTCATGGACTATAAATACGATGTTCTGATTTGCAGCACGATAATTGAAAGCGGACTCGATATTTCAAATGCAAACACCATGATAGTCTATGATGCGGATAAATTCGGCCTTTCACAGCTTTATCAGCTCCGAGGAAGAGTCGGAAGGGGCGCAAGGCTCGGTTATGCCTACCTCACATTCCGTCAAAATAAAGTTCTCAGCGAGATTGCCGATAAACGCCTGTCGGCAATAAAAGAGTTCACGCAGTTCGGTGCGGGCTTCCGCATTGCAATGCGCGATCTTGAAATTCGCGGTGCGGGGGATATTCTCGGCGCGGAACAGCACGGGCATATGGCGCAGGTCGGATATGATTTATACTGCAAAATGATTGATGCTGCCGTTAAGGAAGCAAAGGGCGAAACGGTAAAGACGGAGATCGACACCGTAATGGAGATACCGATAGATGCCCATATTCCCAAAAAATACATTCCGCGTGAAACAGGCAGAATTTCAATGTACAAACGCATTGCGGCGATTACCGATATTGACTCGTTCCGTGATGTTCAGGATGAACTTATCGACCGATACGGTGAAATCCCGCGCTCAGTCCAAAATCTGCTGGATATTGCACTGTATAAATCCCGCGCAGCTCAGCTCGGTATTCTGAATTTCACCGTTCATCCGGAGGAGGTTCGCTTCACTTTCGGCGCCGATGCTCCGTTGGACGGCGCAAAGCTGTTTGCCGCTGTCGGAACAATTGACGGTGCGGCGTTTGCTGCCGGTGAAAAAATTGCGCTTGTCATCAAAAACAAACATAAGACCGGTGAAGAAATGTTCCGCATTGCACAGGATGCGGTCAACACACTGCTGCTCTGCACGGAAAACGCAGGTTGATTTCCTTTTTGCGGAAAACAGCTGCATAATTCCCTTTACGAAAATACCAAATCCGAAGATATATAAACTCGGAGAATTTGCGAATATCTCGGCAGGAGCGTCTTTCATTCCGCAATGATCGGGAGCCGTTGACTTCATATCGGCGAAATGATACAATATAGCGGCAGGCTGCACTGCCTGCAAAATCAACCGTGGAGGCTTATGCATGTATCAACAGAGTGTGGACAGATCCGGCGGATCGCAAAAAAGTGACCTTATTCTTTTCATCGTTCTGATCATTGCTTTTTTCGCAGTCGGAGCGGTGGTCATGTATCTCGAAAAGCTTTTTGATTCGAATGTCCCGCGCTATGTTTTTATCGGGCTTGTTCTTGCCGCAATCTATGCGATCTACAGGCTGCGCATCATCGGCTTTCGCTACACTGTGTTTTACAAAGAGCCGGAGACCGTTTACGATCCGCGTTTTGACGATATGATTACGCATGAGGATTACCCTTACCCTGTCGGAACAATAGTGTTCGAACGCATTGTAAGTGCAAAAGGCACAACAATCGAAACTCTTTGCGGCGGTGACATAGTTGCCGTCTGCACTCCCGGCGGCGAGTATTCGGGTGAAAATGCTTCGTCGGTTATCGACTCCGCAAATGTTTCATGCAAAAAAGCGGAAAAAGCTTACTCCGTTGTGTACAAAAAGGGTGATGCGCTGCACAGGATTTTTTTCAATCCCGATGAAGAATTTCTGAATCATGTGCGCGAGATCGCTCCGCAGGCAGAGTTTTGCTGATTCGGAACACGCGGTGCGCGGTTTCGGAATCTTTTCATGATTTTTCATGATTAACGAAAATGTACAGAAACTGAAGAATACGATTCGTGCAGGAAGGGCGATGCACGGTTATCTTGTCACAAGTGCGGATTGTGATGAAACCGCGCCGGAAGGTGAACCGTCATCGACTGCGGAGCTTTTGCGTCAGTGCGCCGCGCTGCTTTTCGGCAGCGAAAAAACGGAGATGCTGGAATTCTCTCCGGATTTTTACGAGCTGAACGGCGGCGCAAAAGTTGAACAAATGCGCATAATTCGGCAGGAACTCAGCAAAAAGGCGTTCGGAGGAAACAACCGCGTTGTTGTAATCACCGACGCCCATATGATGAACGACAGTGCGGTGAATGCAATGCTCAAAATGCTCGAGGAGCCGCCGGAAGGCACGTTTTTTCTGCTTACGGGCATTGAACAGCGCATTCTTCCGACGATTCGTTCGCGCTGCCAGATCGTTCGTCTCGGAACGGCGTCTGCGGCGGAAATCGGTGCGGAGCTGATTCGCTTGGGTGCCGCAAAGTCGGAAGCGCAGCGTTTTGCGGCGCAGAGCATGGGGTCGCTGACCCGTGCGAAGCGACTCATGCAGGACGAAGCTTTTCAAAAACTCAGGCAGAATGCGATTGATGCATTGCTTGATATTTTTGAGGGAAAGCTCCCGTTCAAGTGGGCAAAATCAATCGGCAGGGACAGGCAGGCTGCAAAAGAAAGCCTGGGGTTCATGCTTGCTGCATGTCATGATGTTTTAAACAAAAAAACGGGAGCTGCGAGCGGCAGTTCGGGAGGCATGAGGCTCAATAATGCCGCCGGCGCATTGTCGTTCGGTGCAATTCATTCCGCAGTCATAAAAATCGCAGAGGCGGAAATGCGGCTCAGTTCGAATGCGGGTGTGAACCCGATTCTCGACAGGCTGATAATAGATATTGCCGAGGCAATATCCGATTAATCTGTCGGAGCAGGATTTGCCTGTTTTGGGCATGCGGCGGATGCATTCAATAATTTGATGAAAAATTGGGACGGTTTAAATAATGAACAAGGTAATCGGAGTTAAGTTTAAGGACAGCGGCAAAATTTACTATTTTGATCCGCTGGAGTTGGAAATAGAAAAGGGCGGCAATGTAATTGTTGAAACCGCAAGAGGACTTGTTTTCGGTGAGGTTGCCGAGCCGCCGAGGATAATTGCGGAAGAAAGCATCGTTGCTCCGCTGAAACCCGTTGTCCGCGTTGCAACGGATGAGGACAGAGAGCAGCATGAATACTATCTCTCAAAAGAAAAAGAAGCCTTTAAAACCTGTCAGCGCAAGATTGAAGAGCACGGGCTTGCAATGAAACTTGTTGATGTTGAATACGCATTCAACGGTTCGAAACTCAGCTTCTATTTCACGGCGGACAACAGAGTTGACTTTCGCGAGCTTGTAAAAGACCTTGCCGGCATTTTTAAAACACGCATTGATCTGCGTCAGATCGGCGTTCGCGACGAAGCAAAAAAATGCGGAGGCATCGGTGCATGCGGGCGTCCCGTCTGCTGCAGCTCATTTTTAACGGAGTTTATTCCGGTTTCAATAAAAATGGCAAAGTCCCAGAATCTTTCGCTGAATCCGACAAAAATCTCCGGCATTTGCGGAAGGCTTATGTGCTGCCTGAAATACGAACAGGAATGCTACGATATAATGCATAAACAAATGCCCACCGTCGGCACCGAATGCGTAACGGTTGACGGAAGCGGTGTTGTTATCGAAAACAATGTCATAACTGAAAGGACAAAGGTCAAAGTAACGCTTGCCGATGGGACGCTTGATGTTCGGAGCTATCCGTTCAACGAGCTGAATTATGTCAACAAAAACGGGGTTCGCTGCTGCGGCTGCGATGAATGCGGCGGTTCATGCTGCGGCAATGCCGAGGGTGATGAAATGCCGCAGCAGGCAGCTTCAAAACCCGACTCCTCAGACGAAGCCGAAAAAGAAGCAGAGTTTATTGATGAACCTAAATACGACCGAGCTGATATTTATTCGGACGATGAATTTCATTCCGATGAAACGGAAAAGGGTGACGGAGAACTGCCTGCCGCAAAGCCTGCAAAACATGTAAAGTTCTCCAAACCTTCAAACTTTCAGAAAACCGCAAAGTCTGCGCAAAAGGACAATCGGGTGCAAAAACACTCCCAAGGGGGTGACAGCGGCCGAAAATTTAACAAAAAGCAAAACAAAAGACAATGGACGCCGCGCTCAAAGTCTTCCGAAATGCTTGAACACGAGGACGAGTTCGACGGAGTTGAAAAAGGGGACAGACCCGACAGACCCGGCGGCGGATTTAAAAAGCAGCAGAAACCTGCAAAATTCAAGAAAAAACCAAGGTACTATGACCGACGCGCCGATAAACGCGCAAAAGCACCGGCAGGCGATGCCGAAAGTTCGAACCCGAACTGAAAGCCGAACAACCGTAATTAGAAATAAACACTTAAACATTTAAAGAACTGCTGCAAAATCAGGTCATGTTTGCAGCAGTCCTTTTTTGGAATCCGAATCAAAAAAATTAAAAGAGTTTACTCATCATGAAGCAGTCTGTTTTGCGCATCTCGGTTCACCGCCTGCCAAAGATCCTCTGCGGCGGCTGTTGTTTTGCGGCTCAGAATGTCTTCACGGGCGAAAGTAAGCCTGCGGTTTCGCATAAGGACTCTTCCGGCAGCCATTGTCATAACGCACTCATGCCCGCTCATGCCGAAGATAATATGCCTGTCCGTATTCACGGCACTCAGCGGCGTGTACGGGATATAATCCATAATGATTATATCCGCAGCCGCACCTTTTTGAATCCTTCCGATCGGGATTCCGAACGTGCGGGATGCAATCTTGGCGTTCCCGTCAAAAAGAATGCGTGCAACTTCCGGAAACCCGGCGTTCGGCAGGCCTGCGGTGTGTCTCAGTTCACTCAGCGACATTTTTGCAACTTCAAGCATATCGGCTGCATAAGAGTCGGAACCGATGCCGAGAGTAATGCCCTTTTCAAGTATTTTGAACACGGGGCAGCATCCTGTGCTGTTAAAAAGATCCGATTCGGGACAGTTTACAATGCTGCTTCCGCTTCGGCGGATAATATCAAGCCCGACATCATCCACATATGTGCAGTGTGCAAGCAGCGAATCGGGTGTGAGCACACCGGCGTTCTGCAATCGCTGAACCGGGCGGCAGCCGTATTTCTGCGTGGAATCATAAAGATCATCCGGGCTTTCGGAAACACTGATGTGAAAACCCGTGCGTCCTTTGTTGCGTACAACGCATTTGCGAAGCGTTGCATCCGACAGCGTAAAGGATGAATGCAGCCCGAACATTGCGTGTATTGTCGGAATATTCATTGCGGAAATGCTGTCATAAAAATTCAGGTTTTCCGAAATTGCAAGTTCGCTTTTTTCGTTCCCGTCGCGGTCGCTTGTTTCATAGCAAAGGCAGGCACGTATGCCGCAGTCGCGAACGGCGGAAGCAATCGAACCAAGGCTCCCTGTCGGTTCAAAATAGCTTGCATGACTGTCGAAAACGGTCGTAACTCCGTTTTTAATTCGTTCGGCAATTGAAGCATATGCGGACATTTTGACAAGGTCAAGCGTGAGATGCCTGTCGATGGACCAGCGGCCGTTATGCAAAAATTCATAGTATTCTGCCCGTTCGCTGACGGGAAGATCAAATCCGCAGGTCAGAGACGAATAAAAACGCGTGTGTGCATCAATAAAACCGGGCATTATTATGCCGCCGCATGCATCGATAAACTCCGCACGCGGATATTTTGACACAAGTTCGGCCGTTGTGCCGACTTCGGCAATGCGGCTCCCAACGACGACAACGCCGCCGTCCTTCATGAAAAATTCATCCCCGGGAACCCGCGTGATAAGGCTGCCGTTCGCAATAAGATACATCGGTTCCTCCGTGCTGCATACAAACACCGATTCACAAACTGTTTAATAAACAAACCCGAAAACACACTGAACGAATCGTTCTTTGCGGAAAAGGAGTTAAATTCTGTTTTTTCGCAAATACGACTTGAACTCAACGCGGAATCAGCCTTGCGCGCTGCACTGAAAATACGGTGCGCATTCGGTGTTCTCAATACATTTGTTCACAAAAAAATAACGCACATATTAAAATCATATCATTTTTCCGGACGGTTTGCAACTGTTTTTTTGTATAATTCGAAAAATGAAAAAATCTTTCGCTTTCCCCTTGCAAAGCCAACGGGAATGTTGTATAATTAAAAAGTCGCATCCCGTTCGAGGTTTTGCCGCACGGCAAAAGTGGGTGTGTTGACGGCCGGGTCCCGTGCAATTTTCTGCCGTGAACCATGTCAGGTCTTGACGGAAGCAGCATTAAGCGGATAAGACGATGTGCCGCGGGGACGCCTGGCAGGAGCATCCATTCCCTTGCCGTGTGCAGTTCGCTGCTGAAGAACGGGTGCGATTTTTTTCTTTTAGATACAGTATCAAAAACAGCACAATCAAATTGAATTATTGAATTGCTGCGGCTCGGACTGGTGCGGAATGTGGATTCCGCATCGGTTTTTTTGTGCTTTTTGCTTCACATTCGTGACTTTTATGTGCGCGACTGCCGTTTCGAAAGCTTGTAAACGGCAACAGGCTTTTCGCCGCAAAATTCAACGGTATAACCGGCACCGGGTGCCGGCGTGAAGGCGAATCTGCCGTTCGGATTCGGAAAAAAATGCGCAAGCACGCCGCCGACAACGCCGCCGTGGGCAACAACGACTGCATCAACCCCTTCGGAAATGACAGGTTTCAGTGCCTCAAGTGCGCGCGCCGTGACCTGCGCACCGCTTTCGCCGTTTGGACAGATGTTATCCTCATTGTTTCCTGAAATCCATTTGATATATGCAGGATCATCCTTCAGTTCGGCATAATTCCGCATTTCAAAATCTCCGAAGTCCGCTTCGCGCATTCCGTAAAGCACACTGTGCGGAGTGTCCCCGTAGATTGCGCGAAAACTCTGCTCGGCGCGCAGCATTCCGCTGGTGTAATAACGTTCGGCGGTCGGATAAAAGCCCGTTTTTGCACGTGCTTCAAGTTCTGTATAACTTTCTGGAAGAATGGGCAAATCGGTACTGCCGTAATAAATACGCAGCATGTTGCCGCGGGTCATACCGTGCCTTATCAGAGTCAGCTTCATCGTTGAAAAACTCCTTTCGCTATTTTAACCTTTCGGGAAGTCCGCAAAAAAGCCGTATCACGCTGTCTGCTTTTGCCGCAGCCTTTGCAAGGGCGGCGCCGTGCAGCTCGCGCCAAAGGCGATCCTTCTCGGAGAGAGGAACAACGCCGCAGCCGATTTCGCGCGCAATGAGTGCAGTCCGTTTTCTTTCGGACAATGTGAACAGCGGTGCAAGAAAATCATCGTCAAGCCGTTTGAATGCCGCGTCAAGGTCGGCATATTCGGCGGCAATTTTTTGAGTCAATGCCTCAAAATGAATGTAAACACTGCTGTTCCCGCCGATAACGGAATCGAAAACATTTGCTTCGGGGCACTGTGCGGCGGCAAGGTCGAGGACGGCGGCGGCATTGAACCCAAGCCGCTGCACGGCATAGGTCAGCTTGCCCTGATATGCGCCTCCGATAATCAGCGTCAGCCCGCCGCACTTATCAATTTCATATGTTTCGTTTGAGTTCATATAAATACCTGTTTCAGTTGTTTTTATCGATTCAATTGCTTTGATCCGTTCACATGCGGCCAAACAGAAGCAGTGCCGCAATGCCCGCAAGCTCCGCAAGTGTAAGC
>ENA-OPXM01001671-OPXM01001671.1-human-gut-metagenome-genome-assembly--contig:-NODE-1671-length-9966-cov-4.457875_pt1 | contig 9966 bp, 10 predicted proteins | sample MGYA00241707_ERZ502035 | MGnify/ENA primary metagenome ERZ502035 (study PRJEB25962, sample SAMEA2043051) | human gut metagenome | biome: human gut; feature: human-associated habitat; material: faeces... | reverse complement strand
AAACCAGCCGATAAAATTGTCGTGGCGGAAAATAGAATGGTTACTGAATGGAATATGACATATGTTTCTCTGTTGCCGACGAATTATCTGAAGCCTATACAAACTGTAACTTTGGACCATTTTACAGGAAAGGATATTGAGGGTACAGTGGCTATGGATGTGATGGCTACTATACAGAAAGCGGCTAGTAATGATATTACGGTAGATATAAGTGCTACATGTGAAGGAATTAGTTCAGAAAAAATAACAATGTCGTCAAATAAAGCTGTGATAAAAGCTGGTAGTACAAAATCAGAACCAGTTTCTATATCTATCACAGATTGGTCGGATATTGCTTCTGTTTCAGAAGCTGCTGAATATACATTAAATATTAATGTAGCAGGAATTGAGTCAGTTGCTTCGGATGTTGTTCTTTCTGATTTGCATAAGTCACTTTCTGTAAAGATTCATAAGAAGGAAGAAAGAGAAGAAGATTTATTATTCTTTGGAAAGGCTCCGGAAAATAGTACTTTGAATACAGATATCACTAATTGGGTATTTACTTTTATGGATGGAGTAGAGAATGCAGCTGCTAATTCTGTGAATGGTAAAGGAGGTGGTGATGTTGCTACTAATGGTACTCCATTCTGGCTTACTGTCGATCTAAAAGAAGTAAAGAATGTTACAGGTATTCAGACTTCTCACTGGGGAGGAGGCTATTGTCCGACTAAAGTTGAAATCTTTACTTCGGAAAACGGTTCTTCTTGGAAATCTATGGGACAAGTTGCAACATCAGGTGCTTATCATGATATTGCATTTAAATACACAGTTGCAACTCGTTACTTGAAGTATCAGATGATTGAGGTTCCGTCTAGAGTAGATATTACAAAATTCTATATCTATACTGCGAACTAATATTATAGCTGCATTTATTTTTTAGTTACACATTAAGTTATTTAAGAGCAGACTTTTTATGTATTATATTGAGTTTGCTCTTAATTTTTTTAATAAAGTTCTGTATGAAGAAGAATATAATTACGGGATTAGTTCTTTTGGTATGGGGAAGTGTTTTTTATTCGTGTACGAGTGAGAAGACTGTTCAGGCCGATTTTGATATTATTCCTTTACCACAGCATGTTGAAAAAATCTCATCGGATAAGGGTTTTGAACTAGCAGGTACGACTTCTATTGTATATCCTGAAGGTGATGAGGCTATGAAACGTAATGCTGAGTTTTTGTCTGGGTATATAGCTGGACAGACAGGCAAGAAACTGGACGTTACAGATAAGAAAGTAGAGAAGAATGCAATTGTTTTGTCAACCGGACTGGATGATAAGAACCCGGAAGCATATCGCCTGGTTGTTGGTGATAATAATATTAGCATACAAGGTGCTTCAGCAGCAGGAGTATTTTATGGGATTCAGACTTTGCGTAAGGCTATGGCTGATACGGAACATGGAAATGTAGTGTATCCGGCAGTAGAGATAAATGACTTTCCGCGTTTTTCATATCGTGGAGTGCATTTGGATGTTTCGCGTCATTTCTTTCCGGCAGATTCTATTAAGCGTTTTATAGATATGCTTGCCTTGCATAATATAAACAGATTACATTGGCATCTTACTGACGATCAGGGATGGAGAATTGAAATAAAGAAACGTCCGGAACTTACGACTATTGGCTCTAAACGTGCAAAAACTGTTATAGGACGTAATTCGGGAGAATATGATAATGTAGAATATGGAGGGTTTTATACTCAGGATGAAGCCCGTGATATTGTAAAATATGCTCAGGAAAGATTTATAACAGTCGTTCCGGAAATTGATTTGCCAGGACATATGCAAGCTGCTTTAGCTGCCTATCCTTATCTAGGATGTACGGGTGGACCGTATGAAGTATGGCAGCAATGGGGAGTATCTGAGGATGTCCTGTGTGTGGGTAATGATGAAACGCTTAAATTCATAGAAGATGTTTTGGGCGAAATTGTTGAAGTTTTTCCCTCTGAGTATATTCATGTAGGAGGAGATGAGTGCCCAAAGGTACGTTGGCAGAAATGTCCGAAATGTCAGGCACGTATTAAGGCTTTGGGAATTAAGTCTGATGCTAAACATACGGCCGAACAGAAATTGCAGTCTTATATTATTGGATATGCAGAGAAGTTCCTGAATGAAAAAGGACGTAAAATTATAGGTTGGGATGAAATTCTGGAAGGTGGCTTGAGTCCTACAGCTACAGTTATGTCATGGAGAGGCAGCGAAGGTGGCATTGAGGCTGCCAAGATGGGTAATGACGCTATCATGACTCCAGCTTCGCATCTGTATTTTGATTATTATCAGACGATAGATACAGAGAATGAGCCTTTGGCTATCGGAGGATATGTATCTGTAGAAAGAGTATATAGCTACGAACCGGTAGATAAGAGTCTGACACCAGAGGAGGCTGCTCATATTATCGGTGTGCAAGCTAACTTATGGACCGAATATATTCCTACTTATAGTCAGTTGGAATATATGGAATTACCTCGTCTGGCTGCTTTGTCAGAAGTTCAGTGGACTCTTCCGGAAAAGAAAAACTACGATAATTTCTTGCAGCGTCTGCCGAAGCTGATATCAGTGTATGATGATAACGGATATAATTATGCCGAACATGTCTTCAATGTCAAGGCTGAGTATATTACTGATTATACAGATAATTCCATAAAGGTTGTTTTATCAGCTATAGGAGATTCTCCTGTTTATTATACGCTTGATGGTAGTGAACCTACAGAAAAATCTCAGCAATATACTGATACGCTCGCTTTAAAGGAAAGTTGTGTCTTAAAGGCTGTTACGATACGTCGTAATGCTAAGAGTGCCGTACTTACAGAAAAGATCGATTTTAACAAGGCTACTGCCAAACCGCTGATATTGTTACAACCAATCAATGAAAAGTATAAATATAATGGTGAATATACGTTGGTTGATGGTTTGAGTGGAACACCTAATTACAGAACTGGCAGGTGGATTGCATTTTACAAAAATGACATGGAGCTGGTTGTCGATTTGAAACAAGAAACCTCTGTCCATAAAGCTTGGGTACGTACTTATGTAGAGATTGGTGAAGAAATCCTGGACGTAAGAAGTATTTCTGTATTGTCATCTGCCGATGGTAAAATCTATAAAGAATTAAAGACCGTCGACTATCCGGCTGTCACATCAAAAGATAAAAATGGTATTTACAAACATGAAGTGGACTTTGATACAGTAAGTGCGCGTTATATCAAGATTATAGCGAAGCCGGAATATAAGATTCCTTCATGGCATTGGGGAAGCGGCCGACCTGCTTTCATTTTTGTCGATGAAGTTGGATTAGAATAAAAATGTTGAAAAAAATATCTAGGTATTAGGTATTTTTTAAGTGGTTGAGGCATTTGACTATATGTTGATAGTCAATGCCGGGTCGTTTATGGGACGTTTGTTTTATGCTGGGAAGTATATATGACGGTTACCATAAACGACCTTTTTGTTCATGCTATCACTCTTGTTTGTTTAAAGTTGTTTCATGATTTGAAAATCGTACTAGGTATAATTTATTACAGGGATTTTATTGGAATCATGCAGATAAAGTAACAAGGTTCTCAGAATATTAATTTCCGGTAATTTTTCATTGAAAATTCAATTGTAAATCACTTGCTGATAAGTATATTTCCGTAACTTTGCCCCAAGCATACAATATATTTATTACAAACTAAAAACGGAACTTATTAGGTATGAAAGAACAATACTGGAAATATTCTCTAATTATTTTCATCATAGGGTTAGGAATGTTGTTATTTCGTCAGGCTCAGCCTTTTATGAACGGGATATTAGGAGGATTTACTTTATATATTTTGTTGCGTAACTTTTCCAACTGGCTTCAGACGAAGATAAAACCTTTGCTGGCTGTGTGGATGATAACTATCGGCGTTACACTTTTTATTCTGATTCCGGTGTCGCTGTTCAGTTGGGCTATTGTAAGTCAGATTTCAGGAATGCATTTCGATACTCAGGCCATTATCCAGCCGGCTCATCAGGTTATTGACATCATCGAAGAACGTACGGGTTTCGATTTGTTATCGGAGAAAAGTTTGTCATTTATGGTTGTACAGGCATCGTCTATTGGCCAGAAAATCATGACAGGTGTAAGTGATCTTATTGTAAACTTGGCTGTTGCTATTATGTTGATGTTTTTCATGCTTTGGGAAGGTCGGAAAATGGAACATTATGTATCTACGATCATGCCCTTTGAAGAAAGCAACAAGCGTGAAGTGTTGAATAAGATTCAGCTGATGGTTCGTTCTAATGCGATAGGTATACCATTGCTGGCTGTTATACAAGGAATTATTTCGTTAGGAGGATATTTATTATGTGATGCTCCCAATCCTTATCTGACAGCTTTGCTTACAGCCTTTGCTTCTATTATTCCATTGGTAGGTACTGCCTTAATCTGGATTCCCGTATCCATTTACTTCCTGATAATGGGCGAATGGATCAATGCGCTTATCCTTTTGGGATATGGAGGTATTATAATTTCCCAGTGTGATAATCTGATCCGTTTTCTCCTTCAGAAGAAAATGGCAAACATCCATCCGCTCATTACGATTTTTGGTGTAGTTGCCGGACTGCCTATTTTTGGCTTTATGGGAATTATTTTCGGTCCGTTGCTGGTTTCTTTGTTTTTGTTGTTCCTCGATATGTTCCGAAAAGAATATCTGTTGGATGGTACTGAGGAGGAAGAAAAAGCATGAGATCGGTCTGTATACATTCGTCGGAAAGGTTGAATCTGGATGCTTTTTTGCATGAACTGGATGTTCCTGTGCGTTTTGAGTTTGAAGGGTATGATGAAGAACGTTCTTATTACTATTTCAGCCGTCCGGGGATTTCCACTACTTTGTTTGTCATAGCAGAAGGTCCGGATGAATATGAAGTTATGATAGACGGACTTGCTTCTTATAGCGATTATAAATTTTTTCCATATCTGACCGATTGCTTATGTCAGCATCTCAATCATGAATCATTGGTTATTCCCGAGTCGGCAGGTCGAACAGCTTATCGTGTATACGATGAGTCCTGGATTGAAGACTCCATCGGGGAAGAAGTCGCTATGTTAAAGTCTGCCTTGTCTGTGTTTCCCCGCTATTATGTGGGATTTCCGTTGGAGGGTGTAGGATATATTTCTTTAGACTTGCTGGCACAATATGGGGTTAATCTGCATTCCTCAACTCCGAGGATTTATGGCTACATACAGTATATCATGAGAAATGGCTTGCTTCCTCAGGCGACAGATGCAGAACTGGAAGAAGACCGTAATCGGGAAGACCAGGAAACGGAAGTTGACGTTCCCCAGCATATATCGATAGGCAGGGTGAAATCGTGGCAAATTGACGGAGCGGAAACGTGGGAAAGTTATTCTCGTGAAGATACGGAGATGCTGCTTAAACTGGGTGAAGACTATCAGTCGGGCAGGGAAGTTGCAGGAGTCGTTTTGAATGATTTGGGAACCATTTATCAGGAAGGTATCGGTGTTGGACGCGACGGACTGAAAGCTGAGTATTGGTTCAAGCAGGCTTATCTTCAGGGAGACCATTTGTATGCCCCTACTAATCTGGGAGATTTATACAGAAAAGGATGCGGCGAGCTGCCGTCATCTCTTCCTCTGGCTTTCGAGGCATATAGAAAATCGGAAGATATCTATGCGCTTTATCGTATCGGACAAGCCTACGAGGAAGGATGGACAGGTACACCGGATATGGAAAAAGCTTTGTTCTGGTATCGGAAAGCAGCAGAAAAAAGGCATCATCTGGCAGTACGAAGACTGGAAGAATTAAGCAATAGTGCCTGCATGATGCCACGCAATGCCAGATAAACGATAAATCCCAGCCATAGCGCATGGTTATGCAATACGTTATGCAGGCTGTAATAAATCAGGAAAAAGCTTCCCGAAGCTACAACCATCGCTTTCAGCATGATATTGGTGGAAGTGGCTCCGATGCAGATACCGTCTAGCAGAAATGCTGCAAATCCTGCAAGAGGGATGGCAAGTACCCAGTAGAAATAATCCCCCGACGCAGAGATAACCGATTGTTCGTTTGTTAGCAAACCTAGAAATTCTTTTCCTCCTATGCCATACAGCAGAGTAAAGGCTAGCGATAAGGCAATTCCCCAGCCAAACAAATGACGGATAGTGCGTCGTAATTCCTGCCTGTTTCCAGCTCCTATATATTTTCCGGTCAACGCTTCGCCTGCATAGGCAAATCCATCCATGATGTAAGAGAATAGCGTAAACAATTGCATCAGCAATGTATTGACTGCCAAAACAACATCGCCGAATGCAGCTCCGGTTGATGTGAAGAATACTGTAACGGCCACCAGGCAGAGTGTACGCAGGAATATATCCCGGTTCACCTGAAACAGACGTTTCATGGCATCATGAGTAAAGAGTTGCTTACGGCTGATGTATTTTCGTAAAGGACGGTAATAACGCAGCCAGAGCAGATAAGCCATGAAAAGTCCGGCATATTGTGCAATGAGGGTTCCCAGGGCAACTCCTTCCACTTTCATGCCGAATACAAATACGAAAAGCAGACTGGCAACTATGTTTACGATATTCTGTGTAATGGCAATAAACATCGGGAAGCGTGAGTTCTGCATACCTATAAACCATCCTGAGAAACTATACAATCCCAGTGTGGCAGGTGCTCCCCAGATACAGATATGGAAATACAGCGTGGCAAGTTGTTGTACCTCGGCGCTTGTGTCGATCAGTTCAAAAGCTATCAGACGTATCGGATATTGCAGGATAAGAAGAGCTAGTGCCAGCATCAGGCTGATACCAGTAGAACGCAGCAGGATGCGGGTTACCTCCTTCAGATCGTGTGCTCCGTAGGCTTGTGCCGTCAGGCCGCTTGTTCCCATCCGCAGGAAACCGAATATCCAGTAAATCATATTGAACAGCATGCCTCCTACGGCTATGGCTCCGATGTAAGAAGCCGAACCAAGATGTCCTACAATGGTTACGTCTATCAGTCCTAGAAGAGGTACTGTGATATTTGAAATAATAGAGGGTATGGCTATATGCAGTATTCGCTGGCTGGTTGGTGACATGTGCTGAGGTTATAATTCGAAAGATACTTCTTTAAACATATATTCTCTTCTTTTCCCGCTTTCGTCTTCCAGAATCAAAGCTCCGGATGGCTCAATTCCACAGATGCGGGCGCGGAAACTTCCGTCTTTATCTGTGTAGGGATAGAAACCTTCTTTACGGTAAAGCACGTCCTGATAGCGTGAGGCAATCAATTCGGTTTCTCCGTTTTTCAGAAGTGTGTAGTAGTGAGCCACACGCTCCATCAATTGATGAAGTATTTCCTTACGGTCGTAGCGTTGTCCGGTTATCTGAAAAAGCGATACCGGATTGGGGGCGTCACTTATAAAACGCTCCTGATTCAGATTGACTCCTGTCCCCGAAATAGAACGACTGATGTGTATGCCTGTCAGGTCGTTTTCTATCAGTGTGCCACATATTTTTTTGTCCTTCCAGTAAATATCGTTGGGCCACTTGATGCGGATTCCGTCGGTGTATTGCGATAAAACTTCTTGCAGTGCGAGGGCTGTAATCTGTGAAAGATAGAATTGCTTCCGGGCTTCCAGAAAGTCGGGATAAAGTACGAAGCTGAAAAGCAGGTTTGCTCCGTCTTCCGACTCCCAGCTGTTGCCTCTCTGTCCTCGTCCGGCTGTCTGAAAATCGGTATAAACGCTGGTCAGTTCTTCTACGGAAGAATTGTTGCACAGTTCGTCCAGATAACTGTTTGTCGAGTTGGTTTCATGTAAAAAAACAGGTTCAGGAAGATGCTCGGAAAATATGCTGATATTTTCCTGAAAACTTGCTGATATTTTATTGAAAACATCACGTTGTTTTTTCGTGAACTTCCCGACGACTTCTTCGTACGAGTGATCTATCAGTTCGCGGATGAGGCTGTCGGGTACATCACTGTTTAAGGCGACCTGATTCCAGTACTTTTTATTGAAATGATAAGCTCCTTCTATTCCGTTATAATGTTCGCGCAGTTCGATGGCATAATCCGGATTACATTTCATGCTGACACAGTCTGGATGTTCCAGGTCAACCAGCAGGAACATGCGGTCTACCACTTTAAATACAAGGGTTGTTTCGTCGAAAGGGAAACATTCTGTTACGGCTTTCTTGCTTAAGCAATATTGACGGAGTGCTTCTATATCCATAGTTTTTAAACTTTCTGTTTTTACAATTTTACCAAACGGGAGGCAGAAATGCCTCTTGGATATGTTCTATATGAAAGGGAGGTTCTGTGCCCGTTACTGTAATAATGTCGAAGCGGACCGGAAGGTCTATTTCGAATCTTTTGATATATGTATCAGTCGAAATGATGATATTTCTTATTTTACGGTCGGTGATAGCTTCTTCAGGCTTGCCGAACTCTTCGTTTCGCCGGGTTTTTACTTCAACGACAATCAGTTCACCGTCTTTTTGTGCAACAATATCCAGTTCTCTCTTGCCGGAATGCCAGTTGCGGTGACGGATGCTATATCCTTTGCTCATTAAGTATTCGGCAGCTGCGTTTTCCCCCTCTTTCCCTAGTTCATTGTGTTTAGCCATTTTGTTTTTTGCAAAAATACGCATTTTCTGTTTTGTATTTGGTTGAAGTGTACTAATTTTGTATTTGCAATGATGAATAACGGAAAAAAAAGAAAAAAGGTACCTCCATCGGTTCCGCCACGCAAACGACGGATGGTGTGTTTGATGAGTGAAGAAGAAGTGCAGATTGTAGACCGTTATCTGGAAACTTACCAGATAAAAAACAAGGCGCGCTGGCTTCGTGAAACGATATTGGCATTCATTCATCAGAATATGGAGGACGATTATCCTACTTTGTTTAAGGAACACGATATGCGCAGATAAGTTTATGGCTGATGATGTTTTTTATATGAAGCAGGCCTTGATTGAGGCGCAGAAAGCTGCCGACAGGGGAGAGGTCCCTGTGGGAGCAGTTGTTGTTTGTCGCGACCGTATCGTTGCGCGTTCGCATAACCTGACGGAAACCCTGAACGATGTGACGGCACATGCGGAGATGCAGGCTATTACGGCTGCATCTCCGCCAATACTTTGGGTGGCAAGTATCTGAATGAGTGTACACTTTATGTGACGGTAGAACCTTGCGTAATGTGTGCTGGAGCGATTGCTTGGGCACAGACGGGTAAACTGGTATTCGGCGCGGAAGATGAAAAAAGAGGTTATCAGCGATATGCCCCCGATGCCTTACATCCCAAGACGGTGGTAGTAAAAGGTATTCTTGCCGATGACTGTGCACAACTGATGAAAGACTTTTTCAAAAAGAAGAGATAAAAAAGATAATCCCCGCCGGTGAAGCGGGGATTTATTGTTTTAGATACGTTCGTAATCTACAAAGTGATAAGCATATTCATGCTTTTCGTCGGTAGAATGGCTTTCTCGTTGTACTTCTTTCCATTCTTCGGAATTAATGGGAGGGAAAAATGCGTCGGCTTCCTTTTCTGAATCCTCTATTTCGGTAATGTTTAACTTGTCGGCAAGAGGCAGCGCTTCGGCATACAGACTTGCTCCTCCTATAATATATACCTCTTCTTCCTCTTTACATTGTTCCAAAGCTTCTTGCAGGGAATGAAAACATTCAGCACCGGGAAAATCGTGGCAGCTACGGCTCAGCACGATGTTGCGGCGGTTGGGCAAGGCGCCTTTGGGCAGTGATTCGAAAGTCTTTCTACCCATGATGATGGTATGTCCGGTAGTAAGCGCCTTGAAGCGTTTCAGGTCATTGGGCAGCCAATACAACAGTTTGTTTTCGAATCCGATTCCTCCGTTTTTATTGATAGCAACGATAATCGACAGCATATTTTTTATGTTTGATTATATCCTTAATTCCGCAACACTATAATTTAACTTTATAACTTTATTTATAAG
>ENA-OPXM01001665-OPXM01001665.1-human-gut-metagenome-genome-assembly--contig:-NODE-1665-length-9978-cov-3.688905_pt1 | contig 9978 bp, 8 predicted proteins | sample MGYA00241707_ERZ502035 | MGnify/ENA primary metagenome ERZ502035 (study PRJEB25962, sample SAMEA2043051) | human gut metagenome | biome: human gut; feature: human-associated habitat; material: faeces... | reverse complement strand
GCATTTTACTCGTAGGTAATAAAAAGGTATATAATCTTACTTATCATTATAATGAAAATGAAGATATTTTGGAAATACTTAAATTTCTTTATAATAATTTTAATATAAATAAAGATGAATTTTTAAAAAAAGTTAATAATAGTTATAAATATGAAGATATAATTTTAAAAGATAATTTAGATGAAAAGAAAATATCTTTAGTTTTAAATAGTGGTGTCAAAGGACTTTTTATTAAAGAAAGTTTTGAAAGATTCTATCCATATAAAGATACTTTAAAAAATGTATTAGGTTCAGTCGGCCCTATTCAAAAAGAAAATAAAAATTATTATTTAAAAAAAGGTTATAAATTATATGAAAAGGTAGGTATTTCTGGTTTAGAAAGAGAATATGAAGAATATTTAAAAGGAACAAATGCAAAATATAAAGTAAATAATGATAATAGTTTAACCTTAATTTCTCATGGTAAAAAGGGTAGTGATTTATATTTATCTATTGATATAAATTTAGTTAATGAAATAAATACAATTATTAAAGAGGAACTTGTTAAGGCTAAAAAACATCTTAATACACAGTATTTAAATGATGCTTTTGTAATCGTAGGAAATCCTAAAACATCTGAGGTTTATTCCTTAAATGGACAAAGATATTTAAATGATAATACTTTTACTGATATTAGTTTAAATAATATTAATAGTGCTTTTACAATGGGTTCTGTAGTAAAGGGAGCTACGATAAGTGTTGGATATAAATATAATCTAATTGAAAAAGGTAAAAAGATTTTAGATGGTTGTGTAAAACTTAAAAATAAAACTGAAAAATGTTCTTTTAAAGAACTTGGTTATTTAGATGATGTTAGTGCCCTTAAAATGAGTTCAAATTATTATCAGTTTTTAATAGCAATTTCACTTTTAGGAAAAAAGTATACACCCAATATGGATCTAAATGCAAGTGAAAAAGAATTTAATATTTATAGAGATATGCTTTCTTCATATGGCCTTGGCATTATAACTGGTATTGATTTACCTAATGAAAAACCAGGTCTTAAGGGAAATATTATTAGTGATGACTTACTTTTAAATTTAGCAATAGGGCAGTATGATACTTATACACCTATTGAACTTTTTAATTATATTAATACTTTAGCAATGAAAGGAAAAAGAATTAGCCCTTCACTTGTAAATGAGATAAAAAATAATGACTTTATAATTTATAAAAATAAGCATGAGGTAGTGGATAATGTCCAAATTTCAAATGATGACTTTAATCAAATTCATAAGGGATTTTATGAAGTAATGAATAATGGTACAGGTTTAGGATTTATGAATAAAAATCTTCTTCCTGCAGGTAAAACTGGTACAAGTGAATCTTTTATTGATACAGATAGTGATGGTAAAATAGATACTAAAACATTAACTCTTACAATGGCTGGTTTCTTTCCTTATGATGATCCAAAGATATCTTTAATTGTTGTTTGTCCAAATACCTCGCATAACAATGGTAAAAATAAAGATTACATTTATTATTTAACAAGTAAAATTTCTCGAAGAATTACAAATATTTTTAATGAACAAAAAAATAGTTTCAATTAGGGAAACTATCTTGATTTGTTTTGAGATTGTTCTAAATAAGCTGTATTAATTTCATGTAAGTTACCAGTAACATAGTTTTCTGTCAAAAAAATTGTATAATTATATTCATTTTGTAAATCAGTTAAATCCTCAATCCACGCACCATATTCATTAATAAGTTTATTTAAAATATTATTTAATGCAAATGAACTACTTTGCTCGATGGAATGTGCCATTTCATAAGTGATATCTTGAAGAACTTGAGTAATCTTGCAATTAAATCCTATGTCATTAAAACTTCCCATACCACAGAAAAGGCTCGTATATTTAGAAATATTATTATTTTCAAAATATGATTGGCGTGCCTCTTGAACATATTTTAACCACCAACCATCTTCGTAAGTTTCTAACATATAAATAAGTTCATTTAAATACTCTAAAAAAGTTTCTTTCATAATGCCTCCTTTGTTTAAGGTATATTATAAACTAATTAATTTTTATTTTCAAGCATTTTATTTATTGAATATTTATTGAATGGTAATAATGGTAAAAATAAAGATTATATTTATTATTTAACAAGTAAAATTTCTCGAAGAATTACTGGTATTTTTAATGAACAAAAAAATAGTTTCAATTAAGAAACTATCTTGATTTATTTTGAGATTGCTTTAAATAAGCAGTATTAATTTCATGTAAGTTACCAGGAACATAGTTTTCAAGTAGGTAACTATAGAAGGCAAGTCTTTTTTCATTTTCTTGATAATAACTTATATCTCTATTATTTTCGGTGCATTCTTTAATCCAACTAATGTCGTATTTTACAATTCTGTCTAATATTTCATAAACATCAGTATAACCATTTTTGTTTATTTCATAACCCATATTTGATGTTATGGTTTTAATTAACTGTGTACAGTCATTTTTAAAGATAGAATCACTGAAACTTCCCATACCGCCAAAAGCACCTAAAAACTTTTCAATGTCATTTTCATCACGATATTTTGTGTAGGCTTTTTCCATCCATTCTGCCCACCAACTATTTTCATATTCTTTTAACATATAAATAAGTTCATTTAAATACTCTAAAAATATTTTTTTCATTTTATCCCCCTTAACTGGTGTAATTATATCATAAATTTCAAAAAATGTAAAGTCAATGTAAATATGATTAAATCTTAAATGGAGCTTTTTTCGTAAATTTTAAGCAAAAATTTTGAGGATTAAAATCAAGATTTGCAAAAGAATAATTATACAACTTTTCTAAATTATCAAGCATTACATTTTTATCATTGATATTTAAACAATTTAAATATAGGGAAATAAATGTCTCATTTGGTAATGTGTGAATGCTGGAATTTATATAGTTATTAGCATACTCTTTATCTATGTAAATCCTTTCAATTTTCATTAAAGGTAAATCAATTATACCATTTATTTTGGAATATAATACTCTTATTTTCTCTAAAACAATAAAATAAACTGCATAAAAACTATCTTGATTTATAAGTGATTCTAAATCTTCAATACGATTGTTGATAGAAAATATAGAAAATTTATCTTCTTCGGTAAAAAAACATTGTATTTTCTGATTATATAAATATTTAGCATAATTAACAAAATCTTTTACTTTATCATTTGTATCAGAGATTATTTCACAAGTAGCAAATTTTGTTAAGTGAGAGGGATCATTATTATTAATTTCATTATCCGCTAAAGAATATAATCTTTGTAAATCATTTATAAAAAATTCCACTCTAACATTATCAATCATCATACTACCACAGTCTAATGTATGGTAATTTTCTTTAATTATCATTACATCTAAATCTGATAAACTATTATTTCTTTCTCCTACATAACTTCCGTAAACTATAATACCTGTATAGTTTTTAATATTTAATTTTTTTATTAATTCGTTAACTTTTTCTATTATCGTGTTATTTATCATTATATCTCTCTTTCTTTTAAAACATATTATAAAGTAACAATATTTAAATTTCAAGTAGCAGGAATTTAAGTTGTTGTTATATGGCATTATTGTATGATAAAATTAGTATGAGGTAGAAATTATTATGAAAGTAAAAATATTAAAAGTACTATATTATTTATCATTTTTGGGATATGCATTTGTTATATATGTGATTTTATCTGGACAATATTATTTAAATGGAGTAGAGTTACAAGGCATTCAAAGATTATTAACTAATTTAAAAACATATATTTATTATTATTTATTTTCTATTCCCATTATCCCAATGTGTTTTACTTATCAAATGTGTTATAAATTTAGAAATAATAGAAAAAAATTATTGTTTTGTTCTTTTATACCGTGTTTATTTATTCTTTTGTTAGGTTTTTATCATGCTATTTTTGGGGTGAAATTTTTTGATGAAACTAGTTATGGATTACCTGGATTTATGATTGGTGTAGTCGGAGGATTGTACTCTTATACAATTATATTGTTATTGCCAATGTGTTTAATTTTTCAAATATATTTATTCATTAAAGGTTTTAAAAAGAAATAAATTTTATTTTTTATTAATAATTTCAATTAATTTTTTTGTACTAAAACTAGGTAAATGTTTATTAGAAATAGCAAAGCCAATATATCTTTCGGGAATAGTTTCTTTTATTTTAAGGGAAAATATTTTGCCTTCATTTAAGTCTTTTTGAATAAATTCTTTTACCGCATAACCAATACCAAAACCAGCTTTACAAAATTCTGTTACAAGAGAGTAACTTGCAAGTTCGATGTTTGGTTTTAAGGTTATGTTTTTTTCTTTCAAGAAATTATCTAAAAAGTTTCTTGTGTTGGAACCTTTTGCTTGAAATATTAAAGGGTAATTTTTAAGTTCATTTAAAGAAATAACTTTATCATTAAGTTCACTATATTTTTTACTTGCTATAAATACATCATGGATTTTTTTACATTTTATTATATCAATGTCATTTCCATAATCTTTATCATTCAAATTTAAAAATACGATGTCAATTAATCCATTTTTTAGTTCATTAATAAGATGTGAAGTAATACCATTAGTAATTTGAATATCTATTTTAGAGTATGATTTATTAAATATTTCTAAATAAGAAAGAAGAAATTCTTTGGTTAAAGTTGAATTAATACCGATTTTTATAACTCCAGTTTCTAAATTAATTAAATCACTAAATTTATTTTCTGCACTATTTATATATTCCATGGCTTTGATAATATAACTGTAAAATTCTTTTCCTTCTTCGGTAAGAATAACGCCTTTTTTAGTTCTTACAAATAAAGTTCCTCCGAGTTTTTCTTCGAGAAGTTTTATAGTTTTACTGATAGCTGGTTGTGATATATGTAAGTTTTCACTGGCTTTAGTAATATTTTGTTCTTTAGCAACTTCATAAAATATTTTGTAGTATTCTAAATTAATATTCATAATAACCTCCAGTTATGATTAACATAACAAATATGTATTTTTATTATATATAATTTTGCTTTATAATACAAGTGAAAGGAGAAAAATTATGTATAGTCCACATGATAGTGAAGAAATATGTAAGTTAATGGATGACTTTAAGTATGATAGAACTAAAACATATGATGTGTTAAGTAAATATGAAAATAATGTAGGCATAGAAACTTTAAATAAAATATATTTTAATAATATTATTAAACCATATAAAGAAAGTGAGAAAATAATTGATATGCATGCTCATACAAATGCCTCGGATGGAGATTTAACTTCTTTAGAGTTAATTCAACTGGCAATTGCTAAAAAGATTGAAGTTCTTGCTATAACAGATCACAATACAGTTGAGGGACTTAAAAACATTGATAGTCCTTTAATATCTGACAGTGGTATAAAAATTATTAATGGTATAGAATTTTCTGTTAAAAGAACTATAGGCCAAATGCATATTTTAGGTTATGGAATAGATATTTATAATGAAACTTTAAACAAAAAGTTAAATGATATTAAATCCAATTGTATAAATAAAGTTTTAAGTATTTTGGAGGTACTAAAAAAAGATTATAATATTACTTTTAGCTATGAAGATATTAAATCACTTATAAATGTTAATCATAATCTAGGAAGAGTGGATGTTGCGCATCTTTTAGTGAAAAGAGGGTATGCTAAAAATATTCCCGAGGTTTTTGAAAAATATTTAGTAAGTGCTTATGAAAAAGTAAGAACTATTAATAAAGGTTTAACTTATGAAGAATGTATAAATTTAATTTTAAGTAGTGGAGGTATTCCTGTACTTGCTCATCCTAAAACTCTAAAATTAAATGAAAAAGAATTTTTAACCTTATTAAAAGACTTGCTAAAAAGTGGCCTTATGGGAATGGAATGCTATCACAGTAGTTTTACTAAAGAAGAAATGGCATATTATTTAGAAATAGCAAATAGATATAATTTACTAGTAAGTGGTGGTAGTGATTTTCACGGTAGTGCAAAACCAGAGGTTAGTTTAGGTACTGGTAAAAATAATAATCTTTATATTAGAAAATTATCTATATTAGATAAGTTAAAGTGAATAATTTAAAAATGTATGATATAATCATATTATGAAACAAGATAATAATAAAAAAATAACAATTGGACTTTTTGGTGATTCATTTTTCCCTATGGCAGATGGGGTAATTATGGTTATGGACAATTATGCACGAAGACTTTGTAAATATGCAAATGTAATTGTATTTGTACCAGAGTATTTAACTAAAAAATATGATGATAGTGTTTTTCCTTATAAGGTTGTAAGATGCCACTCAGTAAAGGTGCCATTTTTAGATTATTCAGTATCTATACCTAAACTTGATGCAAAGTTTATGAGAAAACTTAATAAATATAAACTTGATATTGTACACGTACATTCACCTTTTACTTTAGGAAGGGCAGGTTTTGCTTATGCAAAAAAACATCATGTACCTTGCATTGCCACAATGCACTCACAATTTAAACAAGATTTTCAAAGAGCAGTAAAATCTGATATACTTGCCACTAAACTTAATAATAATTTAATGAAATTTTTTAATAAATGTGATGAATGCTGGGCTGTAAATAGTGAAGTTGCAAGAATTTATTATGAAGATTATCATTATAAATGCTTACCTAAAGTTATGAATAATGCTACAGAGATGCTACCTGTAAAAAGCGAAAAAGAAGCTTTTAATTATATAAATAAAAAACATAATATTAAAAATAATGAAAAAGTATTAAAGCAGCTTCTTGAGATAAAGTCTGCTAAGAAAATGGAATTAAAGAAGGCATTGATGGAAAAACAGAATGTTACGATTAATGAAAATTCTATTTTTGATATTCAGATTAAGCGACTGCATGAGTACAAGAGACAGCAGTTGAATGCGTTGTATGTCATTCATAAATATTTAGAGATTAAGGCAGGAAAGAAACCGTCTACACCGATAACTGTTATTTTTGGAGCGAAGGCAGCGCCGGCATACATAATCGCTCAGGATATCATTCATCTTATCCTCTGTCTGCAGCAGCTTATTAATAATGATCCGGAAGTAAGTCCGTATCTTAATGTTGTGATGGTGGAAAATTATAATGTAACATGGGCAGAAAAATTAATTCCAGCCTGCGATATTTCAGAGCAGATTTCTCTTGCCTCTAAAGAAGCAAGTGGTACAGGTAATATGAAGTTTATGCTTAACGGTGCGCTTACATTAGGAACAGAAGATGGAGCGAATGTTGAGATTCATGAACTCGTAGGTGATGATAATATTTATATTTTTGGAGATTCCAGTGATACGGTTGTTGAAAGATACGCGCAGGGAAGCTATCATGCAGCAAAATATTATAATGAAAATGCAGCGATCAAAGAAGCTGTAGACTTCATAACAGGAGAAGAATTAAAAGCAATTGGCGATAAAGACAGATTAGAAAGATTATTTAATGAACTTGTTTTTAAAGACTGGTTTATGACTTTCCCTGATTTCGATGAGTATGTAAAGATAAGAGAGCAGGCATATGCTGACTATGAAAACAGAGAAGAATGGGTACAGAAAATGCTTGTGAATATCGCAAAAGCAGGATATTTTTCTTCAGACAGAACGATTGAAGAATATAACAGAGATATTTGGAAATTAGAGGACTAGAGAGTGTTTGAAAAGGATAAAGTTGCTGTGCAATAGCTTAAATAGCCATTGCACAGCAATTTTATTTTAGTAGAATTTTCTTGTTTTTGTACGAAGATTGTAATAAAATGGAAACAACGATTTGCTTACTATAATCATGGAACCAGCAATTATAGATTTTGATTTTATTTCAAAAATAAAATGGAAAGGAGAAGTTCTTGAACATAAATGAAACATTAAAACACTACTTTGGTTACGACAGTCTGCGTCCAGGACAACAGGAACTGATAGAAGGAATTCTACAAAGAAAGGATGTCCTTGGTATTATGCCAACAGGTGCAGGAAAGTCCCTGTGTTATCAGGTTCCAGCACTGATGTTAGATGGAATTACGATTGTAGTTTCACCGCTTATTTCTCTGATGACAGACCAGGTAAAGGCGTTAAATCAGGCCGGTGTGCATGCGGCGTATATTAACAGTTCTCTTACGGAAAACCAGATAAGGACTGCACTTTTCTATGCAGCGCAGGGAAGATATAAGATTATTTATGTGGCGCCGGAGAGGCTGAATACGATACGATTTCTGGAGTTTGCATGCCAGGTGGATATTTCTATGGTGACGGTGGATGAGGCGCATTGTATTTCCCAGTGGGGACAGGATTTCCGTCCAAGTTATGTTGGAATTGCGGATTTTCTTGCACAGTTACCAAAGCGTCCGGTTGTAAGTGCATTTACTGCAACAGCAACGGAACGAGTAAAACAGGATATTATGGGAAGTCTGCGTTTGCAAAATCCAGTGACAGTTGTGACAGGATTTGACCGACCGAATCTGTTCTTTCGCGTAGTGACCCGAAAGGGTGGAAAAGAGACCGACAACAGTGTTCTTAATTATGTCAAAAAGCATGAGGATGAGAGTGGAATCATTTATTGTGCAACGAAGAAAAATGCAGACAAAATATATGGACTTTTGCAGCAGTATGGCATTGAGGCAGGGCATTATCATGCGGGCTTATCCTTAGAGGAACGGAAGAAAAATCAGGACGATTTTACCTATGACCGAATTCGTGTTATGGTAGCGACAAATGCATTTGGAATGGGTATTGATAAGTCAAATGTGAGATATGTGCTGCATTATAATATGCCACAGAGTCTTGAATATTATTATCAGGAGGCAGGGCGTGCTGGTCGTGACGGGGAAGAAGCAGAGTGTGTATTATTCTTTTCTAAGCAGGATATCATGATAAATAAGCGGCTTTTAGAATATAAGAGTACAGAAAGTATAGAGAGTGACCCGCAGGTACGGAGAAACGATTATCAAAAGTTAAATCGGATGATTGATTACTGCGAAACACAACAGTGCCTGCGCCAGTTTATTTTGTCATATTTCGGGGATAACAGTCCATGTACCTGCGATAAATGTAGTAATTGTGTGGTTGTGGAAGATGAGGAAGAGGAAAACTACATCCAGACCAAAAAGGAAAAGAAAAAAGCGTTCCAGCTTGCCAATCTGACTCCGAAAGGGCAGGAATTGTTCGAGCAGCTTCGTAAGTGCAGGACAGAACTTGCTGCAGAAAAAGGAGTTCCACCATATATAATCTGTTCCGATAAGACATTAACAGATATGTGTGCAAAATGTCCTGCAGACAATGAAGATATGGAAACAGTGTACGGAATGGGTGTGCAGAAAATTCAAAGTTATGGGGAACATTTTACCAAAATCATTATAGACTTTTTAGAAGAACAGAGTGCAGCCGGTGGAGCAGATGCAGAAACTCTGCAATTAACAACAGAGTTAACACCAGAGCAAATAGAGGAAACAACAGGAATAACAGTAGCAGCCTCTCCTGCAAGAGAAAAGAAACTGCCATTTTATATCGCACCGGGAAAATTAGACGAAGTGGAACTGACCGATACCTGTATGATTTCAGAACTTACGAACCGGATTAACGAACTTTGTGACGAAGAAGACCAGAAAAACCGCAAAAAGCTAACCGCAGCATTTGTCAATACCTTACTGATACAAAAAGGATATATTGAAGAAGCAACAGAAGGCGAAGAAAAAGTAAAACATATAACAGAAAAAGGAAAAGAAGCAGGGATACAGGAAGAAGAACGATATGGCAAATATGGAAGAAAGTATTACGCATTAGTTCATACGAGGGAGAGTCAGGAGATGATTTTGGGAGAACTCCGAGAGTATTTGGCTGATTTGACGGATGAGTGATAAACAGACGAACTCCAGAAGATAAATAAAGCATATTGGTGACCTCGGAGCAAGTGTTGGATGTGAGCGCGAAAGCGAACATTCAACACGCCGCGACTAAAGTCAC
>ENA-OPXM01001652-OPXM01001652.1-human-gut-metagenome-genome-assembly--contig:-NODE-1652-length-10064-cov-1.568189_pt1 | contig 10064 bp, 8 predicted proteins | sample MGYA00241707_ERZ502035 | MGnify/ENA primary metagenome ERZ502035 (study PRJEB25962, sample SAMEA2043051) | human gut metagenome | biome: human gut; feature: human-associated habitat; material: faeces... | reverse complement strand
GAAAAGTGAACGGATATCCCCGTTTTGGGTGGGTGGATATCCTCCGTTTTCAGCACCCGGCCAACGCTAGCCGCAATCAACCTATTTTTCAAGCTGGTCAAAGTAGTAGCTGCACAATATCTTGGCATTTTCCCTTTTTTATATGGCAATAGCAATTCATTGGCAATCCTCGTCTGCTTTTCCATCTGTTTGAGAAAAGAAGACTTACGAATTCTTAGATTGCCACACCAATTTATATCAAAGCCAACGAACGTTATCCAAGGATAAACACCACTTCCTTCTTCAGCCCACTTATACGGTCCCCTCGTCTTTCCCTTCCAAAACTCTCTCATGTGCGTCAGCACAATAGGTTGATTAGGATGTGCAATCAACTTGGAAGCAGCGATTGCGGTATTATAAGTTTCAAATGTGGCTACGACCTCGTTTTTATCTTCACCTATCAAAATCATATCATCACAAAACCGACAATAGATCATATCCTTTTCGCCAATAGACTCCAATACTTTGTTATCCACAGAATGCATCACGATATTGGCTATCAGTCCCGACAAGGCACCACCTTGCGGCACTCCTACGCGGTGTTTTATCTTTTTTGCTTGTTTCCGGTTAAGCAATGCTTTCTCCACCCATTCTATCCTACAACGACATCCATTCTTGTTCTTTATGTTCTTCCAAAACGGATGTTCTGCTTGTTTCTGATTATGCACAAAGACATCACTGATAAAATCGAAACAATCAACATAGTAAAAGAACCACTTCCTTGCTATGGCTGCCTCAAATCGCCCTATCCTCTTTTCTCGTTTTGCTTTATCCAATAAAGCACCAAATCGTTCCTTTACTATTCTATGCGAAATCGTATCATAAAACTTCTGCATATCACATTCAGCCACATACAACTCCATGTCAGAATGTTTTTTTCTATAGTCCCTTATGGCCTCCACTGCATTCAAATGTTGAAGGGTATGTTTTTGACGTGTCGGTTTTCTGAAGGCATACGAACAATCATGAAAATAAGAGTCGAACAATTCTGTCAAATACTTATTAAGCAATGAAAAAATAATCTTTAAGTTCAAAGGGAAAGAACACACAGGCCTGCACACTATACATTCCACATCATTCTTCCTCACCCTCTTTTTCTCTATCACCGTTACTTTAGGAGGGGCAATTCCTCGCCTCTTTCCATATACTAGTTCTACGATCTTGTCCGCTTTTTTACATAGCTTCACATACCATTGCTCCTTGCATCGTTTTCTCTTCGCCTTCAGATATGTACATCTTAATCTCTTTTCGTTTCTCGCAAGCGTATCAAGATGCTGACGCTCCCTTCCTATCCCGCACCAGCGCTTCCGTGGAGGGAAACATTCGTATAATTCATCATTTATTTTACCGCCCCGATTATTCAACGATTGACGACTGATAAACTCGTTTTTTTGATCTCTTTCAGCCTGTCGTTCAGCCAATTTGCAACGATATTTTATCAGTTTCATCACAACTTGGTCTCTGTTAATAAAAGAAGAACTTGGCATAGGAAAAAGGAATTACTAAGACAAACGTTCAACACCCCATAGGGTTGTCGTTCAATAATACAGAAGAGATATGATCACATCATGACTACATGATAGGAATGCACCTTCTATTCATTTTTCATGCAAAAACTTACTGGGGCAAACATTTTTTGCCACAGCCTTATCTATCCAGCACGATTCCTTTTTGCCTAGCCAAGTATTTTATCGTATTGATGCTACACATGCCTTTGTTGCGAGAGTAGGCATCCCATATCAACTTTTCGCTTTTTTGCTCATTGTGTTTTACACCATCCAATCTACACAAGGCAAGAAACAACTCTCTGCCCTTAACAGGATGTACACTTGAAGCAATTGAGAAAGCCACTTTCACCCAATTCTCCCAAGTATCTGTTATGGAGAGATTCTTCCTAGTCAACTTTTTCAATATCAATGTCAACAAACTCCTATTATATCCGTTATTGACATATTCCGTTGCTTTCCCATAGATTTCATTCCAATTATTTGGCGTTACGCCTTTTATTGTCGTATTTCTTCTTTTACCCCGCAAGTCAACGCAATCATCTTTGTGAACGAAGAATGCCGTCGATTCCTCCTTTATTACCAGTTCCGAATCAGATGACATATAACACAACCTGCAGATATCCGACCCGCTGCTGTCCAAAGCCACACCATAGGTCGAAATCATATAAGTAAACAATTGTCTGAATGCCGTTTTATGCTTTTCTTTATTTGAAACAGCTAAAAAGGAAGCGTCATAATCCAAACAGATAAGACCTTTATAACCATTTCCAGAAGGTGACAACCAGTACGAGGCAACACACGGTTCCATGAGTAGCATTTTTTCAACGCGACTCATCTCCCCATCAGAAAGCTTGTCAATATCTATCACCAGCAGATTATTGTACGAGACACACTCCTCTGCTTTATGGCCGTGAGCAAACACTCCACAAAATGTCACCGCAGGAAGCTGTCCCTTAATTTCTTTGTACTTGCCTTCCTCATCCTGAGCCAAAAAAGATCTCGCCTTTCCTATCTGCTCACCATAAGCACGGTTTTTAATGCCACGCAAGACCCTCCCAATGGTCATGTCAGAGTGCTTTTGAGCTTTGACATTCAAGAAAAAAGAGACAGGATACTGTTCAAGATTATCTTTCCGAATCATCATAATCTATAGTAATTTGGGGGCATTCCTATATTTGTTACTACTCGACCACATTCTTATACCATTTCCACCTTAACCTAAAGGCACTTTACAGCGTAATGGCATGATACTTTTCTAAGCGCACTATATGGTTTTCACCAAGCCCTCACCTCTAAACTAATGAAATTTCACATATTGACTATAATCAAACTCAGGATTTTTGTTTTCCATGTATTTTATTATCTTCATTCTTGAATAAGGGAATCTTTTTCTTCCATAAACTTGACTGTTTTTATTTGAATATTCTATCAGCTTTACCAACTGCTCCTCACTCATTTCCCCTAATATAGATTCAATCAAGTTATCAAAGTAATCATCTGCAGCATCATAACTGTTAGCATTCCCATAAACTTCTATAACAAAATCGCGAGCATCAGCATCACCTACATTTTGCTTTAGGTAATCATACATATAAAAGCCAATATTAGCTCCTATGTTACTATCTACCTTTTTGGCATGAGCCAAAGGATTATCCGAAAGGAAAAAAGCCATTGCTTGCAGATTGGGCTTATCATTTATCTTTTGCTCCATCTGCATTTTAAAATCATCCGTCATAGAGGAAAAGACAGACTGATAAATATTTGCAAAACAAATAAATTCCTTAACACAATTATTATCATCCATATTCACCGCAGCACAATAATAATCAGCGTCTTTTTTCATTTCATTTACCACGAACTGCTGATGTCTTTCCAATAAAAGCATAAGTATGGACAAATTCGCCTTCCTATTTGCTTTGCTACGGTCGTCTGTTTTTTTGAACGTGAACTTCCAAATCGTTTTAAACAAGCCATATTCCTCTCGTTCATTGTCAATTTTCACTAAATACTTAGAATCGATGAATCTTCTCAGCCCTTCTTCACTGGGAAATATTTTTGAAGCACTCTCAATATCATCAGTAAATGTACCAATAAGGCCTTTCGATAAAAATGATGGTTTGCATAGTATACCAGTCAACATATCCATTATAAATCCCTGGACCGTAGCAAACGAAGGACGATACAATTCATTTCCGGTTATTACCGGATGAGCACAAAGATTGCGTTCATCTTGCAAATGACAAAAATGCGCATAGCTATCATTCGTGAGAATTTTTTTGTTCTCCCAACACTTTTTAGGCATTTCTGTTTCCCACGTTGGCAGTTTAGGATGATTATGCCACTCGTCATCTACATACTTCTTTATCTGTTCAGCTCCTGCATCATTATATATTTCGACCAAATCGGTTATTTTATAATAAAGATCACTTACAACCGTAGCGTAGAGCATAACTACAGCACTTCTCTGATTGTCAGAGTAAAAACACGACAACACCTCTTTCATGCTCTCTTTACTTCGAGAATCATGAATGTGGTTCATCAAATCATCTACAGATGGAATTCTCATAATGAATTTCTAATAATACAATATTTATTCATGTTTATCATCCCTCATCTTCCCAAAACTCAGGAAGAAGAGTATAAAGTTTATCCTTGGGCGTCGTCTTTATGTTTTCCTCACAAAGAGGACCAAAGCGACCTACACCTCCTCGCCCGCAAACTTCACTTTGAATCCCAGTACCGTGGCAAATATCATTTCGATATCCTTCCAAAACGAGTAGTGGCGATAGTAGTAGCAGTTCAGGCGCACTTTGTCAGGATAGATCACGTTGTCGTTATATTCGGTTGCAATCTCTTGCATTGAGCGTTCATCCCCCTCTGCCTGTTTTTTAGCCACATATTCCGAAATCATTTCGTCCTCCAGCCGATACTTCAGCGTAGCAGGACCCGTGATGCCTGGGCGAAGCTTCAACACATCCCGGTCGTCACCTTGCAACTTGTCTGCATACCCTGGCACGTCAGGACGCGGACCGACAAACGACATGTTCCCGATCAGCACGTCCCACAAACCAGGCAACTCATCCAACTTGTAATGACGGAGTTTTGCACCAAAAGGCGTGATACGGCTATCTCCAGCCACAGAGACTGTAGAACCGTTATGCTTTACCGTCATGGAGCGAAACTTATGGCAAGTGAAGAGCTTACCATCCTTGCCCACACGCTTTTGGCAGAAGAATGCGGGGCCACCCGGCATCTTCTTATGAATCAAGAAAGCGATAATGGGGAATATCCACCAAATCAAAAGCAATCCACAAAAGGATGCTATAATATCAAAGAGTCTTTTAAAAATCATCATGTTAATCCACGTCTTTATCAAATAAATACCCCCACACACGTCTTCCACAAAACATAAGCGGATTAGTGTCCGAGAACAAACGGTATTTCCAATTATTGCGCAACATATTCTTCACCAAGCCAATCCTCACTTGCATATCCGATCGGTTGCCGTTACCTTCATTTTTTCTATATAGCGTATCATCGAGCAAACGCCTGTCAGCATCATCATCCTTAGGACAATCAAAAGGAACACTTACGCCACATATTCTACAGGCCAACCGACTCATGGCATAACCAAACGCCAGCATGCCATATACCTCGCACACACGCTTCCATTCGTTCCAATCCACTGTGTCCCCATGCGCCTTCAGCACCATTGCCCAATCACAGATATGGCGAAGAATGATACCCTCGTTCAAGAAATGTTCCTGCGCGTGAGCCAACACATAGACTGCATCAAAGAAAGGAGAAGTAGCTTTCAGCTGCGAGTCACCAATATACTCATTCCGTCCATTGTCAATCCATGACCGCAACTCACGTTCAAACCTCTTAGCCTTGCCACTCCCCTTGATGGGCAACAGAAACTGATGATTCTCCACCGTCAATCCCCTAAGCAATATCTTGGAATGTTTATAATAGCTACAATCCACTGTCAGCCCATTCGCTCTTGCGATCCTATTTCCTTCTTCATACTCACCATTCAGATAGCAGTCCATATCCGTGCAAGGACGATGGTCGGGTATAGGATAAAGCCTGCTCAGCGAGAACCCTTTCAGCACATAAGTATCAACCCCGTGCTTGCCATATAGTTCCGCCAAAGCCTTTGCAGCCTCCCATTGCCCATGATACGCCCGTTCCTGTTTCATCACAGACGCTATCCATAGCATTTTCAAAGGCTTAGGAATCGCGGTCAGACCGTCATTCCGCTCTTCAAGTCTGTGCAATCCATCCAAACAAATAGACGACACACCCTGTTCAATCGCCATTTTCCACAGACACTCCCAATCAACAGCCAAAGGAACATGGCGGTCACCTCTTTCGCCTAATCCGAAAGAGATAAGATCAAAAAGAACCGCTTCAAGATTTTTCATGCTCGGCCACAACGACACTCTTCACATAGTGCAGTTTCTTAAACACACCACACACCAAGTTCATTCCCGTCCAAAACAAACTTGAGATCATGCTCATTCCCATCGCTTCACGCCATAGCTTATAATGCCAACGTATCATAGTAGCATAACCATGGGTAGATACACTCCCCTGTCTTCCACGTCTGTATTTTGCCAGACACTTGTCCAACAAATAGCAGTCAGCTTTTTGTATCACCTTTAGCCACATTGCATAGTCGTTATTCTTCTTGATGTCAGCAATCTGCAGCAATCCGACATGTTCCCTGTCATACATCACCGTCAAACACCCAGGCCAACAAAAGCTATACATGCCCAACTTAGTTATATGCTTAGGGCCAGAAATACTTATTCCCGTGGCATTTGATTCTTCGTTCATCTCTTCATATCCCGTATACGAGAAATGACACTTCTTCTCCACCATAAACGCCAACTGCTTCTCCAATTTCTGCCGATGCCACAAGTCATCCGAGTCAAGAAAAGCGATCCACTTGCCCTTTGCCCTACGCAAAGCATTGTTTCGGGTTATTGCAGCTCCAGAGTTCTTTGGATTGCATTCATACTTGATGCGCTTGTCCTCTTGCATATAAGGTCGAACAACCTCCAATGTGTTATCTTTCGAACAGTCATCTTGAATCAGAAGTTCCCAGTTCTGATAGGTCTGTGCCAAAACACTTACAATGGACTCGGAAATAAAACCAGCACAATTCCATGTGGGCATAATAATTGACACCAATCCGTAGTCTTGCATGATATATATTAATTATTTACAGTATTTCTATGGGCTATTTTGTCTTATGAAAACACCCAAAAAAGATCTGCACCAAAAACCTTGAAGTCAACATCCCGTATCTTTCGCTTTTGTTCCTCCCATAATCCTTCTGTTATATCATTTGTCAAAGGCTGCTCTTTTTTATAGCCGTTAAACACAGCTTCCGAAAGAAGAATAGATGGATAGGTATGCTTGTTCTCTACACGCTGAATTGATTGAACATTTATAAACTTAGACGAAGCCAAGGTTGCACCCAACCCATTCTGCTGAACTGACAGTGATTCTGCCAACTCTTCTGCTGTAAAATCTTTAGTTTCTCTATAATAGCCAGATGCACGAGTATCTAAAAATGGATTTACACCAAAATAATTATGATGATAAAAGTTGGCATCAACCTTGTACACAATATCCACAAATTCTTTATTGGCACAATCTGTGAGACGAGAAGCATAGTTTGCTGGATATCCTATCCAAACAAGACCTTTGTTATCATCATTTTCATCTCCTTTTTTAACAATACCGACTTTCATCACCCTCATTCTGCCATAATCAACACCTATTCCACACTTAAACTCTAGATTATCTATCTTTTTATCAATAAGCATGGCTATATGATTGATAGTGATAGCACAATGCACTGCTTTCGTATAGCATTTATCGGGAGGAAAGATAATCATCACACGATCGCCTATTATATTTCTTACAAACCCTCCTTCTTCTTGCGCTGCCAACAACACACAATGGGCGAACACGGAATAAAGCCGCCCCATAGTACGGTCTTGTTTATCTTTCGTTAATTGCACCGAATTACGAATATCAACAAACAACACACAAGTATTAATTTCTATGCCTTTTTTTTCTTGACCATTACCATAGGTAAGATTGGAGTCGTCTAAACCTGGTACATATTGTTGGGGAAAGAAATTAAAACTCGTGGATTTCCAATCATTGATAACACTCTCTATGGAGGTCATAAAATCTTTTTTACTCATTATATTTGTGGAAAGATAAGATAAATCACAATCTCAGCGAACGTAAAGCACAACATTCTTATAAAGTTATTCAGCCCCTTTTTGTAACTTTCAAATTTGTCATCGCATATTTTGGAATTACAATATATTTGAGTGCACAAATCATCCAAATACGCAGCTTCCGTCTGCCCTTTACTATCAGCTTGAAAATCTCTATAGCTTTTCTTTGCGATTGACTGGAAGTGCAATTTAGAGTTTCGTGTTATAGGAGAAGTATAGTCGGCAAAGTCTTCTATTTGAGTTTTAGGCTTTAATACCATTAAAAGGTTATACACCATGTGTCCCCCACTAAATAGTATCGGCAGCAGTCCACACAGTAGCAATGCTTTCTTATATGAGAACGTCGCATATACTCCGTACAACCAATAGTCGTAAAACGGCTCGACGAGATATCTATACCCTTTCCCTATAACGTCCGAAGTCAGCAAGACCGCAATAAATGCACCACAAAAAGCTAAAAGTATTCCAGCCTTTTGGTCACAATTATTGATCCATGCATTAACCCTATCTAATCGTTGATTTAATTCTTGTGCAGAATATGGATTTTGAGACATTGTCATCTATTCGCTATCGTTACATTCTGTCTAATGGCAGCATTACTGTCTGTTCGTGTAACAGTGTTATTACCTACAACAAAGACCATTACATCTACTCCGTATCACGATGCAAGTCGGTTGTACCAAACTCACGCATCATCTTCCCATTTCGTTTCATCCACCATTCTTCTCCCTTGACGCACTCTCCTGGTCAAGCGGTTTACAAACAACATCCATTCCCTCTCCTATCAGTACATGATTGACAACCATTTTCAATTCGTCATCACAATAATTCTGGATAGTAAACTCAATTCCAGGATAGCATGTCTTAACAAAACTATCCAAGACTTTAGGCATTTCGGAGAAGTTAGCATCACGCTCAGAGCAATAAGGAACGGCATATACATATAGGTTGCTCATAAAGCGCAACTCACCAACACAATACGGCATATCTTTTCCATCATCCTTTCTGATATACACGCAAAGAACTGGGCTATCAACGCTTGGCAACACCTCGTTACGATATACTGGAGGCAAAAGAAATCTGCTCGGCTTTACTTCCTCATTTATCCACTTGACAGTTTTAGAAAAAGCAGGAAGCAGATAGTTTGGAAGACATGCTATCACAAATTTTACAAGTAGCCTATAGATGCTGTGCAAGCAAACCGGATCCTCTTGCTCAAGACCTAGTCTGAGGCCCTCCTTGGGAAAAGGCATACCTGGCTTTGGCAAAACGTTTATGAACTTGTCAAAATAGAAATCCATCCGGCCACTCTCATACTCAAAATTGAATCCTTTAGCAGTTAATGGATTATTGTTTCTACTTTTTCTTCCCTCTGAGGCCCTGTAATAAGAATAGTAGTTCGACAAGTCCTTCTCTATTGTTCCTCCAAAGCGCTCATTGCAATCCTTACACTCTTCTAAGCAAAACAGGTGATCATTGCCCAAAAAATATGAAATAGCATGTGAGTTCTTAGGCTGGCCAAAGATAGACTTACCACTACCCACCCCATCTCTTTTTCCACAGAAACGACAAACCCGTTGACTCTTGTCCCAAACCCCGAAGTATTGCTCATAACCCAAGTCTGCAAAATACAACATTTCGTATCTTGGGTAACGAGAGGCACGATCCCTATACTTTATGTATTCATACACCTCACACAAGTTATACCCTTCGGCATATTTCGCCAAAGCAAACCTCCAACAATACACATCATAGCAAGGAAAGCCCTGGGCGTTTAAAAGCACCACCTTTTCATCACTCTTCACTGTACAAAGAGGTTGGAACAAACCTTTCAACTGAAGATGGTTTTCTGTCAGATGTGAAAGTTCTTCACATTTCTCCTTCAATTCGGCGCCTGTACTAAGACAAAACATCCCCCATGAGGCTGGACGTTCCAAAACCTTGAAATGCTGACATATAGCATTCTCTACCTCTGCTGGCACCCCTTTAATGGCTTTATGAATGCAATCCTCAGGATATCGCACTATAATAACATCAAGCATTACTACCGTATTATTGTATAAATTTTAATTGAGACATCTCTTTTCACCAAATGCATCAAAAAGATTCGCAGATATATAGCATTCCGAAACAAAGCCCCATAATCCTATCCAATTATGGTTTCATATTCTTTCAAATATTTACACCCAGTCTCCAGAAGCCGTTCATCTTCTCCTGCTGCCAGCACAGCCATCAGTTCTTCTGACGGAGG
>ENA-OPXM01001648-OPXM01001648.1-human-gut-metagenome-genome-assembly--contig:-NODE-1648-length-10084-cov-3.061522_pt1 | contig 10084 bp, 10 predicted proteins | sample MGYA00241707_ERZ502035 | MGnify/ENA primary metagenome ERZ502035 (study PRJEB25962, sample SAMEA2043051) | human gut metagenome | biome: human gut; feature: human-associated habitat; material: faeces... | reverse complement strand
AAGAGCTATGACAGATATTGAAAAGATGCAAGGTACGTTTGATACACCAGATACTGCAGGAGAGATGTCAGTGCTTCAAGGAATAGCACCAGTTTCTACGATGCAAGGATACCAAAAAGAAGTATTAGCATATTCCAAAGGTATGGGAAGATTATTTACAACCTTAAATGGATATGATATCTGCCATAATGAAGAAGAAATCATAGAAGCCAGTGGATATGATCCAGATAGAGATCTTGAAAATCCATGTGGATCTGTTTTCTGTTCCCATGGAGCCGGGTATAATGTCGCATGGAATGAGGTACCAGAACATATGCATTTAGAGAGCGTTCTTGCGAAAGAAATCGAGGAAGAGGAATTTGATGAACTGACACAGCGAAGGGCTTATATTGAAGAAGAATCAATTGATACAGAGGAAATCGATCGGATTCTTGAACAAACATTTTATGCAAACCAGCATAATAAAAGTAAATGGAAGAAGAAGAAAACAGCAAGGCTTGTACAGGATTATCATACATCTGCAGAAAAATCATCGGTAAAAAGAGATATGTCCAAGAAATACCTGCTGGTTGATGGATATAATATCATTTACGCATGGGATGATCTGAAGGAATTATTAGATACGAATGTAGATGCAGCCAGAGGAAAATTACTTGATGAGATGAGTAATTATCAGGGAATGAAGGGAATGGAGCTGATTGTTGTGTTTGATGCATATCGTGTGAAAGGACATGAAACAGAGATCACAGATTACATGAATATTCATGTAGTCTACACAAAAGAAGCAGAAACAGCAGATCAGTATATTGAAAAATTTGCCCATACCCATGGACGAAAATACGATGTAACAGTTGCAACATCCGATGGATTGGAACAGATCATTATCCGCGGACAAGGCTGCCGTCTGCTTTCTGCAAGAGAATTAAAGAGAGACTATGAAGAAGCAAAAGCACAGATCAGAACAGAATACCTGGAGAATCAGAAAAATGAGAAAACTTATATGATGGATGGAATATCCTTGGAGAAAGAACAGCCAGAGAAGGAAAATTGATCATACAAAAATGGAGGCGGTAACATGGGGAAGATTTATCTGGAAGGTGCAGATAATACGAGAGACCTTGGCGGATTAAAAACGACAGAAGGTGCAGTGATCAAAGATAAACAGCTGATCCGCAGCAACCGTTTATCAAGGATTACGCAGAAAGATAAGATTTTACTGGAAACAGAATATCATTTACAGAAAATTCTGGATTTAAGAACACCAATAGAAGTAGAACAAGAGCCAGATCTGGAAGTGGCGGGAGCTGTTTATGAGAATATTCCGTTTTTTATGGAAAGCATGGTGGGAGTCAGCCGAGAGCAGGAAACAAGAAAACAGATGTTACATATGGAAGAATTTCCAGAGATGTCAGATATTTATACGATGATGATCAAAGAAGAATTTTGCAGAAAGCAGATCTCACAAGCAGTCAGAGAGATTATGAATACAAAAAATGGTGCGGTTTTATGGCATTGTACAGAAGGAAAAGACCGTTGTGGATTGTTATCAGCAACCATTTTATTTTTGCTTGATGTGTCTGAAGATGACGTGATGGAAGATTATCTAAAGACCAATAAAGCTGCGATCACAAGAGTAGAAAAATTAAAAAAGAAACTTCATTTAGCAGGATTGCATCGCGAAAAAATAGAAAAAATAGAGGGCTATTTTGTGGCAAAAGAAGAATTTTTAAATGCAGCACTTAAAACCATGAAAGAAGAATATGGTTCTATTAATCAGTTTATGATCAAGGGATTAAATATTTCCATGCAGCAAAAAGAGGATTTTAAACAAAAAGTATTGGAGTAGACAATGGAAGAGAAGAAGAGAACAATTGTTATGTTTGGGGATTCCCTGACCGACTATTTCCCAATGGAAAAATTAAAAGATATAGATGCACAGTTCATTAACAGTGGAGTTGCAGGGGATACGATCGCAGAGATGGGTGCAAGACTGGCTTATGACGTATTTCCATATAAACCAGATATCATTATCATGCAAGGTGGTGCAAATGATTTCCTGATGTCATTGTATCCAGGAGCAAGAGTGTTAGCAGAACGATTGATCAGACTTGCACGAAGGATTCGGCAGCAATTGCCAGATACAAAGATTTATATTGAATCTATGTATCCGGCATATACCAAAAGGATTGGATTGATGCCGTCCTGGGCAGAAGGAAAATCCAATGAAGAGATTCAAAAGATCAATACAGAAATACAAAGATTGTGTAAAGAAGATAACTTTGAATATGTTGATGTATTTGATAAATTGATCGGAGAAGATGGGCAGTTGTCAAGAGAGTATACCGTGGACGGAATACATTTGCAGGAAAATGCCTATGATGTTGTAGCTGCGATCATTTATCATTTGATGGAAGGTTGATCATTAACCTTCCAAATTACAATTTCAATACATCCAGATCTTCAGGTATATAAAGTGTTCCAGTATAATACTGCTTGCCTTCCTTCATATATTTTTCTTGACGATGCAGCATATTTTTATCTTCTGTATGCCATAGAACCAGATTTGGAATCTTTAGATACTCTGCTAGTTCGCAGGCATCTTTTACTGTACTATGATGTTTTTCATAAGGTTTAAAAATATCCCTCTCACCATACACACAAAATGCTTATAAAATTTCTTACCAACGGTAAGTTTTGTCAGTGTTTTGATCGTATGAACCAGTTCTTCATGACAGTAGATCGTCAGAGTGCCATCATAAGTTCCCTTGTTCATAGAAGTAGCGATCATACGGATCATCCAGACCATTCCTAAAATATGATCATTATGAGCATGTGTCACAAAAATATTATGAATGCTTTCAAGAGTGATTCCAGCTTTGTCAAGCTGAGATAGAATTCCATTTCCGCCGCCGGCATCGACAAGGAAGTATTCTTCACCTTTTTGCATGGCATAACAAGTGTTATAGCAATGAATTGCCTGTGCATTTCCAGTTCCTAAAACGATCAGTCGTTCCATAAAAATCTCCTTTATATATCATCATAAGTGTATAAAATCATCGTATCTTTCTGCATTATATTACATTTTTATGAAGATGGGAAATTCCTTTTTACGATTCTTGATATTTCCTGTCAGTCAGCTATAATAAGGATAGTGTATACATGGAGAAAGGCGAAGGAAAAGACGATGCTTAAGATACAATACAGAGATGCAAAAGATGGAGGAATCGAAGTTCTTCGTTGTTTCAGCAAAGAAGATCAAGTAGAGATTCCTTCGGAAATTGAAGGAAAAAGAGTTACGAAGATTGGTGATTATGCATTTTCTGCGCATAAACGAAAAGAAGACGAAGCAAAAGAGATTATGATCGGCGAAGACTTTTTGGGCAGTGAAGATGAACCGATGTTTTGTGGGGAGGCAGTAAAAGAAGTTTATCTGCCACCGGATACTGTGGAAATAGGGAAATATGCATTTTATGGATGTGTAAATCTGACAACACTTGGGTTTTCAGATTCTCTTTTAAGAACAGGAGCAGGAATTTTTACAGGATGCAAGCTGCAAAAGATCTACTATGATGTTTATGAGGATAAAAAAAGTGCTTTAAGGGACGTTGTTAGAGATACTCGTTTTCCATTGCAGGTAAATATCCGTTATAAAAAAGAAGAAAAACAAAGTCGTTTATTTTATCCAGAGTATTATGAAGAGGCTGTGGAAAATACACCAGCAAGAATTGTGGAGACACATTTTCATGGAACAGGATATCAATATCGCCAAAGTTTTTTGCGAGGAGAGATCGACTATCGTAAATATGATGATATTTTTCCAGTGGCAGCAGGTCAGGAAGATCTGGACATTGTATGGGAGATATTAGCTGGGCGTATGTTAATGCCATACGGGGTATCAGATTTTGCATGGATGCAATACGAGGGATATATAAAGCAGAACCAATGCGAGATGATGAATTATTTAAAAGAAGAAGATCAGATGCCATTTATCAATTTGATGGCTGAGAAGAATTATTTCAGTAAAGAAGGAATCGAAGCAGCGATCGACTGGGCATCCAGAAAGCAGAAAACAGAACTTTTAAGTATTTTGATGAACGAACAGCATAAGAGATTTCCAAAGAAAAAGAAAACATTTGAATTATAGATAAGATAAAGGGAAATGAATAATGGAAGAAAATATCAATGAGCGTCTCAGTGAACTTGGAACAAAGATCCTTGCGACGACAAGAAATGAATTATATATCCATATGCGTTTTTTAGATGTGGCATTAAGCAGTTTTGCTTATGTGATCGATCCTTCTGTAAATGGTGTTGGAACGGATGGAATGTGTATGTTTTATCATCCAGGGGCTTTAGGAGGCATGTACAGGCAAAACAGAGTCCGGATGAATCGTGCATATCTTCATATGGTGCTTCACTGCATTTTACATCATGTGACAAGAAGAAAAGGAAGAGATAAGACTCTATGGAATATTTCTTGTGATATCGCAGTCGAATCAATTATTGATCACTGGCATTTAAAATGTATCCATATGGTGCAAACAAGGCTGCGCAAAGACATTTACGGGCAGCTTGAGAGGAACCTCAAAGTATTGACAGCCGAGGGGATTTATCGACAGTTGGTTTCTTTTGGATTAGAAGAGAAGAAAATAAAAGAACTGCAGATGGAATTTCGGGTAGATGACCACCAGTATTGGCCAGAAGATCCCAAACAGGATCTTCATCAGGAAGTAGAAAATAAATGGAAGAATATCAGTGAAAAAACGGAAACAGATATGGAGACATTTTCCAGTGAAGAGTCACAACAAGCAGGGGATCTGATCGGACAGGTACAGGTAGAAAACAGAGACCGTTATGATTATCGTGAATTTTTAAGAAAATTTTCGGTTTTAAGAGAAGAAGTCAGTGTGGACCCAGATTCGTTTGACTATATATTTTACAGTTATGGGCTTTCTATGTATGGAAATATGCCATTGATCGAGCCACAGGAGTGGAAGGAAGTAAAGAAAGTTGAAGACTTTGCTATCGTGATCGATACATCAATGTCATGTTCTGGTGATCTGGTAAAGAAATTTCTGGAAGAAACATATGGTGTGTTAACGGAAGCAGAGAGCTTTTTTCATAAGGTAAATATTCATATCATTCAGTGTGATGAGATGGTACAAAACGACCAGAAGATCACAGACGAAAAAGAATTAAAAGAATATATGGAACATTTGGAACTGATCGGAGAAGGTGGGACAGATTTCCGGCCAGCATTTGAATATGTGAATCATCTGATCGAACAGGGTGAATTTTATCATCTGAAGGGATTGATCTATTTCACAGATGGAAAAGGAACCTATCCAAAGAAGAAACCACCATATCAGACAGCATTTATTTTTATGCAGGAAGAATACGAAGATGTGGATGTACCGCCATGGGCAGTTAAATTGATCGTCGATGCCGAAGATCTTGATGAAGGAGAAGAAGAACATGAATATTAAAAGAGCAAAACAGGAAATCAAAGATTCCATTGAAGCTTATCTTACAAAGGATAATTATGGAGAGTATAAAATACCATCCATTAGACAGCGTCCAATCCTTTTGATGGGACCTCCGGGAATTGGAAAAACACAGATCATGGAACAGATCGCAAGAGAATGTGAGATTGGATTGGTAGCTTATACGATCACGCACCACACAAGACAGAGTGCGATTGGTTTGCCATTTATCAGAGAAAAAGAATATAGTGGACAAACATATTCTGTTACGGAATATACGATGAGTGAGATCATTGCATCTGTTTATGAAAAGATTGAACAGACTGGAAATAAAGAAGGTATTTTATTTATTGATGAGATCAACTGTGTATCTGAGACATTGGCACCAACAATGCTTCAGTTTTTGCAGTGTAAGATGTTCGGGAATCAGAAAGTACCAGATGGCTGGATCATCGTAGCGGCAGGAAATCCACCAGAATACAATAAATCTGTCAGAGATTTTGACGTAGTTACCTTGGACCGTATGAAGAAGATTGATGTGGAAGCAGACTATGAAGTGTGGAAAGAATACGCATATCAGGCAGGAATCCACCCAGCAATCCTTGCATATCTTGAAATCCGTAAAGAATATTTCTATCGTATGGAGACAACAGTTGATGGAAAGGCGTTTGTTACAGCCAGAGGATGGGAAGATCTGTCTCAGTTATTAAAAGTTTACGAAGAACTTGGGAAAGATATTGACAGAGAAGTGGTATTTCAGTACTTACAGCACCTGAAGATCGCCAAAGACTTTGCCAACTATTATGAATTATATAAGAAATACAAAGAAGACTATAGAATTGAGCGTATTTTAAAAGGACAGTGGAATCAGGAAACGATCGGCAGATTAAAATTCGCAGCATTTGATGAGAAATTAAGTGTTGTCGGATTGTTAAATGGAAAATTGTCCGAAATGTTTGCTGAATCTTATCGACAGGATGCTTATGTTACGGAATTATTTGGCTGGCTAAAACAACTTAAAACAGGCAAGACATTAAGTCAGGTAGTCAAAGAAATCCATGAGGACTTCAACGAGAAGAAAAAAACAGAGAAACTTGGAAAAGCACAGGAACATATGCTGCTTGATGTGATCAAGACTCTGGAGTCATATGAACAGATCAGCAAAGCTGAACATTTAGAAGCAGAAGCAGAATTTGAACGTGTGAGAGAAGAATTCAAGAAAGAACCAGCAAAATTAGAACAGCAGATAGAGAATACAACCAAAGCACTAGACAATGCATTTGACTTCATGGAAGAAGCCTTTGGACAAAGTCAGGAAATGGTTGTATTTGTGACAGAACTAAATGTTAATTATTACAGTGTCTGGTTTATTAAGGAAAATGGATGTGATAAGTACTACCAGTATAATAGAGGACTTTTGTTTGATGAACAGCAAGCGGAGATCATGGCAGAGATGGATGAACTGGAGAGAAAATTTTAACATAAAAAGATCAATCACAGTTATCCATTCTTCTAAGTTCAGGTAGCACAGTACAAAGCATCGTAATGAAGCAAAAGCCTCCACCGATCACATTAGAAACAGGTTCCGCAAGGAATACCCCGGAAGTTCCCATGTGCAATACATAAGGCATAAAATAAGTTAATGGAATAACAATAAATACCTTACGAAGCAATGAGAAAAAGATCGCATGTTTCTTTTTGTTTAGAGATTTAAATACTGTCTGTCCAATATACTGCAGATCCATAAAGATAAAAGCAGCAAAATACTGATTCAATGCAGGAACGGAATCTTTTACAAGTGAAGGATCAGAGCTGAATACACGGAGCAATGCACCAGGAGCAAAAATGATAACACTCCACATAACGGCTGTATAGCATAGGATCATAGCAGACATAACGATCATAGCCTTTCTTACACGAGCTGGACGTCTGGCACCATAGTTATAACTTAAGATCGGAGAACCGCCTTCATTCATGGCATAAATCGGGGTTTCCACAAGTTGTCGTACACTTGATACGATCGTCATGACAGAGATATAAATATCTCCGCCAGTCACAGAAAGTACATTGTTGCAAACAATACTTACCAGACCGTTAGTTAACTGCATGATAAATCCGGCAGTTCCAAGGCTGATGATATTCTTTGCATATCCTAAACTTTCTGACAGCTCATTTTTATGAAGAAAACGTACCTTTAATTCTGCTTTTTTTGTAAGGAAAAATAATACAAAAGAAGCAGAAAGACATTGTGAGATTACAGTTGCGATCGCAGCACCCCAAACGCCAAACCCCAATACAAAAATAAAGAATGGGTCAAGCAATAAGTTGGCAACGGCACCGATCGCAACAGAAAACATACCGATGGTTGAATATCCTTGTGCATTAATAAATGGATTCATTCCAATGGCGATCATAGATGGCAGTGTACCGATCAGATAGATCATCATATATGGAAAAGCATAAACGAGAGCATCCTTGGAAGCCCCGAATAATATCAAAAGCGGGCGTGCAAATAAAAGCCCAATGAGCATCAATACGACAGCACTAAAACAAACCATAGTAAATGATGTATTCATGATATGGACAGCCTGTTTATTTTTCTTTTGCCCTCGGCTGATCGAAAATAAAGGAGCTCCGCCACTTCCAAATAAGTTAGCAAATGCAGTAATGATCACAACCAGCGGAAAGCACAGTCCAACAGCACCAAGTGCAGCTGTTCCGATATGCGGGATTCGTGCGATATAAATACGGTCAACAATGTTATATAATAAGTTTAAGATCTGAGCAACAAGCATAGGAAGTGCAGCTGCAAAGATATTTTGGGTTACAGACCCATTTTCAAAATCAATTCGTTTCATTTTTAAGATCATCTCTTTCCAGTTTCTTTATATTTTTATTTATCATGGCATCGTTTCATTTATTCTATTATAATACAAATTGAAAGAAAATCTATATGGGTAAAGGAGTAGGTATAGTATATGAAAATCGAATATAATGAAAAAGAAATCGCAGCAATGGCAGAATTCCACAAAGGAAACAGAGCAGAAGGTTTAAGATTACAAGAAGAATTCGCATCAGAATTTCGAAAAGAATATGCAGACAAAGATCACTGCCCATGTCAAAAAGCCTGTAGATATCATGGAAATTGCAAAGAATGTGTGGCAATTCACAGAGCCCATCAGGAACACGTTCCAAACTGCATGCGCCCGATGATCAATAAGAAATTAAAAATTTTGTCAGAATTAACGGAACATACATTGGCAAATGAGATTGAGGCACCGAAAGAGGTTTTGCGGAAGGAATTTCAAAAGTAGATTTATAAGGAATGCTATTTTCCAGACAATATGAGAATGATGAGAAAAAACAAGGAAGTTTGAAATACAAATATATATTAGAAAAACTTTCAGAAATAAATCCAATAGACGAAGAACATGGAATTATTGATATAGAATATATAACTGAAAAATGCGGAAATGTATTTCAAAAATATGATGTAAATTTTTGCTATCTTTTTGGATCTTACGCTAAATCGAAAGCAAAGCCAACCAGTGATGTGGATCTGTTAATTTCAGCAAATGTAAAAGGACTAAAATTTTATGGATTAGTCGAAGAAATTAGAGAAGCACTACACAAAAAAGTAGATGTTTTAGAAATTAATCAATTAAAAGATAATTTAGAATTAACACAAGAAATATTAAAAGATGGGATAAAAATATATGGATAATGTTAACCCACGTTGCTTGCCGCAACGACATATTTTGGTGTAAATTCAATACATCAAAATATAAGGAGAGACAATAATTATGTTTAATGAGAATCTAAAAACAATAAGAAAAGCAAAAGGTTACACACAAGAAGAACTTGCAATCAAAATTCATGTAGTAAGACAAACTATCAGCAAATGGGAAAAAGGACTATCCGTACCAGATGCAGATACATTATCCAAATTAGCGGATGTATTAGAGATTAATGTGAGTGAATTATTGGGTAGTGAAATAAAAGAAGAAGCCAATAAGAATGAAGTAGCAGAACAACTTGCGAAGATTAGTGAACAATTGGCGCTTAAGAATAGACGGCATAAGAGGATATGGAAAGTTATTGGAGTTACATTGTTAGCTGTGATTGTTATTAATATGCTTCTAGTGGTTTTGGGCACGGTGACATATAACGAAAAAAATACGGATATTACTACAATTGAAGAGAAATTTTGATTTTGTAGTTGGCCAACTGTAGATTTCGAGTATATAGAGTGGACAATTCACAAGATTGGAAAATTTAAGGTGATGTGTATGTTTTACTGTATTGGTTTATATATTTAGGTAATCGATAGCTGAAAATTCTCGCAATTTAAGGTTTCGTAGAAATTAAGATAAGATAATTTTCAAACATCCCAACAAATCGGTGTTGTAGATTTTATCTAAACTTCTGTTAATAAGTACAAGAATCATCAACTAATACAGTTTAACATACACATTGTGTAGTGATTTGAACAGCGTTCCGTTGTATGAGTCAGAAAGAAGATAAGAAAAAATATTTATAAGAATACAGGGTGACAACATGAGCACTTTTTGAATGCGTTTTTTACAAATTCGCAGCGCCCT
>ENA-OPXM01001644-OPXM01001644.1-human-gut-metagenome-genome-assembly--contig:-NODE-1644-length-10111-cov-2.287291_pt1 | contig 10111 bp, 8 predicted proteins | sample MGYA00241707_ERZ502035 | MGnify/ENA primary metagenome ERZ502035 (study PRJEB25962, sample SAMEA2043051) | human gut metagenome | biome: human gut; feature: human-associated habitat; material: faeces... | reverse complement strand
TCCGTTTCTTTGTCCTGTTATGGTGTCTTTCCCATATCTGTTATTTGTCCGGGAGTCTAAGGAATCGTTCTTGTCTCCTCTTCCTATTTTCCCATTGTAGGAGATGCCATGTCCTCCTGTTTTGTATTCGGCTTTGTTGTCTATGTTTTCCCATGTCAAAGTACCGGTGGTGATCCGGTTCTTTTCTTTTTCTGCCTGGCTGTCTATGACGGCTCCTTTGAGGCGGGGAGTGTTTTTGACTTAGATGGGTTTACCTGCAACCACCAAACCAATTCTTATAGATTTATCCAAAGCAATTATAGATATATAATTGCTGCTATAATCAGCAATGCTATACTGCTTCCCCAAAGGCATTTTTGCGAGAATTTATATTTTTCTAATTCTTCTTTTGTTGCCTTCCCATCTGTAAAATATAAAATATTTTGTATATTTGGTGTTCCGTTTAGTTTCGTATGTAATTCCTCTAACGTGATTTCTTTTCCTCGTAAGATCTTAGAAATCTCATTCCACGCTTTCACATGTTTATCATTGTCAAAAAATAATGTTCCATTGAAATCAAAAATGATTCCCTGATATTCCATTTCTCATTCCTCCATTGCAATTTTACAGTTCTTTTGTCTTGCTTACTTCGCGATACCAGTATGCAGATTTCTTTGGATAACGTTTCTGCGTCTCATAATCTACATAAAACAATCCATAACGCTTGTTATATCCATTTGTCCATGAAAACATATCCATCAGCGACCATACAAAATATCCTTTTACATTTGCCCCACATGAGATCGCACGCAAGATCCATTCTAAATGTTTCCTGATATAATCGATTCTTGGTGTATCATCAATCTCTCCATCCACAAAATCATCCTTATATCCCATTCCATTTTCTGTGATATAGATTGCTTTATAATTTGGATAATCTTTCTTGATCCTCATGATCATATCATAAAGTCCCTCTGGATAGATCAGCCAATCCCAGTCTGTCTTTGGAATTCCTTCTTTATCCATACGTTCTCCGACACCTTTTAAGCAGAATCTTGAAGTACCTTTTTCTCCTGTTCCATTATGAAATATATCATTTTCCCCATCATAATATCTGATAAAACGGCTCTGGTAATAGTTGATTCCAAGATAATCATTGTAAGATGCAGCTTCTTTTAAGATCTCCATATCATCTTTGCTTGCATGAAAGCTTCCGTTGTTTAACTCTACCAAACGATTGATGATCTCCATTGTTTCATCCCTGTATTTCCCAAGGAATGTTGCATCTAACAAGAACTGATTATTTAATACATCTTCATTTTTTGCCGCTTTAACATCTTCGTCTTTCGTTTTATCATAAGGATATTTGCTTTCTAACGAATGAACGATACCTATCTTCCCTTCATAGCCTGCTTCTTTGTATGCAATAACAGCTTTTGCATGAGCCACCATCATATTGTGCATTAACTGGATCGCACTTGCCATATCATATTGTACACCATTCGGGAAGGTTCCTTCAATATATGTATTGGTTGCAACCGCCCAGATCTCGTTAAATGTAAACCAATATGTAACATCATTTTTGTACTCTTCAAAGCAGAATTTTGCATATTCCACAAATGCATTGATCGTTTTAGGATTCATAAAATCTCCATCGGCATATAAACCAGCTGGGGAGTCGAAATGATGCAGTGTTACGAACGGCTCTACCCCTTCTTCGTGACATTTTTTAAATAATTTATGATAAAATTCTACGCCTTCTTTATTGATCTTACCTGTTCCATCTGGAAAGATTCTTGTCCAGGCAATAGAAATACGGATTCCATTAACTCCAAAATCATGACAAAGCTTTAGATCCACTGGATACTGATGATAAAAGTCACTGGCTGGATCTGCTTTAAATCTGCCTTTTTCTTCTAAGAATACGTCCCACTCATTCTTTCCTTTTCCATAATCTGCGATACTTCCCTCGCACTGGTATGCTGCAGTTGCTCCTCCAAAAATAAAATCATCTTTAAATTTCATTTTTATTTTTCCTCCATAATCCCAAATACAAATTTTAATGCTTCTTCTGGATTTCTAGTCAGACTGATATACTGTTTTCCTTCACATGCCACACTCTTGATTCCAAGACGATCTGTATCTTTCTTCAGATCTTCATAGTAAGATGCTACCTGTGGTGCTAAGATGACAAGATCATAGTCTTTCATGATATCCATATGTGCTCCATAAGATCCTGCTGCTGTGATCAATGGAATATTCTGCTCTTTCGCCGCTTTATCTAATGCATTTGCAAGAAGTCCACTTGTTCCTCCACCTGCGCAAAGCACAAGGATTCTCTTTGATTTTAAAACATTTCCGTCAACTTTGATCTCTTCCTCTTCTTTTTCGATATCATTTAAGTGATTTTCAGCTTCTTCCTGAAGTTTCTCATTATCATATACTTTGAAGAATGGATAGTAAATGATAAAGTCCGCTACAATGATCGCCACAAGATAAAGTACTGGAAGCAGTCTAAGTCCAAGTCCTAATAAAACTCCGATCGGTCCTGGTGTTGTCCATGGAAGATCATAGATAAATCCATCCATTCCAAGATAATCAACGAAGATCTTTAATAACCAGATATTCGCAATTGGTGCAAAGATAAATGGTACAAAAAATACTGGGTTTAATACGATCGGTGCTCCAAACAGAAATGGTTCATTTACATTAAACAATACAGGAATACTGCTGGCACGCCCTACCGCACGTAATTCTTTTGATTTTGCCATAAATGCAAACATTAATGTGATAACCAGTGTTGCTCCCGTTCCACCAAATGTAACTGCAAAATGCTGTGCTCCTAATGTTAAGATTTTTGTTGCATGCTGTCCCGCATGATAAGCTTCCATGTTTGTTGTTAAATTTAATACTAATGCTGCAGAAATCGCTGGTTCTACAATGGATGGTCCATGTACTCCGACAAACCAGAATAATGACATTGCTCCGTAAATGATCGCAAGTCCGATATATCCATCTGCCGCCTGGAAAACTGGCTGGAAGAATGTGATCACACCTTCTGCAAAATTAATTCCTACATATGTTCTAAATAATAAATCAAATACCCAGATTACGATGATCGCAAGTCCAAATGGAATAATATCTTTAAATGTCTGAGAAAGGTTTGGTGGTACCTGCTCTGGCATTTTGATCGTAATATCTCTTGAGATACAGAAGCGATAAATTCCACCAACAACAAATGCTGTCAGGAATGCTGTTAATAATCCTTTAGATCCCATATAACCATTTGCGAATCCATCTTTAATGGAGTCAGCACTCAGCATTAAGAAACAAATGATAGTGCATACCATAGTAGATAAACTGTTGATCTGATTGTTTTCTGGCATATTTCGATTCAAACTGTCCGTAAAATGCTTAGCCGTTGTTGCAGATACTGCAACAGCAAGGATTCCCATGGAATAGTTATATGGTTTCATAAGGATTGTTTCAATGTTTGCAGGCCAATGAAAGCCAAAAATATTCGGTACATACGCCACAAGTAAGAAAATACTTGAGAAAATAACGATCGGCATACAGGAAATAAATCCATCTTTAATCGATTTTAAGTAGACATTTCTTGCAACCGCATCAAAAAACGGTTTCATCTTTTCAATTGCTTTGATTAGTTTTTTCATAAACGACTCCCCCTTTTGTTTACGCACGATATACGTCGATCAGTGTTCCAATGATATCTTTTAATAATAATGTTGTCATCAGGTGGTCTTGTGCATGAACCATGATAAATCCAAGTTCTACATCATCTCCCGTCGCTTCTGCCTGCATGACATCCATCTGTGAATCATGTGCTTCCTTCAGACACTCTGCTGCAGCTTCGATCAGCTGATCACATTCATCAAATTTCTTTTCTTTTGCTTTTGAAAGTGCTGTTAATAATTTAGATCGTGCATCTCCTGAATAAGATACGATTTCAAATCCTGTCATTGTTGTTTCTTCTTTTGTCATTTTCTTTTCCCTTTCTATTATTTACAGATAATCGAAATGATCGTTGCGATCTCATTATCCTGAATCATTACATCAAAAGTTTCCTCAAGCGGTTTTAAGAATGTTTTCATTTTTTCAAACAATCCGCCATATCTTCCATCTCCGAAGGCTCCCAGCACACTGTATGCCATAAAATTTACAGATGGTGTATGCTGTTGCTGTAGTTTATCGATCAGACATACAATATGTACGATCAGACCGATCTTCTTATCTTCATCTAACACAAGATTCATCTCATGCTCAATCTGCCCTATGATCACAAGCAGGTAATTTTTCATAAGATCGATATCAAACTGTGGAAACTGATCTCCAAGATATTCAAACACTTCGTTGATAGATTCTTCCTGACTGGATTCCTCCATCATCTGTTCTATGATCTCTTCGTTTTTTTCTATTTCCGGCTTCATCTCCGGCATAGGTTTTGCTCTAAAATACTGCAATCCACTGAAATTATCCTGCAGGTAATCCGCAACTTCATCAAGAGTTTTCATCTCTGCTGCTTTACTGCTTCCTGCAATTCCCACCAAAGTAATCGGTACTTCCACACAACGGATCGCAATCTTTGTCTCTTGTGCAATTGATTCTGCCATCGTGTGAATTGAGCCCATATCATAGATCAATAAAATTCCTTTTCCCTGATCGATCTTTATGATTTTTTCTTTTAATTCTTCATAAACAATTCGTACGTTTTTATCAAGGTCCATATCAAATGCCTGCACATTGGAATCATCAGATAATACGTTGACAACCGCTGCGATCGAGCTCGCCGCATGACTTCCATGCATTGCGATCAAAGTAACTACTTTACTTTCATTCACATCTTTTTTTGCTTCTAACAAAAACATCAGCAGAAAGATCAAATCATCTACATTCAGCTTTACGTTAAATTCTTTCCCGAGTTCTACTTGAAACTCTTTTACCAATTCATAGTGCATTGGATATTTTGAAAGCAGTCTTGCGATCTCTTCATTTGAAATTCTCTGCTTCTTGGAAACCTTTATAAGACAGCTATTTACATGAAGGCAAATCCCACAAAAAATTTCTTTCGAAAATTTACAAGATAATTGTTCAGCCGCTTTCAACAGAAATTTTCTCGTTAAACTGATCAATTTCTCTGATACCATTTTGTTTAAAGTATCAATACTGTCAACTCTTTCACATAACTGTTCAAAATACTCTTCAAATTCAGATTCCAGCTGATTTGACACTGCCATATTAATCTCTTCTTCAGTCAGTGCATGTCTCTCAAGATCTCTTTTTCTTGCATCGATCGATTGATAAATATCTTTCTTTGCAGTTTTGTTATCCCGAAGCATCTGATTTTTATAAAATGTATACTTACATCCATTTTTGATCATCTCATCGATTTCATTTTTATAAGACCGGTAATACATGATCCCTTTTCTTACATAATTAGGAAAATCAGACATCAGCAAGACGATTGTTTTCTTCTCTGTATTATAAGAACGTACGTAACTGTTTGCACAACCTGTATGAATATCATTTTTAAGTCCTTTGATATCATCCGTCACCTCATACAGCAGCAAAGCGTGTAAAATACTTGTGTCAACCTCGATCATCCGGTCCATGGCTTTTGCTTCTTCTTTGAAGAACTTCTGCAAAATCAAGAATCGTTCTTCTATAGAACGTTCTTCTAATGATGGCAATGAAATCCTAAAATCCATTTGCCCCCGCAAAAGATTTAACATCATTTCATTTGTATCTTTCATAGTGCTAAAGATCGTAATGCAATGATAATCTTTCTGCCATGGCCATTCATCCTGACCTTGTATTTTTTCTCCTCGCAAAAACGCAAGTAACCAATCTAAATTTCTTTCTGATACTACATCGATATTTTCTAAGATCAGCATTCCACCAGATGCCTTTTTAAGGATTCCTTCTTTTTCATGATCTCCAAGAAAGATTTCCTGAAATTTATCCTGATCATTAAAAAGTGTTTTACAATCCCATAAGATCCATGGCGCTCTTGTTTTTAACTTTCCTGACGCTTGTGCAAATCGAAAAACTGTTTTTGCAAAATGAGAAACTCCACTTCCATGCTTTGCTGTAATAAGGATCGTTGGATTCCCTTCCGGATAAAGAACCGCTGCTTTTGCCGATGCAATTGCTTCTTTTAATGAAGAATCATATCCGACTAACTGTTCAAATACATCCCCATTACCAGAAGTATTTTCATCTGCTAACTGATAAAGTACCGGACGCCCATTATACTTTACAAGCTTCCCCTCATTCACAAGCTGATTTAAAATACTACTTATATTTGTTCTCTGCATCTTCAGTTTTTCTGATAGAAACCTTGTCGTAATTTTTGGAAATTCATCATGAATAAGATCAGATGAATATTCTGTTATAAACTCTAAAACCTGTTCTTTCTTAAGTTTCATCGTAACTCCTAACCTACGTCTTCGGTTCCTGTGCTCATAATGTACACTTTTACCAAATAAAAAACAAATTCGTAAAACGCTTGTTTTTTATACACTATTGAGTGTTTTTACCGAAGTGTATATGTGTTTTTTCTGTTTTCTTTACAAAAATTATACACTATTAGTGTTTTTATATCAATTTCATACACTATGTCTATATAAAATGTTTTGATTTTATTTTTTATACACTTAGTCTATTTCTTAAAAATCCTTGATCTTTCTCTATATTCTTCTTTTTAGGAGCGGCGAGCTTTTTATTGCATAGGGGATTCCATCGAATTTTCCTAGGATAAAAAAATCCCGGATCTTTTATTTTGATCCGGGATTGTGTATACTATATACTTTTTTGTTTTCTTATACATAAATATAATCTGTCATAACTGGCTGCATGCCATTGTCCTCGATCATTTGATAAATCTCATCAACTGATCTTCCATCACTGATCTCGAACTGTTCATCACCTTTTTCTTCTTCCTGACTGTGTCCACCGATTCCAACATTTACTCCTGCTGAAATCTTCGTCGCTGCGATCTGAATGATGTTGTCACGGAATCTTTCACATTCACGTGTTGAGATCGTAATGCTTGCAAATGGCATAAATATTCGATATGCACAAATGATCTGTAGAAGCTGTGGTTCATGAACATCTTTTGGATTGATCTTATCGTTATTAATGATCGGACGTAATCTAGGACATGAAAATGCGATTTCTGCATGTGGATATTTTCTCTGTAACAGATATGCGTGATATCCTGTTGCAAAAGCATCTTTTCTAAAATCATCCAATCCTAAGAGAGCAGCAAATCCGACACCTCTCATTCCACCCATGATCGCACGTTCCTGAGCATTGAGACGGTATGGGAAGATTCTCTTTCTTCCACCCAAATGCAGTGTCTTATATTTGTCTGAATTATATGTTTCCTGGAAGACTGTAACAAAATCTGCCCCACATTCATGCAGATATGCATAATCTTTAGAATCCATTGGATATACTTCAAGACCGATCAGTTTAAAATATTTCTTTGCGATCTTACATGCTTCCCCGATATACTCAACACTTGATTTGTTTGGACTTTCTCCAGTCAGGATCAAAACTTCTTCCAATCCTGTCTCTGCGATCGCCTGCATTTCTTTTTCAATCTCTTCTGCATTAAGCTGTGCACGTTTGATCTTGTTGTGGCAATTAAATCCACAGTAAACACAATAATTTTCACAGTAGTTTGCAATATATAACGGAGTAAAGATCGCTACAGAGTTTCCAAAATGTTTTCTTGTCTCTTTCTGTGCTTTCTGTGCGATTTCTTCCAAAAACGGCAATGCCGCTGGCGATAATAAGGCTTTGAAATTATCAACAGAACAAGTTTCTGCTGCCAATGCTTCTTTGACATCTTTTGCTGTATAAATGTCTGCATCATAGCTGTTCATCTCTGCGATGACACGGTCCATGATATCTGAATCAATCGCTTCCATATCATCCGTATATTTCATATGATCTGTATTCTCATCAATTCTTACACTCATGATTAATCCTCCAAAAATCCTGTTAATGGTGATGATGCGCTAGAACCTTTTTCAATGACTCTTCCAAGTCCTGCCAGATATGCGCTTCTTCCTGCCTCAATTGCTTTCTTAAATGCTTCTGCCATGGCTGGAATATCACCTGCAGTTGCGATTGCTGTATTCGCCATCACTGCAGCTGCACCCATTTCCATTGCTTCACATGCCTGAGATGGTTTTCCGATTCCTGCATCTACAATAATCGGAAGATCGATCTCATCGATCAAAATCTGGATAAAGTCTTTCGTACAGATTCCTTTGTTAGATCCAATTGGAGACCCAAGAGGCATAACTGCAGCTGCCCCAGCATTTACAAGATCTCTGGCTGCATTTAAGTCTGGATACATATATGGCATAACAACAAATCCTTCTTTGGCAAGGATTTCTGTTGCCTTGATCGTTTCATAGTTATCTGGAAGCAGATATTTAGAATCATGAATAACTTCAATCTTAACAAAATCTCCGCATCCTACTTCTCTTGCAAGTCTTGCAATACGAACTGCTTCTTCTGCATTTCTTGCTCCAGATGTATTTGGAAGAAGTGTGACACCTTCTGGAATATAGTCAAGAATATTAGCTGTATCATTTGTGTTCGTTCTTCGAAGTGCTAAGGTAATGATCTGTGCTCCTGCATTCTGCACTGCTGCATTGATCAGATCTAAGGAATATTTTCCTGATCCTAAGATAAATCTTGAATCAAATTCATGTCCACCGATGATTAACTTGTCCTGTTTCATGTTATTCTCCTTTATATATGCATAATTTTCTTATCTCTTTGTATCTGTTATCTTCAGATCATCCGCCACCGACAAAGGCTACGATCTCTAATGTGTCACTGTCACTTAAGATCACATTCGCATATTCCCCTTTAGGAACGATTTCTCCATTTCTTTCCACTGCGATTCTCTTATCTGAAAATCCTTCCTGTGTTAAGAAATCAGATAATGCGACAGGGTCTTTTAATGTTTTTGTCTCTCCATTTAATTTCATCTGCTTTCCTCCTTGACTGACTTTCCTTTTATCTTTAAAAGGAACAAAAAAAGGGTCCACAAAGAAGCATCACACCCGAGGTGGTGTGCCCCTTCATGGACCCGATAGTTCAGATTCACTCTTGTTGTAGATTATCATATTGATATTTTTTTGTCAAGTGATTATTGCATTTTGTTTTTTGTGTGATATAATATCTTTGTGCTTTAATCAGCACTTTGACATTTGTTTGAATCCTCTTTGGCATTTTATATGCCAGGGGGATTTTTTATTTCTTGATCGTTATATTTTTATTCCAGATTTAATATTTCAAAAACTTTAACCCTTTTCTTTAACCAATTCAAATATAAACAAAATAAAAAAGCTACAAACCGCATAAATACGAAGTTTGTAGCTTATGACTCCAACGAGAATCGAACTCGTGATTCGACCTTGAGAGGGTCGCGTCTTAACCGCTTGACCATGGAGCCAGATTTATATTCGAGGTGGTCTGTTGCAACCACCTCTATCTATTATACATATTATTTTTGTAATGTCAAGAACTTTTTTAAATTAAATTTCTTATTTTCAGATAGTCCAAAATCATTTTTACACATCCATCGATTCCAAGGATTCCTTCGTCCAGACATAATTCATATCCATTGGACATTCCCCATATTTCATTTGTGTAATATTTATGAAATTCATAACGTTTTGAATCTTCTGTTTCTATTTCTTTTTCAGCTTGTTCTTTGCTTATTCCAAGATATTTCATAAGATTTTTAATTCGAATGTTCTTATCTGCATGCATAAAAATTCTTACCGTATTCGGACGTTCCCTGAAAAGATAATTTCCACAGCTATCCATCACGACGCCTCCCGTATTACCAATAATCTTTTTGATAATCCCGAAAGGTACCTCATTAGAACTCACATTTTCACTCATTGCAATTGCATATAACAGACTGTTTACTTTTCTGTCATTAAAAAATGCATTTAATTCATCATAATCATCCGTTCCTTCTACTACTCTTAGAAGATGTGCCTTGTCATAAAGTGGCAGTTCAAATTGTCTTCGAATTTTTTCTGCGACTTTATCTCCCATTGTTCCATGTTCTCTTCCG
>ENA-OPXM01001636-OPXM01001636.1-human-gut-metagenome-genome-assembly--contig:-NODE-1636-length-10138-cov-1.746603_pt1 | contig 10138 bp, 11 predicted proteins | sample MGYA00241707_ERZ502035 | MGnify/ENA primary metagenome ERZ502035 (study PRJEB25962, sample SAMEA2043051) | human gut metagenome | biome: human gut; feature: human-associated habitat; material: faeces... | reverse complement strand
ATAACAATTACAACTTCTGCCTGGTCTTTTAACTGTAATAACATCTGTAACTTTGAGTCAGGCTCAAATCCAGGCAATACTCTTGATGCATGATAATCATCAAAAAGCTTACCGCCAAACTCCAAATACAACTTGTTTCCAAACTGTGCAATTCTTTCCTTAATGTGTTCTGATTGCATCTTTAAATACTTCTCATTATCAAATCCTTTTTTCAAAACCTTAACCTCATCTATCATCATTTTATATATAATTATATTGATTACAGTGTTCCAATACTAACATACAATGAAGCATAAACTTCACAATATGCAAATATTAGGACAGATTGTTATAGTGCAAAGCAGTTAACAATCCATATAATCAATGTTGTTACCTCTCGTAAAAACCATGGTCATCCACAACAGGAATCTTCTTAATGTCCATATCTTCTATCATTATAAATCTCTGATTTTGAAGAAAAACAATTAACTGATCTATAACCTGCTGTTCTCCCTGAACTTCCATACAAATTTCTAACCCAGCCTGTAAGCCCAAGCTGTCTGGATTTATATACTGAATAATATCTAAATCCTACCCCCTGAACTCTTCCATAGAAGATTATGTGTTTTCTTACTTTTTCACTCATATTTATCTCCTAATCCAAACTTTAATACTAATTTTATGCTAATTTCATTATTAATTTTTTATGCTAATTTTGATAGTTTTTTTATGGCTTTTTAATATTATTTTTCAACAAACTTAATTTGTAAATTATTTGGAATAGGACCACAAGACGAAAGCACAGTTACTGAAGAAGAAATTAGAATGATGGTAGATGTTGGTGAAGAAAAAGGTTCAATTGAAGAAGAAGAAAAAGAACTTATAAACAATGTATTTGAATTCAACGACAAAACCGTATCAGAAGTTATGATACACAGAACTGAAGTTTATGCAATAGAAATTGGTTCAAACATTGAAGATATTTTAAGTGAACTTAAAGAATACAAATATAGTAGAATTCCAGTATATGATGAAAATATAGATAATATAGTTGGAGTGCTATTTATAAAAGACTTATTAGCTTATGTATATACGAAAAAGGAAGCAAAAATTAAGAAATTGATGAGACCAGCATACTTTGTATCAGAAAGTAAGCCTATAAATGAGTTTTTCAAGGAAATGCAAAGAGATAAGCAACAGTTAGCAATAGTTTTAGATGAATATGGAGGAACAGCAGGTATTATAACAATGGAAGACATTATTGAAGAGCTAGTTGGTAACATTTTTGATGAATATGATGACGTTGAAAAAGATTATGAAAAAATTGATGAAAATACCTTTATGATAGATGGTAGTGTAAGTATATATGAATTAAGAAAAATCCTTAATGTAGACATACCAGAAGGCGATTATGATACATTATCAGGTTATTTAATTGAACTACTTGGAAGAATTCCTAAAGATGATGAAAAGCCAGTAATTGAGACAGAAAAGGTAACATACAAGATAGAAGAATATGAAGAAAAAAGAATAATATGGGTAAAAGCGTGTAAAAATCAGACAGTAAAAGAAAAAGAACAAGATAACAAAGAAGATGAAGATTAGAAAATTAAGCAGGTTGGATACCTGCTTAAAAAATGTAAATAAAAGGGGAAATTAAAATGTATGAGAAATTTGGAATATCAAAAGATTTAGAAGATTTAGCAAATGCCGTAGAAGAAGAAATTAAACCAATATTTAATAAAATAGATAAAATCAAAGAAGAAAATAGCTTAAAGGTACTAATGGCATTTCAAAAAAACAACTTGTCAGATATGCACTTTGGAGGAACAACAGGTTATGGATATGGAGACATTGGAAGAGATACTATTGAAAAAATATTTGCAGAAGTATTAGGTGCAGAAGATAGTTTGGTTAGAAATCAATTCATCTCAGGAACACATGCACTTACTGTAGCACTATTTTCAATGCTAAGACCAGGAGATACAATGCTTAGTATAAATGGCAAGCCTTATGATACCTTAGATGAAGTAATAGGAATAGTAGAAAATAAAAGCTCACTTAAAAGCTATGGCGTAAAATACGAGCAAATAGACCTAATTGGAGACGATTTTGATACAGAAAAGATTATAGAAAGAGTAAAACAAGGAAATGTTAAACTAATATGTATGCAACGTTCAAGAGGATATGCATTGAGAAAAAGTTTATCTCTTGAAAGCATAAAAAATATAATCCAGGAAATTAGAAAAGTAAATAAAGAAGCAATAATAATGGTAGATAACTGTTATGGAGAATTTGTAGATACACAAGAACCAACAAGCTTAGGAGCTGACTTAATGGTAGGTTCTTTAATCAAAAATTTAGGCGGTGGGATAGCTCCAAATGGTGCTTATATTGCAGGCAAAAAGGAATTAGTTGAACTTGCAGCAGAAAGATTAACAGTTCCAGGTCAAGGAAAAGAAGTTGGACCATCACTAGGAGTAAATAGGCAATTAATACAAGGTTTGTTCTTTGCACCACAAACAGTTTCAAATGCAGTAAAAACAGCAGTTTTTGCAAGTAAAATGTTAGAAAAACTAGGCTTCGAAGTTTCACCAAAGTATGATGAAAAAAGAACAGACATAGTTCAGTTAATCAATTTTAAAGATGAGAAGAAATTAATAAAATTTTGCCAAGGTATTCAAATGGGCTCACCAGTAGATTCAAATTCAGTACCAGAACCATGGGACATGCCAGGATACACAGATAAGGTAATAATGGCAGCAGGAACATTTATTCAAGGCTCATCAATAGAGTTATCTTGTGATGCACCTATAAGACCACCATATACAGCCTTTTTACAAGGAGGATTAACTTATGAATATGGAAAAATTGGAGTATTAAAAGCAATTTCTGAAATTGAAAATTAAAAGAAATAAATAAAAAAATTAAAAGGAAGATATTATGAAAATTATAGTAATTGGTCGGTGGACCAGCCGGAATGATAGCGGCAGTAACGGCTTCAGAAAATGGAAACGAAGTAACTATATTAGAGAAGATGGAAAATATTGGGAAAAAATTACTGATTACAGGAAAAGGAAGATGTAATATAACCAACTCAGCTGATATGGAAGAATTCATGAAAAATATTCCAGAAAATTCTAAGTTTCTATATAGTAGCTTTAACAAATACACAAATCAAGATATAGTAAGCTTTTTGAAAAAACAGGGAGTAGAAACAAAAGTTGAAAGAGGTGGGCGTATTTTCCCTGTATCAGATAAAGCACAAGATGTATTAGAAGCTTTTAAACGTAGACTAAAGGAATTAAAAGTTCAAATTAGAACAAACTTTGAAGTCGCAAAAATCCTTACGGAAGATGGGAATGTAACAGGAATAGAGGGAAAAAATGGAGAGAAAATTTTAGCTGATAAAGTAATATTGGCAACTGGTGGAAAGAGTTATCCAGTTACAGGCTCAACAGGAGATGGATATAGAATGGCTAAAATGTTAGGACATACAGTAACTGAATTAAAACCATCACTTGTACCATTAACAACAAGTGGAAATTCAAGAATATTGTGCCAACAAATGCAAGGTTTATCCCTAAAAAATGTTGCAATTAAAATAAAAAATGAAAACAAAATAATATATGAAGACTTTGGAGAAATGTTATTTACTCATTATGGAGTATCAGGTCCAGTAATATTAAGTGCTTCAGCAATACTAATTAGATACAAAAACATAGATGAATTACTAAAAGAAAATAAAATAAAACTTTATATAGACTTAAAACCAGCACTAGATGAAGAAAAGCTAGATAATAGAATTTTAAGAGACTTTGAAGAATTAAAAAATAAACAATTCAAAAATAGCTTAGATAAACTATTACCACGAAAAATGATTGAACCAATAATAACATTAATAGGAATTAGTCCAGAAAAAAGAATAAACGAAATAACAAAAAAAGAAAGAAGAAAAATAGTAAAAGTTCTTAAAAACTTTGAGCTTACAATAAGTGGCTTTAGAAGTATAGAAGAGGCAATAGTAACAAAAGGTGGAATTAGTATAAAGGAAATAAATCCAAAAACAATGGAATCTAAAATAATAAATGGATTATATTTTGCAGGAGAAATAATAGATTTAGATGCATTTACAGGCGGATTTAATCTTCAAATTGCATGGTCAACAGGATATAGTGCAGGAACCAATTAACACCTAAATATAAGGAGAAGAACAAGTATGCTATCATTTAAAACAATAAAAGAAAATGTATCAGCAGAAATAGTAGAAAAAAAATCAAAATTTATTGCAAACATTTTTTATGTTGAAAACACAGATGAAGCAGAGAAATATATTAAACAAATAAAAAAGAAATATAATGATGCAAGACATAATTGCTTTGCTTATGCAATAGAAACTGGAGAACGGTGGAATTATTGTAAAATACAACGATGATGGAGAACCACAACGGTACAGCAGGAGCTCCAATTTTAAAGCTAATCCTAGAAAAAGGCCTATCAAATATTTTAGTAGTTGTTACTAGGTATTTTGGAGGCGTACTTTTAGGAACTGGAGGGCTAGTTCGAGCATACTCAGGTGCAACAGAAAAAGCTTTAGAAAAAGCTACAATAGTAGAGAAGTCAAAAGGATATGAAGCAAAAATAGTAATCGATTATAATTATTTAGAACCACTAAAATATTACTTAAAAAAAATGGAAATAAACATAATAAAAATAGATTATTTAGAACAGATAGAGATAATTATTGAAGTATTAGAGGAAAAATCTAATCTATTGACAAATAATTATAATAATTGCAATTTTAATATTTCAAAATATGATTTAATAAAAGAAAAATACGTTGAAATATAAAGTAAAACCAAGATAATTGGAAAAATTTTCTAAAAAAGGGTTGCATTATTGATAAAAACGTATTATAATGCAAATTGTAAATATTTTACAATTATTTTTTAGGAGGTATCAAATTGAACGAGAAGATTACTATTTTAATTGCAGATGATAATGCTGATTTTGCAACAACACTAGTTGAACATTTAAGTAAAGAAACTGATATGGAGGTTTTAGGAGTAGCTAGAGATGGAAAGGAAGCTTGCGAAAAAGTAATAAATATGCAACCAGACGTGCTACTATTAGATGTTATAATGCCATATCTAGATGGACTAGGAGTTTTGGAAAAATTAAATGCAACAAAAATAGAAAAAATGCCTACCTGCATAATGCTATCAGCAGTTGGTCAGACAAAAATTACTCAAAAAGCAATAAGCTTAGGAGCAGAATATTATGTAGTAAAGCCATTCGATATTGATGTACTAATAAATAGAATAAGAGATATTAAAAATTACAAACCAACACCAACATCAACAGCAGATAATTGTTATGCTGTAAAGGAAACAAAAACAAAATACATAGAAATAAATGAAATAGATAAGAAAAATCAAGAAAATTTAGAAGCATTAGTTACAAACCTAATTCACGAAATAGGCGTACCAGCCCACATAAAAGGTTATCAGTACTTAAGGGAAGCTATCATGATGGTTGTTCAAGACATAGATGTAATAAACCAAATAACAAAACAACTATATCCAGAAATAGCAGAAAGGTATCGCACAACTCCATCAAGAGTAGAACGTGCAATTCGCCACGCTATTGAAGTAGCATGGGCAAGAGGCAAAAATGATGCTGTAGAATCAATTTTCGGTTACACAATATCAGCAAGCAAAGGCAAACCAACAAACAGCGAATTTATAGCAATGATTGCTGATAAATTAAGACTAGAAATAAAAACAGCATAAAGTCAACCTATTTACATAATGTAGAAAATATGGTAAAATATAATTATTCTACTAAAATAGTAGAAAATTTATAAGCAGAGGAGTCTTCAGGTATGACGAACAAGGAGTATCGGTTGGCCAGTATGAAACACACACTGCTTGCAAAGAGAAGAGCAGGGCAAAAGGAAGTCATTTGGAAATTGAATGACGAACAGTTAAACTATATTTCGTCAATCGCCAAGGACATTTTTCCGTATTTGTATGAAATCAATACAAGAACCTTTTGCAGTACGGACAAAATCGCAAGCTCTCTCATCAAGGAAATTCATTTTGCGAGAAGAAATGGCAAGAAAAAGCTTTACAAAAAGCTAAAAAGAAATGAGCTTAAGGAACTTGAATGGTACGGCGTGGAGTATCGTTGCTTGAAGTATAGAATTATCCTCTAAAAAAATAGGCAGCCTTAATGGCTGCTTATTTCAATATAATCTTATAATACAATTTAACTTATTAGAATCTTTTGTTTTTATTGTAATAGTATTGCAATTATTTTCTACTGTATAGTAAAATTGCAATATATCACCAAGTCTAGCTTCATTCTTATACATAATTTCAACATTTTTAAAATCTATATTATCAGGTAATATCTCATACGCAAAATCTAAATAATTAAGATTATTAACATGATGATTTGAATCAATATCTCTTTTCAAAACAGTATATTCATCTGCTAATTTGTCATTTTCAGGCTCCTTAAATTTCTCCACCATTTTAACATTAAATACATTTTTATCTACATCTTTACAGTAATTTTCTGTAAAATTTTCAGTAATTCTAAATACAGATTTTTTATTAAAATCAAATAGAATCCATTTAGATGTTGCAATAGCAACCACTTCACCAGAACTATTACAAACCTGATAATCTCTATAAAAATAAATATGAGTGTGATGTGTACACCAAGTTGAAATACTTAAAACTTCATTCCATTTAGGCCTTTGAAAAACCTCTAATTTCCAATTTAGTATAATCCAAAATAAACCAGTTTCCTTAGCATCATTTAACCCATAACCAAATTGGCCTGAATGAATAGCTCCAATTTCTTGAAACATTCTTAAAAATCCTTTATTTGTCAAACAACTATTTTCGCCAACATCAGGCAAAGTAACAGTAAAGTTTTGTGAATAAACATCCATATTTAAGCCTTCTTTCTAAAAAAATATAATATCAAAAAAATAGTAAAAAGTCAATTTTAAAACCAAGAAGTTGACATTTTCATTTAATGAATATAAAATATATTAGAAATGAGGAAAAATTATGAGCGAAATATTAGATAAAGTAAATTTACCAGAAGATGTAAAAGAATTAAATTTAGAAGAAAAAAACAAGTTGTGCGATGAAATTCGTAAATTGATAATTGATGTAACATCAAAAAATGGAGGCCATGTAGCTTCAAATCTAGGAGTGGTGGAACTTACAGTTGCTTTACATTCAGTTTTTAATACTCCAGAAGATAAAATAATATGGGATGTTGGACATCAATGTTACGTACACAAAATATTAACTGGCAGAAAAGATAAATTTAGTAATATAAGACAATTTGGAGGAATATCAGGTTTCCCCAAAATTTGCGAGTCAGAGTATGACAGCTTCAATACTGGACACAGCAGTACATCAATTTCTATTGCAACAGGAATGGCTCGTGCAAGAGATATATTAAACGAAAAATATGAAGTAATTGCAGTAATTGGAGATGGATCACTAACAGGAGGAATGGCTTTAGAAGCTTTAAATGATGCAGGCAGTAGCAAAGCTAATGTAAAAGTTATTTTAAACGATAACGAAATGAGTATATCAAAAAATGTTGGAGGAATACCATTATATTTAAGCAAAATAAGAACAAAAACAGGTTACACGAGGTCAAATAGAAAAATAAAAGAAATAACTAATAAAATACCATTTATAGGTAAGCCTATTGTAAGCTTTGCACATTATACCAAACAGATAATTAAAAGAGCAATAATACATAATATGTACTTTGAAGACATTGGTTTTACTTATCTTGGACCAGTTGATGGGCATAATATACATAAATTAGAAGACATTTTGGAAAGAAGCAAAAAAATAAAAGGACCAGTACTAATTCATGTTGTAACCAAAAAAGGAAAGGGCTATGAACTTGCAGAAAAGAACCCAGACAAATTCCATGGAATTTCAGCCTATGATAAAGAAACTGGAGAAACCAAAAAGAAAAAAGACTATTCAAAGGTTTTTGGAGATAAATTAATAGAACTTGCCCAAAAAGATAAAACAATAGTAGCAGTTACAGCAGCAATGAGAGATGGAACTGGATTAAAAAAGTTTGCTACTCAATTCTCAGATAGGTTCTTTGATGTGGGAATAGCTGAACAGCATGCTTTAGGACTAATTGCAGGAATGGCAAAAGCAGGACTAAAACCAGTAATGCCAATATATTCTTCATTTCTACAAAGAGGTTATGATCAAATAATACACGACATAGCACTATCTGGAATTCCTGTAACAGTATGTATAGACAGAGCAGGAATAGTAGGAAATGATGGAGAAACACACCAAGGAATATTCGACTTATCATTCTTATCATCAATCCCAAACATTGTCATAATGGCACCAAAGAACTTTGAAGAACTAGAAAAAATGTTAGAATTTGGAGTTAATCTAAATAAACCAGTATTTATAAGGTATCCAAGAGGTGGAGAAAATTTAAAATTTTCAAAAACCGAAAAAATAAAATTAGGAAAAGCAGAAGTTATACAAACAGGAACAGATTTAAGCATAATAGCAATAGGAAAAATGGTAGAAAGGGCAAAAGAAATTGCAAATCAATTAGCAGAAAAGAAAATAGAAATAATAAATGCAAGATTTTTAAAACCATTAGATGAAGAAACAATTTTAAAATCAATAGAAAAAACAAAAAATGTTATAACAATAGAGGATAATTTGCTAAAAGGTGGGCTTGGTTCAGCTGTAATAGAACTAATTAACAGAAAAGCAAAGGAAAACATCAAAATAAAAACTTTTGGCTATGATGATATTTTTGTTGAACATGGAAGTTTAGATGAATTAGAAAATAAATATAATCTAAGCACAGAAAAAATCTTAGAAAATCTAAAAACCAGCAAAATAATTTGCCATAGACTAAAGAATTCTGTAAAAGAAAACAATAGAAAATGGCATAAGAAAATATAGAAATATTTCATATCAATATGTTTAATACATAAATCAAAAGCAAATGTAAAGGGTAAAATAAATATAAAAGATATTTTGTATTTGGCCCTTTCTTTTTGTTATACATAAGAATAAATATAATAGAAAATAAAGTACAAATTAGGAAAGGCAAATAATAACTAAAAGCCATTTTTACAACTTCAATTCCAAATTTGTTGTACTGAAATATTTTATATGAGTAATTTATAATGGTTGATATAATAAAACCTGATGCAAGTAAAAGCTTGTTTTTGCTGAAAACATAAAATAAAAATGTTATAAAAACCCCATAAAATCCATAATCAAATTTTGCATATTGAGCAATAATCCCTAAAACTATAACAGCAAGTATTCCTAATAACTTATGACATTTATCATAAACAATTATAGATAAAAGCCCAAATAACAATGTGAAAATAACATTAATAGCAAATTCATCACTAAGAATAGAATGAAAAAGCATAAATGGAATTTGAGATATAACTGCAAAAGTAAGTAATCTAATTATATATTTTTTTATGTTTCTAGTATGCAAGTATCCTTCAGAAATCTGAAACGCAAAAATGGGAAAAGACAATCTACCAATATAATTAAAAAATGAAGATTTTCCATTAAAAACAACATAACCTATATGATCAATAAACATTGTAATACATGCAATTAATTTTAGAATGAATGAATTCATAAAATCCTCCAAAGACCATCAAATATATAAATTTTATAGCATAAAATAGTAAAAAAGTCAATGAAACAAAAAAATTAAAAAAATCTCTTTACTTTTACGGAAATGTGAGATATAATATATCCGTAATTTTATAAAGATGAAAGGAAGGAATAATTTATGAGCAAAAAGTATGTTTACCTTTTTAAAGAAGGAAATGCAAATATGCGTGAATTATTAGGTGGAAAAGGTGCTAACCTAGCAGAAATGACAAATTTAGGTTTACCAATACCACAAGGATTTACAGTTACAACAGAAGCATGTACAGAGTACTACAATGATGGAAAGAAAATTAATGAAGAAATTCAAAATCAAATCTTTGCAGCATTAAAAACATTAGAAGAAATCCAAGGAAAGAAATTTGGAGATAATAATGATCCATTATTAGTATCAGTAAGAAGTGGTGCTAGAGCATCAATGCCTG
>ENA-OPXM01001632-OPXM01001632.1-human-gut-metagenome-genome-assembly--contig:-NODE-1632-length-10168-cov-3.143182_pt1 | contig 10168 bp, 10 predicted proteins | sample MGYA00241707_ERZ502035 | MGnify/ENA primary metagenome ERZ502035 (study PRJEB25962, sample SAMEA2043051) | human gut metagenome | biome: human gut; feature: human-associated habitat; material: faeces... | reverse complement strand
CTGAAAATGGAGGTAGAACAGGATGTTGAAAAAGAAAAAGACCACGGCCAGCGGTGAGCCGGTCATGGTCCAAAGCGTTCGCAGAACGCGCAGCCGCAGAATGAAATTCTGCGTTCAAGGGGGTTTGGGGGCGCTGCCCTCAACAAGCAAAGCGGAGGGGAAAATCACGGCAGGATTTTGCCCTCTGCGGGCCGAGTGTATTAACACCGGCATTGCTTGCCTCTTTTATCACCCCCTGTATCAGGAATTCTTGATAACCGCTTTTATCTGTACCTGTTAGGATTAGCCGATGAGCACATTGCGAGTGTCGGAATAAAGAACTATTTTTCAAAGGTTGATTTATGCTTGATTTTACAGATAGTCCGACAAAAATATTTGACATCATCTTTTGTCCATTCTATACTTAAATATAGTTAGATGTAGCAAACCGACAGGAGGTGTGAGAAATGCACTCTTATGAAAAACAAGCACTCTCTGGTGCGATTGAGATATTATCACAGTCGGAATTGCCAGATAGATTTGAGGGCATGAAGCTATATGGTTTCTCAGAAGAAGCTAAAGATGAATTGCGCCAGGACTGCAAAATTTTCCGACTATCAAATGAAACAGGACACGGAAAGATTACCGTCTATCAGGTTTTTCCAGGTATTGAGCTTTACTATAACGATATGCACATGGGGTATTGCAACCAAAACCAAGCTACCGCAAAAAATATGATAGAGATTAACCACTGTCTGATTGGACGTTTTGAGTGTAGCTTTGGTGAAAACAGTTGTTGCTACATGGCTGAAGGTGATTTATCCATCAGTTCTGGGATGAAGAAAAAATCAAATTCGTGTTTCCCTCTGAACCATTATCATGGTATTTCCATTATCATCAATCTGGATGAGCTACTGCCAGAGGTGCGGCGGATTATGGAACTGCTGAATATTGATTTGAAGTATATTCAAACATATATCTGTGAGGGCAACCGTTGCTGTATCATGCGAGCCAATCCGTCGATTGAGCATATTTTTTCAGAACTTTACCATGTCCGAGAAAAACGAAAACCGGGATATATGAAAATTAAAATGCTGGAACTGCTTTTGTTTTTAAGCGATCTTAATACGGCAGACGAAGTTTTGCAGATGGATTATTTCAATCGAAATCAGGTTGCATTGATTAAAGAAGTGGCGTCCTATATTACGGAGGATTTAACGACACATCACACAATTGAACAGCTTTCTCAGAAATTTGAGATTTCTACAACAGCGCTGAAAAAGTGCTTTCGGGGCGTATATGGAACCTCTGTTTATTCCTATCTTCGTACCTATCGGCTTCAAGTAGCTCAAAAACTACTACTGGAAACAGAGTTGTCAGTGACGGACATTGCAAGCAAAATCGGATATGAAAATCCGAACAAATTTACTTCTGCCTTCAAGGAAACGTATGGAAGTTCTCCAACGGAATTTAGAAAGAGTGTCCGTTTGGATAGGAATGGGTCTGTATGGAGTGGCGAAGAAATCTGAGTTGCATTAAAATATCCTTTGTCAGATAAAAGCAGAAAGAGCGCTTGAGGCTGGCCTATTTTTTGAATAGCCAGTTAGATGGTGCTAACTCTCTGCAAGACAAAGGAGGATTTCCAAATGGAAAATGAAAAATCGACAGGCAACAAGTACACTGTCAAAGACGCGGCAATCATCGGTATCTTCTGTGCGGTCATGTTCGTTGTATTTATGGTCTATTCGACCCTGACTGGCGCTTCTCTGTTCTATTCCATGATTTTTAACGCCGCCGGTGCGGCACTTATCCTCGCACCGTTCTATGTTTACATGTGCATGAAAGTTGGCAAGCATGGCCCCGCCCTTGTCTACAATATCATGTGGGCGATTATCGCCGGACTCATGATGGGGCCGTTTATGATCCCGTGGTTTCTGGGTGGTGGCATCATTGCGGAGCTCTCTATGTGCGGAAAGGGTGCCTACCATGACATTAAGCGCGTGTCTATTTCGTGGGTAATCACAGCATTAGTTCGTGCTGCACACGGGATGTCCGAAATCTGGTTCTTCAAGGACGCATTCCTCGCCACCGGCGTCAGTGAGCAGCAGGTTCAGGTTCAGACCCAGTATTACACTGATCCGAAGTATGTTATTCTGAGCCTGGCCGTTACCGCAGTCCTGGCCATCCTTGGCTGCATGATTAGCAACAAACTGATTGTGAAGCACTTCAGAAAGAGTGGCGCGATTAAATAAACTATGAACATGAAATTTGATTTTCGGACCAAATTGCTTGTCATAGTTCTCACTATGTCGCTTGTGGCGGTGCTCACAAGCGACATTTTGATATACACACTTTTGGGTGTCTTGAGTGTGTATCTGATTATTCAGGGCTTTGGCAGGCAGACAATAAAATATCTGATCGTCTGCGGCATTTTTATCGTGTTGAGGCTGCTTTCCGGGGGGCAGGGCATTACCATCCTTATGCCGGAAATGTTCCTGTTTATGGTGCTTCGTATTTTGATGATGGTTATGGCTGCACAGCCTGTGATCGGTATGCCTCCAGGAGAAGTTGTGGCAGTTTTTAAGAAAATCCACGCTCCAGACGGAATTGCGCTTCCCGTAACCTTTATGCTGCGCTTCTTTCCTACAGTACGCAGTGAGTTTTCTGATGTGTTTGCCTCACTTCGGCTGCGAAAGCTATTGTCATGGAAACACCCTTTGGACGCAATGGAGTATATTGTTACACCTGTTATTTTCCGTTCATCCAGAATAGCCGAAGAACTTGCTGCTTCTGCTGAAAGCAGGGGGATTTCCAATCCAGGGAAACATACTTGCCGCAGAAAGATAGAATTTCAAAAGCGGGATTGGATTATGTGCGCGATTGCTGTTTGTGTAACCGCACTCTATTTTGTGCTGGAAAGGACGGTAGCATAATGGTAAATGATGAAGCAAAGCAATCCGTTATCCAGTTTGAAGATGTATCTTTTGAATATCCGGGAGCTGAAACAGAGAGTATTCAGCATATCAACCTCGACGTAAAAGAGGGAGAATTCCTTGTCTTGACTGGAGGAAGTGGCTGCGGAAAGACAACTCTGACACGATTGATAAACGGGTTAGCTGAACAATTTTATGAAGGAACACTGAAAGGGCGCGTCACCCTGTTGGGACGTAGCATATCGGAATATCCTCTGTATGAAATCGGGAAAAAAGTAGGCTCAATCTTTCAAGACCCCAAAAGCCAGTTTTTTGCCAGTATTACAGAGGATGAAATTGCGTTCGGGTGTGAAAATTATGGCGTTTCCTATGAAGAACTGGATGGGCGGGTTTCCAATGCAATTAAGCGTATTAACGGAGATATGCTGCGTGGGAAAGAGATTTATCCCATGTCCAGCGGAGAAAAACAGAAAATAGCGGTGGCCTCCGTCAATGCTGTTGATCCAGAAATTTATGTATTTGATGAACCTTCGGCCAATCTGGATATGTATTCCGTTGAGGCACTTAAAAATCTTATGCGCGAATTGAAGGCGGAGGGACATACCATCGTTGTTGCTGAACACAGGCTTTATTATCTTACAGACCTTGCAGATCGCTTCCTCTACATGGAAAATGGAAGCATAAAAGAAGAATGGAGTCCTGAAGAACTGCTTTCCATGTCAGAAAATAAACGGCAGAAAATTGGAATCCGGGCCGCGGATTTGCGCCATATCGAGGTAGATATTCCTCCCAGAGAAGATAAAAATGTGACATTAGAGGTAAAGCAGCTGGCCTTTTCTTACCGCAAACATCCAGTCTTTCACGACATATCTTTCCAGGTGTATGCTGGTGATCTGATTGCGATCGTAGGACATAATGGAATTGGGAAAACGACGTTGTCTAACATTCTTTGCGGGATACAGAAAGAAAAGACAGGGCAGGTTTTATACAATGGGCAAGAAATTTCCAAGGGTAAAAGAAAGAATTTTGCCTATTTCGTTATGCAGAATACGGATTGCCAGCTGTTTGGAGACAGTGTGGAGGAAGAATTGCTCTTGAACGGTAAAGGAAGTACCCAGGAGCAAAGGGATGATCTGCTGAAATTATATGGACTTTTTGAATGGAAAGACAAGCATCCTGCTACCCTGTCTGGAGGTCAGAAACAACGGCTTACTCTTGCCGTATCAGATTGGATAGATACGCCTGTTTTGCTTTTGGACGAACCTACCAGCGGCCTTGATTTCAAAAATATGATGAGAATATCTGAGCATTTGAAGGCTCTGGCTCAAAAGGGAAAGACCATTTTGATTATCACCCATGATTATGAATTTGCTGCTATGACTTGTAATCGAGTGCTTCATTTTGTTGATGAAGGTCATGCAGAAACATTCCCCCTGCAAGGAAACCTCCCTCGGTTATATTCTTGCCTCATGTGTCAGTAGTTGTGTGTCTGAATGGATAGATATGCCCTGTATGGAGTGGCAAAAACCATAAAATACTTTTATGATAATAGGCGGGTTAGAAGATTCTAACCCGCCTATTACTGCGAAAGGAGCCTTGCTTATGGAGAAGCAAAAAAATGGAGAGCTGTCCAGAATGTTCGGATATGCAGGAAACTACCATGTCCTGACTGTTTTAGGCTGTATCCTCTCCGGGATTAGTACCATTTTGTCTATGCTGCCCTTTGTTTGTATATGGCTTGTTATCCGTGATTTGATTCAGGCATTCGCTGCGGGGGATATATCTCTTGCAACGGAAAGTACTCGTTATGCGTGGATGGCAGTCGTGTTTGCAGCAGCAAGTATTTTAATTTATTTCATCGCGTTGAACTGCACCCACCTGGCGGCATTCCGCACAGCAACCAATATGCGGAAAACAGCAATTCATCATATTGTGACACTTCCGCTGGGATATTTCAGCCAGAACGCCAGTGGACGGCTGCGAAAAATCATTGATGACAACGCAGGACTTACAGAAGGATTCCTGGCTCATCAACTGCCGGATTTGACTGGTGCGGTTGTTATGCCGGTTGCTGTTATTGTGTTGATTTTTCTTTTTGACTGGCGGTTAGGAATCTGCTGCCTGATCCCTATGGGGATCAGTGTCATCTTTCTGAAACAGATGATGGGTGGAGACAATGCACAGTTTATGGGTAAATACATGACTGCACTGGAAACTATGAATAAAGAGGCCGTGGAATACATTCGCGGTATTCCTGTAGTAAAGGTGTTTCAGCAGACAATTTACTCCTTCAAAAATTTCCATGCAGCCATAGAAGAATATGAAAAATTTGCTTCCGGGTATGCTTTGAAATGCCGTATTCCTCTTACCGGATTTACAGTCACACTGAACGGCACATTTGTTTTACTTATCCCGGTCGCTATGTTGATTTTATCTGGAGTCAGCGGACAGGCCGCTTATGAAAATGTTGTACTGGATTTCCTGTTTTACAGTCTGTTTACTCCGGTCTGTGCAACTATGATGAACCGTATCATGTTTGCCAGTGAGCAGCTCATGGCCGCAAAAAGCGCAGTCAGCCGAGTGGAGGAAATTTTACAGGAACAGCCATTAAAGGAACCGGAGCATCCCATGATCCCGGCAGACGCTTCGATTGTATTTTCGGATGTGTCTTTTGCCTATCCGGGTGCCAAAGGAAACGCCTTAAACCATATCAGCTTTGAGGTCCCGGCAGGAAAAACAGTTGCACTTGTCGGAGCTTCCGGCAGCGGCAAAAGTACGGCGGCAAGTCTCATTCCCCGCTTTTATGATGTCCAATCAGGCTCCGTTACGATTGGCGGTGTGGACGTACGCAATATTGAAAAGCAGGAATTGATGAAAAGAGTTGCTTTCGTGTTTCAGAATACCCGCCTGTTCAAAGATACTTTACTTAACAACATTAAGGCGGCCCGTCCAGACGCCACCAGAGAAGAAGTGTTGAAAGCGGCCAATGAAGCACAGTGCAAAGATATTATTGACCGGCTTCCGGACGGGCTTGATACGCTTGTCGGAACAGGAGGCACTTATCTCTCAGGAGGTGAAAACCAGAGGATTGCGTTGGCAAGGGCAATCTTAAAAGATGCTCCCATCATCGTTCTCGATGAAGCCACAGCATTTGCAGACGCCGAGAACGAACATCAGATACAACTTGCCTTTGAGCGGTTGACCAAGAATAAAACTGTTTTGATGATAGCTCACCGGCTTTCTACAATACAAGACGCAGACCTTATTCTGGTATTTAAGGATGGACAAATTGCTGAAAGAGGTACACATGAAGAATTAGTCGCTTTGAATGGCATTTATTCTTCTATGTGGAAGGATTATCAAACTTCGATTGCATGGAAAGTCGGAAAGGAGGGTGAGCAGCATGATTAAAGCACTGAAAAACAAGTATGCGTTAAGCAATCAGGGTGCAAAGGATCTGCTGAAAGGAATTATTTATTCCGTACTGGCAAATATCAGTCTGATGTTTCCTGTTATTCTTCTGGCAATCGTTCTCAACCAGCTTCTTGCGCCTATTTTGGGAATGAATGCGCCGGAGATCAGCGCCATTGTTTATACAGTGATTGGTATTGTGATTTTAGCCGTTGTTTTTATCTTTCACTATTGCCAGTACACCGCAGCATATCTGGGAACTTATGATGAAAGTGCAAGGCGGCGTATCAGTCTTGCGGAAAAATTACGAACCCTTCCACTGACCTTTTTCCACCAGCGTGATATTGCTGATCTGACAAGCACAATTATGGGGGACTGTGCAAATTTTGAACACGCATTTTCCCATACCGTTCCGCAATTTTTTGGAGCGGTTATCTCAACAGGTATTGTTTGTGTGGGCCTGCTGATTTTCAACTGGCAAATGGGCCTGGCCCTTCTCTGGGTAGCTCCGATTTCCTTTGCGATTGTACTTCTGTCACGGAAATGGCAGGAAAAGCTAAGCAAAAAGCATATGAATGCCAGACTGGAACTTGCCGAAGGCATCCAGGAATGCCTGGAGACCGTACAGGATATAAAAGCCTGCAATCAAGAGGAAGATTATCTCCGCAAACTGGATGCAAAGATGGATGCTGCCGAAAAAGCACAGATTTCTTCTGAAATGACGACAGCGAGCTTACTGACAACCGGCCAGATGTTTTTACGGCTTGGGTTGGCGACAGTAATCGTTGTCGGAAATAGTCTTGTGGTAAACGGCAATGCGACCCTTTTTACCTATATTCTGTTTTTGATTGCGGCTTCTCGCTTGTACGATCCCCTTTCTGGGGCAATGGCAAATATGGCAGAACTGTTTTCCGTACAACTTCAAGTGAACCGTCTAAAAGAAATTGAAGAATACCCGGAAGAAACCGGCGAAAAAGAAATCCATACAAACGGATACGATATTACTTTCGATCATGTCCGGTTTTCTTATGAGAAGGACAAGCCGGTGCTGCGGGATGTCTCATTTACTGCAAAGCAGGGACAGGTTACCGCATTGGTCGGCCCGTCTGGTGGCGGTAAAAGTACGGTTGCAAAGCTGGCTGCCAAATTTTATCCCCTGGATGGAGGAAGAATCCTTTTGGGCGGAACCGATATCGCTCCGCTCAATTCAACCATGCTGATGAAAAATTTCTCTATCGTTTTTCAGGATGTCGTACTTTTCAATAACACCATCATGGAGAACATCCGTGTTGGTAAAAAAGACGCTACGGATGAGGAAGTCATTGCCGCAGCAAAGGCGGCTCAGTGTGATGAATTCATTTCAAAATTGCCGGATGGCTATCAGACGGTGATTGGAGAAAACGGTTCTACATTGTCTGGTGGAGAATGCCAGCGTCTTTCTATTGCCCGCGCTCTTTTGAAAGACGCCCCTGTGATTCTCTTGGATGAAGCAACCGCTTCTCTTGATGTAGACAACGAAACTGAAATTCAGAACGCAATTTCCAGACTGGTCAAAGGTAAGACTGTCCTTATTATTGCCCATAGAATGAGGACGGTTGAAGCTGCGGATAACATCGTTGTGTTGTCGGATGGCATGGTAGTTGAAAACGGAACTCACGAGAAACTTATGAAAGAAAATGGACTGTACCGTAAACTGGTCGATTTGCAGACAGCCTCTGCAAATTGGAGATTAAGCGTCTAACTCATAATAAGGAGGTACTGATGAAACTTCATGCGTCCGGCGAAGATTACTTGGAGGCCATCCTTGTCCTCCATAAGAAGATGGGCATGGTACGCTCCGTGGATGTTGCCAGGCACATGGAGGTTACAAAACCAAGCGTGTGCCATGCTGTAAACACCCTAAAAGACGGCGGCTTTCTGACGATGGATGAAGATCACTTTCTTTATCTGACCGATATAGGCCGGGAGGTTGCCGAAAAAATCTACGAGCGGCACTGCTTTTTCCGAGACAGGCTCATCGCCGCAGGCGTTGACCCAAAGACGGCGGAAACTGATGCCTGCCGGATGGAACACAACATCAGTATGGAATCCTTTGAAAAACTTCGGGATTACTATTCCTCTCAAAAGGGAAAATAGCTGGCCTGTACAGCAACGGACAAAGCAATGCGGCCGGGTAATACACCCGACCGCATTATTTGTTAGCGTTATTTTCTTTGGTATCCAACATTTTATCAATCAGGGCAAGCAACAGCTCCTGATCCCGCTGGCTGCATTGTGGAACCAACCGTCTGATCCGGTCAACAATTTCGCTGTCTGTGTTCGTCTGCGGCGCAAGGATTTCATCAAAAGAAGCGCCAATGGCATTGACAAGGCGAATCAAAACATCCAGGCTCGGCTTGCGCCTGCCGCTTTCTATGGCCGCTAAAAAACGAGGACTGATTTCTGCACGCTCCGCAATCTGTTCTCTCTTATAGTTTCGTTTTTCTCTGGCATTCCGCAAGGATGTCCCAAACGAAAAATCTATATGTCGTACTTTTTTATCCACTCTCCGTCACCTCACATAATAATATTTTACGAGTTACAAATATTATGCGGAATGATTGCAGAGTGGCTTTTTTATAGCTACTATGCGTTGCCTTTTTTGCTTAGGAGGAGATGATAATGCAAAAAGACAATGGCCTGCCTGCTCGTGGCAGGTCCTCTTAACGAAAAAAATCTGGCCGTGAAATTGCGCCAGAATCCGAAAAAAACAGTTTCTTCCCTGCCGGTTTTTTATGGCCTGCACAGGAACTATCAGTAGCAGAAAAAGAGCAACAAGATAAAACGGACACTGACATGGGATATTCCCATGCCTGTGTCCGTTTTGTTTTTCTTGTATTTCCACGATGCCGTTCGCCGCCTTCCGAGAGTTTGAAAACCACCCACTTTTCAAACTCTTGGAGGTAACGGCTATGAGTAAAAATCGTGAAGAAAGTACGAATTATTATCTTTACATAGATGGACAGGCTGTGCCGGTAAGCGAACAGGTTTACCGCGTGTATCAGCACTACGAGCGAAAAGAAGAATACTTTTCCTATGATCTGAAAACAGAAAAGTTCCAGAAAGACACTGCAATTTTCCTGCCCAGCAGAGAGGATTCCTATGAGCGCCTGCTGGAAAAGGACAAGCAGTTTGCCGCTTCTGGTCAGCCTGTGGAGGAACAGGCGGTCTCGTCCGTTTGGTTGGAGGAATTATTACAACATCTGTCATCGGATGAGAGGATCATTCTCCACAAACTGTATTTCGAGGACAAGTCAGAACGGATTGTCAGCATGGAGCTTGGAATTTCCAAAACAGCTCTGCATCAGCGTAAAGTCAAGCTGCTCCAAAAATTAAAAAATTTTTTGGAAAACATGGGAAAAGCATAGACCAAAACCACTCTCCCAACGGGGAAATAAGTGAGAGGGTCTATCTCTCTCATGCAGCTTGACAACTGAATACACGGCAGAACAGGTACATAACCCGCGCATGAGCGAGTGCAGGACGCCGCGAAGATGGAGCAGCCAGGAGGTGATGGACAAGCTGTTTCGGAGCGATCGACGTCTCTGTGACCCGGATGGTGGCACATCCGGCGCGATGAGGGCGCGGGGGCTTAAAGATACTTCCTCACGGCCCGCCAAAGACTTGGGGGGAACCCTGCGGCGCACGAGTAAAACGACGCTGCGGAGTTATGACAGCCGCGCCAGCGGAGACCTGTTGTGTTCCCATCGTCAGGGGGCGTGGCAAATATGACGAGTAATCCGAACAGAATAACAGTAGCCGCACCAGGTTTTTATCCGAAGATTTCTTTCAGACTGGTGCGGCTA
>ENA-OPXM01001619-OPXM01001619.1-human-gut-metagenome-genome-assembly--contig:-NODE-1619-length-10222-cov-2.275598_pt1 | contig 10222 bp, 8 predicted proteins | sample MGYA00241707_ERZ502035 | MGnify/ENA primary metagenome ERZ502035 (study PRJEB25962, sample SAMEA2043051) | human gut metagenome | biome: human gut; feature: human-associated habitat; material: faeces... | reverse complement strand
GTATCTAAAAAAGAAGAAAAAGGGGTGATACATTGAAAAAGAAGCACACAACGCCTGCGGTAGTTTTTCATCTTGATATGATACAGCCTGCAAGTAAGAAGTGGGTAATAGCCAAAGGATTTGACGGAATGTCTTATATGAACAGGGACGGAAAATTTCTTCCGAAAAAAGAGAAAACATTTAAGTCGCAGGCAACAGTAAATAAAGACTATATTGATTACATGAATAAGAATGGCGTCTTTGATACGAACTACTCAATGCTCACAGAAAAACAAATGGATACTTACAGAGATTATGAGCGTCAGAGTAAATCTGAGGGTTGTCCGAAATATGTGGGCTATCTGTCATTCGATAATCAGTTTCTAGTCGACAATGATCTGATGATAGGTGAAGTGCTTGACCGAGCAAAGCTTATGGATATCGCAAGAAAAGGAATCAATTCCTTGATCGACAAAAGCAACAAGCTAAAAAATGAAAACACTTATTGGTATGCGGCTATTCATGAGGATACAGACAATATCCATGTTCATTATACTTTGCTTGAATATCACCGCCTAGAGGATAGAACAGTAACATACAAAGGTAAAGGGCAGGACCTTTTAGAGCAGGACGCATTTAAGAAAATGAAGTCTACAGTTGCTAATGAAATTATGACAAAAAAGCTGACACCTGAGCTTACGGCTTTCAAGCGTAAAAATCTCATACCTGAGTTTTCTTCTTCCATAGTAGCGTCCAAAGAAATGATAGAACTGTTGAAGCTCCTTCCACCAAAACCACCACATTCAGCGTGGCAGTATAACAATGTAAAAGTTCGTCCGTATCAGCGCAGGATAGATATGTGTGTTGATAAAATTATTAGCTGTAACGAAAAGCTTCAGGCAGAGTTTGATGAATACGTTGAAAAGTTGAAAATGGCAGACGAACAGTACAAAAGATTTTATGGCGAAAACTCTGATTATTTTGAATACTCAAATAATCAGCTTGACGATTTTTATAATCGAGCAGGAAACAAGCTCCTGCAGGAACTTGCAAAATTGCAATATAGACTTGATAAAAATTATGCTAAAGAAAGTGACTTTACAGATATGGAAAAAGCCGTATCTAAAAAAGAAGAAAAAATGGCATACAAGGAGTTCAAAGAACATCTGAGTAAAAATGAATTGCTTCAGGCTCAGAGCTGCCTGAAAAAGCATAGCAAATCGAACGATACATTTGCTTATCAGCTTGGAAAGCTTTTGCTTGATAACTATGATGATAAAGAAAACATTGATAATGGAATAAAGATACTCAGCGAGATCGCAGAGAAAAAAGACAGTCGCTGTTATGATAAAGCAAACTACCGATTGGGTAAATATTATGAAGATATAGGCAACACCGAAAAGGCAGAGGTACATTTGCTTCGTTCGGCAGAGGATAACAACGTGTATGCGATGTACAAGCTAGGAAAAGCGTATCTAAAAAAGAATAAAGAAACAAACAACAAGGACGATTTGAAAAAGGCAGAACGTTGGCTGAAAAAAGCGGCTGACTTCGATGACCCATATGCACAATGTTCATATGGTATGCTTTGCTTCAAGACAGAACGTCGTGACAAGGGATTATATTATCTCGAAAAATCAGCGGCTAAAGGAAATGAATTTGCAAAAATGATAATTCAGACTACAGTAAATCGTGAAGAAGCAAGGCTGAGAAAGCAAAACAACAAGAGAAAATTCCGCAGTTTCAGCGCACAGCAAGCTTTGGTTCGTTCTAAACGAGCCATGAATGTATGTTGGCATTCGGTTAAGTCACTCATGAGCGAGTATGACTATCACATCAAGAAGTTGCAGGAAGAATATGACTATGAAAATAATATTGTAAATGAAATGGACGGCTATAGCTATTCAATAGATTAGGAGAAATACAATGAACAATGATTTTGATGAACTGAATAAAAGCAGAATAAAGGTACGGCTTTTAAAGGCGTTTGGTTTTGGTGGTCTGATATATGTTATAATAAACTTGTGCCTGAATTATTTTCACCTATCCCTGACGTTCATAAATGCAAAGCATAAAGGTATAACAGCAGTGGAATATTTCCGCTTGAAGTGGACGTATTTTATTACAACAGATAATTTTCCGTTACCAATGGTAATTATGATATCATTTTTCATAGGCATAATGCTTGCGCTGCGTTCTGAAACACATTGGCGTATCAAAAATGAAAACAAAACTATAAAGGGCAAGCAGCGTTTTATGAATACTAAAGAAATGGAAAAAGTTTTATATTCGTTTGATTGTGATAAAATGAATTCGGCTAAAAAGTCAGGAATCATCATTGCAAAGGAAAATGGAAAGTTCTACATAGACGCTGAAACGATACACAGCTTAATTATTGGTACAACTCGTTCAGGTAAAGGTCAGACGTTCGTTATGCCTATGATTAGGCACATCGCAATGTCACAGGCTAAACACTCTATGGTAATAAATGACCCTAAAGGCGAGATAGCTGAAAACTGCACGGCTATGCTGAGGGAAAACGGCTATAAAGTAGTGTTCCTAAATCTGCGTGATACAAATATGTCATCGTTATGGAATCCGCTTCAAAAAGCCATTGATGAATACAAAAAGGCAAGAGATAATAATGAGGACCTCGACAAAACTATAGACGAAGTGCAATCGTTAGCAACGGTCTTCACAGCCGATGAACAATCTCAGCCGATTTGGCCTGAATCGGCTAAATCGCTTTTAGTTGCGATGATTTTATATTTGCTTGAAAAGGGATATGACGATGGCAATCTTGCTAATGTTTCCATGTATTCAATATACAATCTATTCGTTGAGTTCGGAACGGAAAATGAGGTGCAGATAGTCAATGGTGAGAAGCGAAATGTGAATGCTCTTGACAGCCTTTTTAAATCACTGCCTCGTGGCTCTGCGGCAAAAGCGGCTTATGCAACTTCTCGATTTGCAGAGGGTGACTGCCGTGCAAGTATTTTTACCACGCTCTCATCAGATATATCCATATTCGGCTCTGACAGTGGAATATCTCGACTTACATCTGGAAATCAAATTAATTTTGAGGAACTCGCTGACCCTGACCACCCTATGGCAGTGATAATGATAGTCCCTGATGAAAAGAAAAGCCGTCACGTCATAGCTTCGCTTTTCGTTAATCAGTGCTATAATGCACTCGTTGACTATGCTAACAAATTCATCGGGCAGAAGTTACCGCAGAGAGTTCATTTCATTCTCGATGAGTTTGGAAACATGGTAAATATCCCTGACATGGATACAAAGATAACAGTTGGTGCAGGACGTAATCTTCTTTTTGACCTGTTCGTTCAGGACCTTAATCAGCTCGATACAAAGTACAATAATGCTGCCAAGACTATACGCTCCAATACAGGTAATTTGGTGTATATAAATTCTCTCGATGTAGATACGAACAAGTATTTCTCGTCAGCCTTGGGTGACAGGACAATAGAATATACTACATACAGCGGTGACTTGCATAGCTTTCTTTCTCATCAAGCAGGCTCTGTGGATAGCGTACCGCTCATACGCCCTGAAGATTTATCCGAATTGCCATTTGGAACAGCTATCACTAAAAGGCAGCGTTGCTATCCTATAAAAACAGTTTTTGACCCATTTTACAAGCTTGGCATAAAAGCTCAAAGTATAGCAGAGATAGCAAAGACAATGGATTTTCGTTATAACAGTCTTGAAGAAACGATATATCCTCTCGATAGCATATGGCAGAAGCTTTTTATCCCTATCAAAGATAACAAGGGATATATGTATAAGGCTGTCAGGCGAAAAGACCCTGCTGAAATAAAGAAGCTCACAGAAACGTACAGCCACGGCAGTCAGACTATGGTGCTGCCTATCTGCTTTGAAAATCAGATCTATAGGAAAATGCCTTTTAGTGATGATCCAAAAGAACGTGAGTGGACAGAGATACCTTGTGATAATGCGCACATTGTGGAACTGGGCAAGATAAAGCTTGACGCTTATATATCTTCCGATGGTCATTCACGGACACGTTGGGACAACAAGCGACAAGAGATTTATCGAAACCGAAAAAAATCTGTTACAAAAGCAAGCTCGACAGACTACACGGATAAGAGGTTATCAGCTCCGTCACCGATCACTGAAGCATTGCAGATAATAAATTCACGTTCCGAGTTGTGTGCAGAGGGTGAGTATAACCGCCTTATTGAAGCAAAAAATAAGCCAGCGGTGGAAAAACTCATTAATCAGGCATTTACAAAGAAAATCATATCCAGAAAGCAATACGATTTGCTTAAACATGACATTGAGATTAACTTTAACAAATAACGGAAAACTGTATCTAAAACAGAGGGTGATTATTTATAAACTATGCTTAAGGATCTGAATTTCAGGTCCTTTTTTTGTTGCCTAAATATATTGGAAAGGAGGAAGGGAAATGCGTATACCAAACAGCTTTATAACGGACCTCAGAAGCAATTACACAGATTTTGCCGTAGCCTGCAAACTATATAGCCTTGTCAGCTCTCATACCAAGCGTAGCAGCAACGGCTATGAAGTTTGCATTAAGCAGGAAACTATAGCTGCTTCCTGCAAATGCTCTGTATCAAGCGTAAAACGTTCTGTGTGCCGTCTTGAAGAAATGGGTATAATTACGCATAAATATCGTTTGGACGGCTCTGAGGGGCGTTTAGGGGCATATCACTATGCGTTGAAGCCTTATGACCTGAACAAAAACTATTTCTATATAAATAATCGTAAGGCATACTCTGCCGAATTGTCACCAAAGCTTTTCTATGTGTATGCAGTATTCTGCAAACTCATGTGCAATGATATAGCAAGATTTTATCAGTCGCTTAATGACCTTTCTGCGCTCATCAGGCTGAGTAGGGCAGAAGTATCAAAGGTCATAGCGGTGCTTATTGACAGGTCCATGGTGCGCAAACAGCTCAAACGAACTAGAGCAGGAGATTATACGGACAATACATACTTCATCATCACTCGTAAACAAGGTTGCATAAAAAAAGCAGGACCTAGATCCAATAGGTCCTGCTCAAATGGTTTGTGTTCTCGTGGGAGTTCACAACTCAAACAGCTATATAATAACACCTCGGACGGGATTTGTCAATCCTTTTTGCGAAAATTTTTATTATATAAGCCGATTTTATTTTATTATGGGGGTAGTCCCTGATTTGCACCCTCATATTTATAACCCACTTTGTATTAATATCTAAAAAAGGTCAGATAGAGTAATTCTGTTATATTACTTAGTTCAGAATATGTAGTAATATATATGGCTTTTGATTTTTTTGAAATTTGCCCTTTTGCCTTTTTTTAGATAATTTTAGGAGGACTTTTTTTATGTTGAGAAGAGAATATTTGATAAGATTGCGTACAGATATGCACTTTACCCGAGAAAACGTTGCTAAAGAGCTTGGCGTTAAAGACCGCTATCTCAAAAACATAGAGGACGGGCGAAGCCTATCTACGGAAGCTATAACACGGCACTTTATTGTTTTGTCAAAGCTTTTTGGTATATCAATAACCGACTTGGCGGCAATGGAAGCACTTTATCAAGTTGCCAATATTGAGCTGATAGATACGATGTCAAATGAACCCACCAAGAGCAGTATTGACAATGTCGACTGATTTCGTCTTGTTTTCCTCAAAGCAATGACTATATATGTTTAACGTTGTAGTTGGGGTTGAGTGACCTAGTGTCGCTGATACAGTTACAGCGTCTATGCCAGCATTTATCTGCAGACTGGCGTTGAGATGTCTGAATGTATGAACGCCATAGAAGGGCAACCTAGATGCTGCACACATATCTCTGAGCCAACCATATGGTGTATTCGGGTGCATGGGCTTGCCATTTGCCTGCGTGAATAGCCTATCAGTTTTGACAATTTCTAAGCCTTTTCCTTTTCTGTTCCGAAAATCAAATTGCTGAGAATTTTGGTAGAGCTTCAGTAGCTTTGATAGTTCTTTCGGTATTTTAATAAAACGTTGCGATTTTTCGGTCTTAGTGACATCTGTATAGATACCCTCTATTGGCGTGTAATTTGAAGTCCGCTTTATCCTGACGTTGCATTTATCAAAATCAAAATCGTTCCATTCAAGACCTAGTATCTCACCTCTGCGTAGTCCTGTAAGCATAGCAAGTGTAAAGAATATTTGATATTTGAATTGAACGTGCTTTAATGTGCTTAATAATGTCTTGGCTTCATCAATGGTGTAGATTTTAATCTCTTTCGGACGCATTGTTTCGCCATTACCATTGATTTTAGGTATATCAACATCTGAGCAAGGGTTGTCTTTTATGTATCCGTATTTCACCCCATACGAAAAAATATTCGTAAGATACGTCATGTAATTCTTTATAGTTTTTCGTGATAATGGATTTCCTGTGCGTAGATTACCACCTTTTTCAGATAACTTATTAACATATGATTGGATAGTTATAGTCGAAATAGTTTGCAGACTGTTCTCGCCCAAATCATGATTGATCCGATTAGCAATCAATCTTTCTGAATTGCGAGTTGTTTCACGATGATTTTTTTCAGCGTAATTTGTATACCATTCGTCAGCTAAGTGTTTAACTGTCATTTGTGTGTCTGTTTGAATATTTTCAAAAGTGTTTTCTTCGGCTGTTTTTTGTACTGATGAAATAATAGTAGTCAATTCTGATATAATATCATCTTTCTGCTTTGAGCTTTCTGTTAAAATACGAATTTGCTCTTGTAAAATAGTATTTTGCTCCATTAAAAATCTTATTATCTCATTATTTTGCTTATCATAGAAATTCATTGATTATTCTACAGCTATCTCCCTTTTTTGTCCGTGGACAATTTATTATAAATCCAATGGATATTATACCACAAGTTGGATATATTTCATGTGTTAAATATAAAAACAATAATGATATTGTGTGAACGAATGTTCATTTTTAACACAAGAGAGAATGACTTCCAAAGGTTGACAAAATGTCTGACATATGTTATAATTAAAGCAAATAAAAAATCACATTAGGAGAGATCAAAATGAAAAAATTATTAGCTATGATACTTGCGTTAGGAGTTACGTTTTCTATTTGTACGTCTTGCGGTTCTTCAAGTTCTGATACCGAAGATGAAGACTCATCTTCGACTGTTTTGGAAAATAGTGATGAATTGCTGAAAAGCAATAATAAAGTCGCTAAGACACTTTTTACGTTAGTGAATAGTCGATACGCTGATGTTATCGTTGAAGGCGGTGAATATACAGAGGGCGAATACACATTCGATGTAACTGACGCCATGGAAACAGAGGGACAAGACGATACTATAAAGCGTGAAAAATATAGCGAGGAAGCGACCAAAGCAGATATTGAGCAAGTGTGTTGGAAAGCTTTGAAAAAAGCAGATATCGATAAGGGCATTTGTGTTGTCAAAATTGCCGACTCTGTAATCACAATGGCTTGTTATTCTAATTCTGAGATAAGTCAGTGCGCAGGCATTTATCCTAACCCAAAAACAGAAGCTCCGTCTTTTGGTATATCAAATATTCCTGAAGAATATAAGCAAGTTCCGTCATATGATGATGACGATGAAGACGCTGGCGTAATGGACTAACTTAACTTTTTAAAGCTCAAGCCGTGGCATAGTCTGCGGCTTGAGTATTTTTTTGTCCATGGACAAAAAAAGCCTGTGAGTGTAAATTCTCACAGGCTTTTGTATTTTAATGACTTAGGGAGTAATATAATGATTTTTACACTTCTTCAAAAAATCATTTGTGATTTGAAACGATATTGTATCAAAAACATTAAGCGGTGTCATATCTCTGATAAAACAATTAATATCCTTATAAACAAAATTTTTTCCTTGTATTGCTTTGCAATGCTCACATATATTCATCGCATAGCTGCGTCTTAGAGTTTTGCTGTATGCAACAGAGATTCTTTTAGGATATTTGTTTACCATGATTTCATCAAAAGAGAATACATCGCCGAGTACCTTAACTCCATAGTATTCAATATCCTCGTTTATCATGTGTAACTCTGTGTTTTGATATTTGAGAGCTTTAATTTTATCCCAAGGATATGTGAAGTTATCAAGAATATTGCCTGTATACACAATATAGGTCAATATTTGAGTCTTTTCTCCGCAATTGTAGCAAGTTTTGTCATATGAATATACAATAAGTTTACCAGTGGATGTTGGAACATCGTTGGTACTTGATAAATCACACCCTGTCATCAAATCAATGGTGTATCGGTCATATGTATACTCTTTTCCGCCTTTTTTGAAAACAACAACATATTTATCTCCTATCTCCCTGATAGAATATGCAGTGTAAAGTTTTCCTGTTTTAGTGTTTACAAACTTATTCAAGACGCAACCCCCTATAAAATTTTATTTTCATCCATATTTTTTTAATAAAAGTCTTGACAAATGCTGAGATATGTGGTATAATAAAAAGGAAATAAGAAAAGTGAGCGCATTAAAAAAGCACTCACTTAGGTATATAACTTTTGGCGAAGCTATATACCCTGAAATCACAGTTGCAGCAACAACGGTGAAAACATTAAGTGAATGCGATTTATTCTGTCGTTCATTATAACACAGAATTTCGATAATGTCAAGAGTGTTTCATTGTTTAGCGGACTGTGAAGCACTCTTATTTTTATGCAGTCATTAACCTTAGCGGTTAATATATATCCCCGTCAGGCACAAGGACCTGTCGGCTGGACGCAGAATAGGACGTAATGATGTGTAACCTTGGCGAAATCACTAACAACTACGCCGTGACGGTTGGTCAGAGCAACCGCAGCGAGTATAAGCTCTGTGGAGCCGAGCTACCTGTGAAAGTAACTAAGCAAGGGTGTCAACCCCGTGCCGACATTGCCACAATGCAGTCCCATTGTTTGGATGTCACCGCAGAGGTTTCGTGTGCCAAAAGGAAAAATCATTATATAGCGTAAGCAAAAAAATCAATACGATTACGGATTGTTTTTACATACACTCGGTCAAGCGGTATGCTTGGCTGACCAAAGGGTATTAATCATTAATGCTAATGCTCTTTGGTCAATCAAGCAAGTTTGTTTCTTTTTTAGATATTAGCACAAAGTTCGCAGAATAAATACCCTACGAACTTTGAACTTAATCTTTGGTGCGGCAAACGGGACTTGAACCCGTACGTCAAGGACACACGCCCCTCAAACGTGCCTGTCTGCCAATTCCAGCACTGCCGCATTTGCTATTCTTTTCGCTGAACTCTTTCGTTTTGTTTGTGTTCCGTGTCATTCAGCTTAATTATTATAGCATTTATTTTTTCTATTGTCAAGGCTTTTTTTCAAAAAAATTCGACTATTTATAAATATACATACCACATACTTGTTTGTATATATTCGAGCTTCGCTATTGACAAATCAGTCAGGCGATATAACAGTTCTGTTGGGCTAGATATTCTAAACCAAAGCATACCACACGGTATATCTACACAACCTTGTAAAAAATTCAAACCACTCCGCTGCCCAAGGTGGAACAGTTTCACTCATTATGAATTTTTTCAACAAAAAAAGGACTTCATTACGAAGTCCTTTAATTATTTGTGTAAACTCAGAATTACTTGAGCTCAACAGAAGCGCCAGCAGCCTCAAGCTTTGTCTTGATCTCCTCAGCGTCAGCCTTTGAAGCACCTTCCTTGATAGCCTTAGGAGCACTCTCAACGAGTTCCTTAGACTCCTTAAGACCAAGACCTGTGATCTCCTTAACAGCCTTGATAACAGCCATCTTAGCATCGCCGAATGAAGTCAGAACTACGTCGAACTCTGTCTTCTCCTCAGCAGCAGCGCCAGCAGCCGGAGCGGCGGCAACAGCGGCGACCGGGGCAGCAGCCTCGACGTCGAACTTCTCCTCGAAGGCCTTCACGAACTCGGAGAGCTCGACCAGGGTCATCTCGCCGAAGGCTTCCAGCAGCTCATCGTTGGTGTACTTAGCCATTATGGCTTCCTTTCAATCTTGGCGGCGGACGAAGTGGTAGATCCGCTGCCTAATAAACCTTATTGTTTAAATTATCGAAGCGACTGATTCATGCCGTGAGGGCGTAAATCAGGCAGCCTTCTCCTGCTTTTCGCGCAGGGCGTCGATCGTGCGCACAGCCTTGGTAGGCAGAGCGTTGAACAGGTACGCGGCCTTGGCCATCGATGCCTTGATGTCGCCGGCGAATTCGGCAAGCAGCTGCGGGCGGGACT
>ENA-OPXM01001615-OPXM01001615.1-human-gut-metagenome-genome-assembly--contig:-NODE-1615-length-10234-cov-1.337558_pt1 | contig 10234 bp, 9 predicted proteins | sample MGYA00241707_ERZ502035 | MGnify/ENA primary metagenome ERZ502035 (study PRJEB25962, sample SAMEA2043051) | human gut metagenome | biome: human gut; feature: human-associated habitat; material: faeces... | reverse complement strand
ACGACTTCTATCAGCTGATCTACTCCTTTTTGATATTCCAATCTGCCGGCAAATAAGATATTTATTTTGTCCGCTATGATGTGGTTGAATTTTTTCTGTTCTACAGATTGCAATCCATTGAATATGATTTGTGGTGTCTCTCCATAAATATGCTGATAACATTGTTGTGTTGACTCGCTGATGGCTATATTGGCATGCTTTTTAGAATAAAAATATTCAACTTTTTTGCCTATTTGGGCCCATTGATTCCATAGCTCTGTGTTGTGGATTGTTCGTACATATTTTATGGATGGAAACATCCAACCGAATATTTTGTTCCATAAGTATATGCTGAGGTCTGGAATTTCTGTATGTGTATGGATTACTTGTGGTTTCCATTTTAGTGACAGATATACAAACCATAGAGGAAACAATAAAATAGCGATTTTATTGTTTGTAATATGCGAACGGTGGAAACAAATACCGCAATCATGCAGTTCTTTAATGAAAGCCTGGCTGAATTCTCCGTTTCCACGTACTACTTCCACAAGATGATATTCCATCCCTGTAGTTTGTGACTTGGCAATGTTGACAGCTACTCTTTCTGCCCCTCCTATATCAAAATGAGTGATAATGTGGAATATACGCATATATTAGTAGTTTTAGTGTTGTATATAATCCAAAAACTTTTTAGCGGTTGATTCCCATGTAAAATATTCTATGATTCGTTTTCGTGCATTTTGAACTTTTTTACCGGAGAGTATTGTTTGGGCTATTTCTTCCACTGAGTTGCATAGGAACCCACTTCTCCCGTTTTCTATGATACAGTCTGGGCCGGGTGCATGTCGCGCTACTATTGTTACATTATGGTACATTGCTTCAAGAATTGCCATTCCGAAAATTTCATTGGGGTTGAAATTTATCACATAATCAGCAACTTCATAATATGCATGGATTTTTTCATTTGGAAGTTTCCCTATGAATAATATATTGCTATATTTCTCACTTGACTTTAATTTGGCCATATATTCCTCTGTTTGCATCCAAAGAGCTCCTGCATGCACTAATAAGTATTTGTCTCCTAATCTTTCTGCTAAGGGAAAAATATCCATCGGATGCTTGTCCGGTCTTAATGCACACACCAAGAATACGATACTTTTATCTTTAGGTAATTTCAGTTCTGCCCTTTGTCGCTCTTTAGAGCTTGTCGCCAATGGAATAATGTCTGTGTCTAAGCCTACAGGAGCCCATTCTGCACTTGTCACCCCTTTTTGTTTTAATTCATTTACCACAGTTGGAGTTTTACAAAAGACTTTTGTCTTTTTGAATGCGGAAAAATTTCTGCTGCTTAACTTGTCCATTATCCAGCGTGAAATAGCTTTAGGCGAAGAGCTATGCACTGTACCTACGTAGCAATAATATTTCAGATTATGTTTCAGGCAGAAACTCACGGCTTCCGGTACACAAAGCAAGTTGTCGCTTTGCAAGTGATACACATCGATGCCAAGTGTTAGTAGTAATGAAAAATCAGGCCATACGTGATGTACAAACTTTCTTTTATAGGGCAAATACACTTTCTTAATATTGGAGGTCGTGTTTACTTCCGTTCCGCAGCGCCTGTCTTTGGGAGACATCCAGTACACAATCGTTGTTTGGTGTCCCATTTGTTCCAAGGCTTTTGCCAATCCGATTTCTTGGATGTTATAACTTCTGGTAGTCCATTCCCCATAGTCTAAATGAATATATCCAATGTTCATTTGTTTCAAAGTTTATAACGCTTTAGTAGATGTTTAAAATGCATCATAATGTTGCAATACAGAGCTATGCCTCTTGAGTATTTCTTTTTAAGAAGCCACAATTCTATTCTGTGCAGTATGCCTTGAGGAATAAAATGCATCATAGCTGTATAGTAAGGTTGGGAATAGACAGCAGCTTCAATGTCTTTACTTTTTAAGTTTTGGCTTTTATAATTAGAAATTAAATCAATAATCCAGCGTGTCCATCTGCGTTGAAAAATATTCGTTGTTTCTTTGGGAAAGTTTTGTAAATTAAAAACATTACTTATATTCGTAAATACTATTTGGTAGTCCAATCCATGCTGTAGAGCCCGTTTTCCTGTAGCGCTGTTTAAGTTTTGTCTATAATAATATACAGGTGTATTTATAGCCATAAAATTGTGTATGTATTGATAATAAGCAAGCGAAAACATAAAATCCTCACACGTTTTCATACTTTCATTAAAACGGATGTGATGTGTTTCTATAATATTTCTATTAAAAACTGCACAGCATACTGATAATGATACTATTTCTAAATTTACAGCCTCTTGATATAAGCTATGGATGCTATGGTACATTCTGTTTGACAATCTAAATCTGCCTTTTTCTTGTTTGGCATTATTTATCCAACGAATATAATTATATATAGCGAAATCCGGATGGCTATCTATTATGTCTTTGATGATTTTTAAATAGTTGCTGGCTACAAAATCATCGCTATCGATAAATGAGACATATTGTCCTTTAGCTTTGCTAAGTCCGTAGTTTCTAGCCTTGCTTACACCTCCGTTTAGAATATGAAAGCATTTTACTCTTGTGTCTTTTTGTGAATATTCATTGCAAATTTTTCCAGAATCATCCGTTGAGCCGTCGTCTATTAGCAGTAATTCAAAAAGAATATCATTTTGGCATAAGATGCTCTCAATACATTCTTTTAAATATTGAGAGGTATTATATACGGGAATGATGATGCTATGGAGTAACATGGCCTTTATAATATATGTTGGTAGAACGTAGAATAAATGTCAATAGTTGTGTAAGGCTTTTCTATTTAGATTCGTTGTGATGCACTTTTTTAGTTTTTGCAATCCTATATGTACCCATATCCATTTACTTAATTTCCAATACCATTTTTTTCGGCGGTCAAGCTTTTGTTTGGCTTCATCAGGAAGCCACGATCCCATATATAAATGTACAGTAGTGGTATTGGAAGTTTTATCCCAGTTTCCAAAAAAGTCCATTGCATTAAAGTATGTACGTGGATATATATGTACATCTCCTATCAATTGTTCGCTATTATCTGTTTTTAATCTATATTTCTCTGCTAAATAATTGGTGACTATTACTACATTGGAGGTGTTTTGTGTGATAATATCCATAGAAAATGGTTGGTTATAGTACTCTAAAAGTTCAGCTATTATGTGATGCTTAGGAGGAAATCCCATTACTCCCATTGATAATACTTTTCCATCTTCAAATCCCATAAAAGCGATATCTTTTTCAACAAATGGATTTAGACTCTTTTCCATTTTTTCATCTGTATCCAAGTAAATTCCACCATTTTTATAAAGTGCTATTAGGCGTACATAGTCTGCAACAAAAGCATATTTCTTGTTTTCATAAGCTCCTTTGCACCATTCGCTACTATTTATGTCAAAATTTTCTTCATTCCAAAGTTTAAACTCATAATCGGGAAGATGCTCTTTCCATGATTTAATACATTTTTGTACCAATGGAGGCATCTCCTTTCCTCCAAACCAACAGTAGTGGATTATTTTAGGAATCATAATTTTAACTATAATATTTTGTGTGTTCTAATCCTCTCTTTGAAATCACTTTTCCCGGATTGCCTACTACTACCGAGTTATCAGGAATATCTGTTACCACAATAGCTCCGCTACCAATCATCACATTATTCCCAATAGTAATATTCCCAATTACTTTAGCTCCAGAGGCTATCACGACATTATTTCCAATATGAGGTGCACCACCTTTAGGACCGCGTACACTACCTACTGTTACACCATGGTAGATGGTACAGTTGTCCCCAATTATAGCTGAACCGTTGATGACAATGCATGAATAATGTGGAAACATTAGTGCTTTACCTATTTTTGTACCAAATCCAATTTGAATACCTGTGAGATATTGATTGTGCTTATGAATAAGCTGGACGCACCTTAAACAGAATTTAGCCATAAAGTGGTGTTTAGTTATTAGATAGGAACCAATTCTAAACCAAAAGGTGATTCGAAATGACGCATTAAATAGAAGCGATTTTACCCCCCCCATTTATTAATATTTGTTAACCTTTCCAGGTCGGATACAATAAGACTTTTGCATTCTTTCCAGATCATAATTTGTAATAGTTTTTGTTTTATACTTTGAATAAATCCTTTTGTGCAGTTACAAAAGGCAGAAATCTTTTCATTAGAGGTATAATGATTGAATATGAAGCTAAAGTAATGCATACTGTACACCAATAAGCTCTGTCGTGGTTACTGATAATCTTGTTGATGATAAGCGATACGACGGCTAATAGCAGAAGATGGGTAACCAATAACATAATTGAATATCTTCCTATATAGCTTATAAATGGTATTTTTACTATAGCTTTTGATATAAACAGTACACACAAAGTTCCTGTTATTCCGGAAACATAAAAAGCTATAGGATGTACATCGAACTTATTTTCTATATACATAAGGTTTCCTCCGGAAAGTAGGTAAGTAATACCACCAGACATAAGTACAAATAATATCCAATACTTATCCCATTTATTAGGTTCGAGTATGTGGGTATATTTCCTGAAAATGTACCCAATGGCAAAGAACGGGAGCACTGTCATACTAGTGTCAATAAATATCTGGATATTGACATTATTCCTTCCCATAAAGAATCCTATTACACCAATTATAAATAAGATACATATAAGTGTGGCTATTTTGAAGCACTTTGTATATTTTTCTATAAAAATCAAACAAAAATAAAAAATGATATTGGTTTCAGACAAACTTAACAAGAACCATAAAGGGATATTTGTGAATTTCTCATTATAAAAATCAATGAAACTATGCCATCCTATGACAGACTTGATTCCCATATCTACATTTAATTCTTGTAGAATGAATGGTACAATCACTCCTGTACAAAAATAGAAAAAGAAAAAGGGTATCAATAATTTGTTCGCTTTTCTGATAGCAAAATTAAAAAATCCATTATATGGTTTGAAGAATAGTCCTGATAAGAAGTAGTATAATGGCATGCGGAAAGTGTTACCAACCATTGTGTTGAATTCATATCCAATATATGTCACAGTGGAACAATACAACAAGGATAATACAAAAACCTTTAGCTAAATCAATATATTCTATTCTCCCCCCCCCCTGGTGTATCTTATTTTTACTATTTATCATAATCTTTGTCTGTTTATTACATTAAAGTGTAGCTTATTTATGTTTGCTTTACCTGCTTTTATCCAAAGATTTGGCCAAATACAACGGAGATGAATTGTGAAATAATGCTTCAGTGCAATACAGAATCCATAATGTCTGTTCTCTAAATGAAATATTTCCATTGGAGGCATTCCATTGGGGCGGTACATAAGTTTCCAACGCTTCTTTAGCGGTATTTCTGGGTCGCACCAGGCATCAATGTGTTCATGCGCATCACATTCGCCAAGTGGATGTCCTACCTGCCATAATTCTATTCCAGCTTTACGGGCGCGCAGCCCGTAATCAAAATCACCGCGCGCATGTGTATAGTAGGGGTCAAGTGTCCCCAATTTCTTGTACACGCTGTGAGGAACCAATACTATATTTCCATTCATCATAATTACTGGCACAGGGCTGTCATCAGAAGATGGGCGTGCCACTTTTCCAGTTTTATCTCTGCCTCCATACGTTAGTTTGCTACGTGTCTGAGTATCCACTGTAGACCCAAGTACGATGGTTCTGTTTTTTTTCAATAGGCTTACACGGAGCAAAGATGCGATACAGTCTTTGTATATGAAGGTGTCATCGTTTAGCCAAAGGTAATAATCATAGTTGCATCCATTTCGTTTTTTTTCCTCGGCCATTTTCCATGCTTCTATCATACCGCGATTCCAGAATACTCCATCTACGGTTTTGATGTTAACATGGGGAAACTGTGTTTTTACGCTTTCTACAGTTCCGTCAGTAGAACCTCCGTCCACTATATAAATGTCAAACTTAGTGTCAGCTGGAAGTGATTGTGCTGTTATGTTGCGCAGGCACTTTATGGTTTTCTCCTTACGGTTAAATACAGTCAAAAGTATGGCTATATGGTTCATATTGCAATTGATAAAGGGGAATATATTATGGCTTAATTTTATGATAAATATATCGTATAAACCATTGTAAGTTCAATCGAGGTGATTTGTGTAGGAAAATTATAGGTTTATACTTATCATTTGGGTGTATTGGAATTTTATAGGCATAGAATGGTGATTTATAGGTTTCGGGGTGCTTTCCACGTTGGCTGATGTCTCGATGGGGGGATATTCCATGTTTTTTGCATAGTAATGAAAAAATGCTTTGATCTTCACGATGAGCAACGAATGCTTCTCCAAAATCGGTTGTAGGAACATCGAATTTTCCTAATCCTGCTGGTGATAATAGTTCAAAATCACAACATAGTGACAGCCATTCTTTCATAAATTTACGTGTGGCAGGAGTTACAAGAAAGCAGAAATAAGTTGCGATGATTTGATTACTTGCTTTATACTTTTCTTCCGTAAGCCCCATCTTTTCAAAGCATACTGGTTTCGTAAAACAAGATTCGAGTAATGGTATATCGCAAACGAATAGAGGCTGTTTTTCTGAAAGATTTGCGATTATCCCCCTCCCTATAAAGAAAGATCCTGAATCACAGTAGAATATGATGTCTCCATCAGAACAATCAGACAGAGCCTTATTTACAAAATAAGGTTTCCAAAGCCACAAGCCGTTTCCTCTTTTTTGTGATAGGATGTCGTGATGTAGTTTGGCAAATGATTGATCTATGTCATTAGGAGTATATTCATATACTTTATCAAATCTAGCAATATACCTACCAGTTAATGTATTCCATTTACGGGCAGGCTCATATTGCTTGTCTGCGTAGTTTATAAGAATTTTCATTTATATAGTCCTTTTTCTTTCATTTCTAGGATAGAGGCATCATACATATCTGCTTGTATCTCCTGTGTATTTACCCATTTACAGAATTCGCCTATACCATCGGAAAAGCTCCATTTGGGTTCATAGCCTAATATAGTACGTGCTAATGTTATATTGGCATAATTATGTCTGATATCTCCTAAACGATAATTTCCTGATATTGAGATGGGAACCTTAATATTATATTTTTCACACAATGTATTTGCTACTGTAAGAACATCAGTGCTAACTCCTGTACCGATATTGAAAGCGTGACCGGCAGCCTCTTTGGTTTCAAGGCCTAAAATAGTTGCATCTACTACATCTTCGATGAATACAAAATCTCTTGTCTCTTTTCCGTCTTCAAAAATATTGATTTCATTTCCATTTTTTATTCTGGTTGAGAATATGGAAAGAATTCCTGTATATGGATTGGAGAGTGATTGCCCCGGACCGTATACATTTTGGTACCTGTATGAAACAGCATCAATGCCAATGGAAGGGCATACCAAATGTACCAATTGGCCTTGTACTTGTTTGGTTATGCCGTATACGGAAGAGGGATGTATCTTCGAGTCTTCAGTGGTAGCCACTAATTGCAGTTTTCCGGCATTAGGATAAGTACATTCAAATTCTCCTTTGCACATATTCTCGTCTAAACGTTCTTTCGGATAAACATCTTTTTCCAATAGTGGGCTATAGTATTTGCCTTCTCCATAGATGGCACGGCTTTCAGCTACAATAACGCGCTTTACGTTGTGCTTGGCATTGGTCAAAATATCAAGCATTAACGCTGTTCCACCGATATTAGTATTTACATATTTTTCTATTTCATACATAGACTGCCCTGTACCGGTCTCTGCTGCCAAGTGAATAATGGCTTCTTGACCATCAATGGCTTTTAGCCAATCTTCCCGTGATGTGACACTTCCTTTGATGAACTGTCCTTTGGACATTGACAGAACGACATGGAAGCGGTCGATATATTCCTTATACATATCATCAACGGATACAACTCCAAGGTTTGTGATCGTTGATGTATTTGCTTTTAATGAAGCTTTATAAATACGGCGCATGGCGATGCTCTTAAAGACACGCGGAACGGCACGGATGATAAAATTTACTTCATTGGAAACGTTATAGGATAACAGCTTCTCCAGATTTTCTTTATTGATTTGTTCCTTCAGACTATCTGCGATGATGTGCAGAACATCTTCAAATGTATAAGTATCCTTCTCCGGCTTGAAGTAAGCGGAGACAACGGCAAAGAAGTTCTTCGTTGTATTGGAATTAAAATATGGGCGAAGATTTACAGGAACAACGGTGCTGATCGGACGCTTGGAAGGTTGACCCTTCAGGTATTCTTTGTAGATTGCCCATGTAAATGTACCGAGCAGATACTGGTTGATGGTTACGCCATATTTTGCTGCCGCCTGTTTGATCTCGGCAACCGGGATGTAGCCGTGCAGGATAGCAAAATGATTAAATGGTAGCTTTTCCCCCTTTAAGATAACTGCTTTTTCCGTCTTATAGGAACGTTTGGCAGGTCGTATATAGTTCTTCTTATAGCTGTCCTCGATATCCAACGAGGAATCTGCATTTAAGGTATTACCTGCTTTTTCAGCAAGTTCCGGGTATTTGTACCGGAGGTACTGGTAAGTCAGTTCCTTCAGAAAAATAAGAGCACCATTTCCGTCTGTTAGGACATGAAATACTTCCAGATTGATCCGCTTCTGATAGTAGGTAACACGGAACAGATATTCGTTATTTGTATAGGGATTGATATACAGACAAGGATATGTATCTTCCGGTATTACCCTTGGAGCAGGCTGATTATTTGCTTCAAAGTAATACCAGAAAATACCATTTTTTAGTTTGTGATTAAACACATCAAAAAATGGAAGAATCTTGTCCAATGCCTTTTGCAGAAGTTCTGCATCGATGTCTTCTGTCAATGTAACGGAAATGCGGTAAACATTACTTACATTTTCACTTACAATGACAGGAAACAGATTGGCTGTATTATCGAGTTTATCCCATTTAATTGTCTTATTTAATCGTTTAGACATGAAAGATCACCTGATTTACATAGCTTCCGGTGCATTGATTCCAAGGAGATCTAATGCATCGTGAAGTGTTTTCTTTGTAAGGTATGTGAGCATGACACGGGCATTCTTTACATTTTCCTCCGGCACGTTGATACGTGTAGAGTTGTAGAATTTGTTAAATGCCTGAGCAACATCTACAGCAAATCTTGCAACAACAGATGGTTCGTATTTCTCTGCTGCATCCGATACAACCTTAGGAAAACGGTTGATTTCTTTTAAGAGATTCATAGCGTCCGGTTCAGAGATCGTGCTATAATCAACCGGCTTTGCAGGATCAAAATTCTCAGCAAGTCTTACAACGCTGGAGCATCTTGCATGGGTGTACTGAACATAAGGACCGGTCTCACCATCAAAGTTCAATACTTTGTCCCAGCTAAAGGATACATCTTTGATACGCTGGTTATAAAGGTCATTGAAAAGAACAGAGCCAACACCGACGATCTTGGCAACTTCTTCTTTATCAGGAAGGTTTGGACTCTTTTCTGAGATGATTTCAAAACTCTTTTTAATTGCATCATGCAGGATGTCTTCTGCGTAGATGATATTTCCGCTTCTGGTTGAAAGCTTTGCACCCTCTAAGCTTACCAGTCCATACGGAATGTGAACCAGAGAATCCTTCGCCCAGTCATTTCCGAGAAGCTCTACTACTTTGAACACCTGTGCAAAATGCAGCTTCTGTTCCTGTCCGGTTACATATAAGCATTTTGTGAAATGATAGGTATTCTTACGATAGAAGATAGCAGCCAGATCACGGGTTGCATAGATGGAGCTTCCATCTTTCTTTGTAACGATACATGGAGCCATATCATAGTCGGACAGATCTACGATCATAGCACCCTCGCTTTCCTTTAACAGGTTCGCGTTTGTCAACTGGTCAACAACGTCCTGGCATTTGTCACGATAGAAGCTTTCACCGAGATAATAATCAAAATCCATACCCAGAAGATCATAGGTACGTTTGTATTCTACAAGACTGATGTCCTTGAACCACTGCCAGATTGAAAGTGCTTCTTCATCACCATGTTCCATCTTGCTGAACCATGCTCTTGCTTCATCTACAAGCTCCGGATTCTTGTCTGCTTCTTCATGGAACTTCACATAGAGACGCATAAGCTCGGCAACGCCATCTTTCTCAACTGCTTCCTTTGTGCCCCAGTTCTTATATGCAACGATCAGCTTACCAAACTGTGTACCCCAGTCGCCGAGGTGG
>ENA-OPXM01001610-OPXM01001610.1-human-gut-metagenome-genome-assembly--contig:-NODE-1610-length-10258-cov-1.818583_pt1 | contig 10258 bp, 14 predicted proteins | sample MGYA00241707_ERZ502035 | MGnify/ENA primary metagenome ERZ502035 (study PRJEB25962, sample SAMEA2043051) | human gut metagenome | biome: human gut; feature: human-associated habitat; material: faeces... | reverse complement strand
CAGCAGCCGACAGGGTGTATATGCTTGAAAATGCAGTATATTCGATTCTGTCTCCGGAAGGTTTTGCGTCAATAATATATAAGGATGCTAAGAAAGCACCACAGGCAAGTGAGATAATGAAGCTTACTGCACAGGAGCTTTTTACTGCCGGACTCGTTGATGGTGTAATTGCAGAAGGAGACAGGTGTTTTTCAGATATAGCAAGAATGTTAGAAAAAGAACTCGGAATTCTTGGCAGGATGAAATCAAAAGAGCTTGTTAATTCAAGATATGACAAATTCAGGAATATAGACAGGGGAGAGATAAAGTGAAAGGCATTCAGATAGTGTCCACAGGGAAAGCACTCCCAGAAGAGATAATTACGAATGATGACTTAAGCCGGATTGTTGATACAAATGATGAATGGATAACAACAAGAACAGGTATTAAGAAAAGATACAGATGTACACAGGAAAATACTACATCACTTGCAGTCAGAGCAGCATATGAAGCGGTAGAAGCATCAGGTGTGGATATTGCAGAAATAGGTGCAGTTATAGTTGCAACTTCAACGGCTGATAATGCATTTCCATCTACTGCAGCAATTGTACAGAAGGAACTCGGATTGGCAGAGAATGTACTTGCATTTGATTTAAGCAGTGCATGTACAGGTTTTCTGCATGCATTAAATGTTGGACAGGCACTGTTTAACAGCACTGATTATAAATACATACTGCTTATTGGCAGCGAGCAGATGTCTAAGATATTAGATTATACAGACCGCTCAACATGCGTGCTTTTTGGAGATGGTGCTGGTGCAGTTCTTATAAAAGCGGCTGACAATATGTATAGACAGATTAATTACACAAGAGGCGATACTGATGTACTTGTATGCAGAGGTATAGGTGCACAGGATGCATATGTAAAGATGAATGGAAATGCGGTGTTCCGTTTTGCAGTTGATGTTCTTAAACAGGGAATTGATGAAATATTGAAAAAATCGGACATGACACTTGATGACATAGATTATATTGTGTGCCATCAGGCTAATGAAAGAATTATCAATCATGTAAAGAAAAAATATCCGGGACATGAAGATAAGTTCTATATAAATATAGCGGAATACGGTAATACATCAGCGGCAAGTATCCCAATAGCACTAGATGAGTTAGCACAAAGCGGATGCTTTGACAAAGGCAGAAAGCTGATTCTTGCGGGCTTTGGGGCGGGGCTTAGCTGGAGCAGTGCTTTGATAGAGACATAATAAGGAGCAGCATAATGAGATTAGATAAGATGTTAGGAATAAAATATCCGTTTATACAGGGCGGAATGGCCAATATTGCAACAGGAGAATTTGCAGCTGCAGTTAGTAATGCAGGCGGACTGGGGCTTATTGGAGCTGGTGGAATGAACACGGATATGCTTCGTGAAAACATAAGAAAATGCAGAACACTTACGGATAAACCATTTGGTGTGAATCTTATGCTTATGAATCCGGAAGCTGATGGCAGAACTGCTTGTGGAAGAAAATGTAAAGATTGTAACAACAGGAGCAGGAAGTCCGGCCAAATATATGGAAAAATGGAAGTCTAACGAAATGATGGTTATACCGGTTGTTTCGAGTGCAGCGCTTGCAATAAGAATGGAGCGTTTCGGAGCTGATGCAGTAGTTGCAGAGGGAACAGAAAGTGGTGGTCATGTCGGTGAGATGACAACTATGACAATTGTCCCAAAGGTAGTTGACAGTGTGAACATTCCGGTTATTGCAGCCGGAGGAATTGCAGATGGCAGACAGCTTGCAGCAGCATTTGCACTTGGTGCTGCAGGTGTACAGATGGGAACTTGTCTTCTGGCAAGTACAGAGTGTCCTATACATGATAATTATAAGCAGGCAATACTTAAAGCAAAGGATAATGACACGATAGTTACAGGAAGAATTGCTGGTACTCCTGTGCGTGTTCTTAAAAATGAGATGTCACGCGAGTATGTAAAGCAGGAGAAGGCAGGTGCTGATAAGATGGAACTTGAGAAATATACATTAGGTTCTCTTCGTAAGGCAGTGTTTGACGGTGACACAATGAATGGCTCACTGATGGCAGGTCAGGTTGCAGGTCAGATTGATAAGATACAGCCAATTGAGAAAATATTTGAACAAATATATGAAGAATATGAGGCTGTGCGAAAGGAATTGTATGCAGATTAAGGACAAAGTGCTTGATGTTCCAGTAATTCAGGGCGGTATGGGTGTCGGAGTTTCTCTTTCATCCCTTGCAGGTGCAGTCGCAGCAAATGGGGCATGTGGAGTTATCAGTTCTGTTAATGCAGGTTATGATGAACAGGATTTTAAGATTAGCCCCTTTAAGGCGAATCTAAGGGCACTTGATTACCATATTAAGAGAGCTAAGCAGATTGCAGCAGAAAGTACAAAGAAGGGACTTGTAGCTGTAAATATTATGACTGCAGTTTCTCATTATGAGGAAAGCTGTAAGACCGCAGTTTCAGCAGGAGCAGATATTATTATCTCAGGTGCAGGACTTCCGCTTAATCTGCCACAGTTTACTAAGGGAACAGATACACTGGCAGCACCCATTGTTTCAAGTGGCAGGGCTGCCAGGATAATTATGAAAACTTATAAGAAGCATTATGATGTGTATCCGGATATGTTCATTATTGAAGGAAGCATGGCAGGAGGACATTTAGGCTTTGGTGCAGATGATATTACACAGGGAAAAACACAGAGTAACGATGAAATATTGTCAGATGTACTTGCTGTAATAGAAGAGTCCGGTGCGGATATCCCGGTTTTTGTCGCTGGAGGTGTGTTTGATGGCAAAGATATGGCACATTATGTAAATAAAGGTGCTGCAGGTGTACAGATTGCGACAAGATTCATTGCTACCAATGAATGTGATGCTTCAGATACATTTAAACAGGCTGTTGTTAATGCAAAGAGAGAAGACATCCGTATTATTAAAAGTCCTGTTGGAATGCCGGCACGTGCAATTAACAGCCCACTGCTTGAAAGGCTTGATGCAGGAGAAACCTTCACGGCAAGAAAATGTAATGGTTGTCTTACAGCATGTAAGAAGGATGACAGTATACCATATTGCATAAGCAGGGCACTTATAGCAGCAGTTAAGGGTGACTGGGATAATGGACTGTTTTTTGCAGGAAGTAATGCAGACAGAGTTGACCGGATAATGAGCGTACAGGAACTTATTAATGAGATTATGACAGATTATAGATTGAATAAATCGGACATATAAGCTTTGGTTGAGCAAATCTGACATTGATTTGGAAAGGATAGGGAATGACTGAGAGAAGAAAAGCACTTATTACAGGTGCAAGCAGGGGAATAGGAAGGGCTATATGCGTTAAGCTTGCAAGTGAAGGAACAGATATTGTATTCAGTTACCGTTCAGGTGATGAGGCTGCCAGTGAAACAGTTAATTTATGCAGAGAGTATGGAATTGAAATCCATGCAATTAAGGCAGATGTGAGTAATTCAGAGGAATGTGAGCGTTTAATTAGGGAAGCTGTGGATTTACTTGGCGGAAGAATTGATATTCTTGTCAATAATGCAGGAATTACTAAGGACAATCTTATTGGACGTATGAAGGATGAGGATTTCGATGCAGTTATAGATGTGAATCTAAAGGGTACATTTTACATGATGCGTGGAGTTTCAAGGCTTATGTTAAGACAGAGAGCAGGAAGAATTATTAATATGAGTTCTGTAGTTGGCGTTATGGGCAATGCAGGGCAGGTTAATTATTCTGCAAGTAAAGCAGGCGTTATTGGTATGACGAAGTCGCTTGCAAGAGAGCTTGCGTCAAGACATATAACTGTAAATGCGGTTGCACCGGGAATGATTGAAACTGATATGACCGGAGCAATGTCAGATGCTGTTAAAGAAAAAGTGGTGGAGAATATACCTTTTAAAGAGATGGGAAAGCCGGAAGATATTGCAGAAACAGTAGCATTTCTTGCGGGTGACGGAGCACGATACATAACCGGACAGGTACTTTGTGTAGACGGAGGAATGGCAATATGAGAAGAGTTGTAATAACAGGTATGGGAGCAGTTACTCCTGTCGGAAACAATGTTAATGATATGTGGGAAGCTGTAAAGGCTGGTAAATGTGGTATTAGTAAGATAACACATTTTAATACAGAAAACAGTGCAGTCAAGCTTGCCGGTGAAGTAAAAGGCTTTGACGCAGAGAGTATTGTTGATAAAGCAGAATTAAGGAAAATGGACGATTTCACGATATATGCACTTGCTGCTGCAGATGAAGCAGTGAAGGATTCAGCTATAGATTTTGGCAAAGAAGACACATTAAGATGTGGTGTTATATTGTCGAGTGGAATTGGCGGACTTACAACTATACAGAGAGAATGCTTAAGAGGCGAAAGTAAAGGATATGACAGGGTTTCGCCACATTTTGTGCCAATGTCGATAACTAATATGGCGGCAGGACATGTTGCAATCAGATTCGGACTACATGGAATGTGTACATGTGTTGTTACTGCATGTGCCAGTGGAACCAATGCTGTTGGAGATGCATTAAGACAGATCAGGGATGGATATCAGGATGTGATTGTGTGCGGAGGTGCAGAAAGCTGTATAACTGATTTTGGAATTGGTGGTTTTACATCAATGCATGCATTAAGCAAAGCAGAAGATGTCAACAGGGCTTCTATTCCGTTTGATAAAGAAAGAAGCGGATTTGTTATGGGAGAAGGAGCAGGTGTGCTTATTCTTGAAGAGTATGAACATGCACTGAAAAGAGGCGCTAAGATATACTGTGAAATTGCAGGATATGGTTCAACATGTGATGCAAACCACGTTACAGCCCCTCTCGAAGACGGAAGCATGGCAGCACAGGCAATGACTGAGGCTGTTAAGGATGCAGGAATAAAACCAGAGAATATTGATTATATTAATGCGCATGGGACAAGTACAAAGCTTAATGATAAGGGAGAGACTAATGCGATAAAGATGGCATTTGGAGAACATGCGTACAAGCTTGCGGTAAGCTCAACAAAGTCGATGACAGGACATATGTTAGGTGCAAGTGGTGCTGTTGAGGCAATTATATCGGCACTTGCTGTAAAGAATAATATAATTCCACCAACCATTAATTATCAGGTGCCGGATGATGACTGTGATCTTGATATCGTTCCAAATAAGGCAAGAGAGTCAAGAGTTGATTATGCTATGTCTAATTCACTTGGCTTTGGTGGACATAATGCGTCCATCGTGCTTAGAAAGGTGGTGTAAAGATGCAGCTTAATTCAGATGAAATACAGCAGATTCTGCCACACAGATATCCATTTCTATTAGTAGACAGGATAACGGAGTGTGAGCCTGGAAAGAAGGCTTGTGGTATTAAATGCGTATCTGCCAATGAAATGCATTTTGTAGGACATTTTCCACAGAAGAAGGTAATGCCGGGAGTACTTATTATTGAGGCACTGGCGCAGACTGGAGCAGTCGCTTTGTTGTCGGAAGAAAAGAACAAGGGACATATAGCACTTTTTGCAGGAATTAAAAATGCTAAGTTTAAGGCTCAGGTCACACCTGGGGATGTGCTTTCCTTGTCATGCGAGATTATAGCAAGAAAAGGGCCTGTGGGAGTAGGAAAGGCAGAAGCTTATGTTGACGGAAAACTTGCAGTGTCAGCTGAACTTACATTTGCAATAGAATAGAGCTATTGTTATAATAATAAACAATTAAAAAAGCTTTGGAGGTAAAGTAAGGTGCTGCAGGATTCTTTTAGTAAGGTATATACGAAGTTTAAGATGCATTTTTATCAGAAAATGTTTGAAAAGCTACAGGAGAGAGAGACATCTCTTACAACTGTAGAAACTTTCTGCATGGAGATAATATATGCACTTGATAAACCTACTGTGGCACAGTTTGCTGATATGGCAAATATATCATCTCCTAACGCGGCGTATAAGATTAATAACCTTGTTAAGAAGGGATACTTAAAAAAAGTACAGTCTGAGGAAGACAAGAGAGAGTATCATCTCGAGGTAACACAGAAGTATATAGATTATTATAATATCAGCAATACATATCTTAGGACTGTAATGGGCAGGATTGAGGACAGATTTTCTAAAGAAGAGTTAGAGACAATGGAACGTATGCTTAATGTAATAAGTGCAGAGCTTATGCCAGAGATAAAGTATTAGATTTTTACTTGACTTTGCCATTAACATGTTATATATTTCGGAAGACGAAATATATAACATGTTTTTTGTGTGTATGAAAAGGAGGATAAGAGAGCTATGGATTTAGCACTTATTACCGCGAAGCAGGTATTTGAGTTATTCATACTTATACTGTGTGGAGTTGTTATAGGAAAGATTAAGATGGTTAACGAAGAAGGAAAGGGGATGCTTTCTAACCTTCTTATATATTTTGTTGTTCCATTTATGATTATTAATTCTTACATGTCAGGATACAATGCCGAGATTCTTAAGAATATGGGCAGAATGCTTTTTTACAGCATACTTACTATATGCATAGGAATGGCTTTATCGATTGGCATAACATTTTTGATGAAAAAGGAAGTGCGCGGCATTATAAGATTTGCAACTACATTTTCTAATGCGGCTTATATGGGATTTCCACTTATTCAGGCAATGTACGGTTCAGAAGGTGTACTGTATGCGAGCGTATATGTTACTGTATTCAATATTCTTTTATGGACTGTCGGAATTGTGTATGTTTCAGAGAGTATGAGTTTCAAGGAACTTTTAAAGAAGATTGTTACATGTCCACCAATTATATCGGTTGCGGTCGGTCTTGTCATATTCCTTGCAAGAATTCCGGTTGCGGATGTTTTAAAGGATACATTTAATGTTGTAGGAGGCATGAATACCCCGTTGTCTATGATAATAACAGGAATTACTATTTCACAGTTCCCGTTATTGAGTATCTTAAAGGATAAAAGAGTGTATTTTACGGTTATTCTCAGGATGTTTATTATACCGGTAATCTGCACTCTGGTTATGTATCTGATACATGCCCGTGGAATGGTTGCTGTTATTACAATTATACTTGAGGCATGCCCATGTGCGGCTATTACAACACTTTTTGCGATTAAGTTCGGTCACGACCAGAAGCTCGCAGTTGGTGCAGTTACTTTGTCTACGTTGATTAGCATAATTACGCTTCCTTGTCTTGCATTGCTTGCAGGAGAGATTATAATGTAATAAAAAGCATTATCAGGGGGAATAATGAGCGGAGGCAATACATATAAAAGAAAATCGCATAGAAGAATAGAAGTGATAACATCAGTTGCGGCAGTTGTTGTGCTGTATGTGATACTAGAAAGCTTCGGGGTTACATGCCCTATAAAATACATAACAGGAATATCATGTGCAGGCTGTGGAATGTCAAGGGCATGGATATCTTTACTGCATTTTAATATTCATGATGCGTTCATGTATCATCCACTTTTTTTCCTGCCACCGGTTGTTGTGATAGTTATGCTTCTGAAATCTAAAATAAATATTAAATTTTATAAAATTTTTATGTTTACAATAGCAGGGGCATTTGTTATAGTTTACTTGTATAGAATGTTTATTGGAACCGGAGATATTGTGGTTTTTGAACCTCAGAACAATATCCTATTCCGTATCATTCAGAAACTAAATTTATGAAGGGGAGAGAATTAATATGTTTTGTACAAAATGTGGAAAACAGATTCCGGATTCAACAAAGTTCTGCCCATATTGTGGAGCAAATTGTTCACCAGAGCAGGATATTGCTGGTCAGGCAGGTCAGGTATTCAATAAGGTTGAGAAAGAGTTAGGAAGTGCTTTTGATGAAGTAAAGCAGAGTTTCAATGGGAACAGCAATAACCAGAATTATAATCAGGGTTACAATGCTAATCAGAATTACAGCAATGGTTATAATAATGGCACAATCCCACCATACTCAGGTACAAGATTAAAGGATGACAGAGGTCTTGCTTCATACATAATTCTTTCAATTATCACATGTGGAATATACAGCTATTATTTCATTTACAAGATGGCACATGATGTTAATATTGCATGTGATGGAGATGGAGAGAATACATCAGGACTTGTTGCATTTGTTCTGTTATCACTCATAACATGTGGTATATATGCATGGTTCTGGTACTATAATCTTGGTAACAGACTTGCAGCTAACGGACCTCGTTATGGACTTTCAATCCAGGAGAATGGTACAACTGTTCTTTTATGGCAGATATTTGGTGCTTTTATCTGTGGAATCGGACCATTTGTTGCAATGCATATTCTTATCAAGAATTCTAATAAGATATGTAATGCTTACAACAGAGCACAAGGCTTAATGTAATGTGTTAATAATTAAAATGTTAATCCTGCTTTCAGGTGGTTTGGGCTGCCAGAGAGCAGGATTTTTTTAAATATGCCATTAGAAATCCTTTATTTGTCTTGCAAGACTAAAAGGTATAATTTCTTTATCATTAGTCTTTTTATAAGCAATTTCTTCATGCATATATTCAACAATTTCCTGGGATTTGAAAGAATTGAATTTGTTTATTACAGCATCTAAAACATTCTGTTCTTCAGTTGACAGAATGTTTTCATCTATATTTTCATTAACAAGAAAATGGTATTTGGTTATTTCAAAGCCGTCTTCTTCCTGCATGTTGACATTCTGCAGACCAACAATTTTGTAGTGTCCTATTGGTAAAGCTCCCATTGAGTCATGACAATAAACCAAACCAGTTATAGTTCTTTGATAATTCTTGAAAGAAAGAGAGTCAGCATACCAAAGCATTTTCATTAATTTTACTTTAAATAAATTATTGACTCTTTTTGCATAATAGGATATGACGGCTTCAAGTTTGTCTATATTTAAAAGCGTATTACCATTAGCATCGCATGGTTCTTGAAATCTGATATATTCACTTTCAAGAGATTGACGGGAAAGAAATTCCATTCCAGAAGAACTGAGATTTTCCATAATTTTTTGCTTTATTGATATTAGTTTGGAAGTACTAAATTTATCAGTATTTTTCTGCAATAATTCAAGAACAGCTTTAGGATTTTTTTTAATGATTCTAAGCATATTATCATATGCTTCATCTTGAATGGCTTTGCTTTCATATCTTGAAATTGTTGCTTCTCCCCAACCAAGTAATCTTGCTAAATCAACCTGGGATAAATCATACATGTTTCTTATTGCAACAATCTGGTCAGAGGTAAGTAATCCTTTGGCTTTTCTATATGTGTTACGTGCGTTCAAGAGGTTGATGTTCTCTATTTTGCCAGTTGTAAATTCATTCTCTTCTTCGTCGCTATCAGGACAGAAATAGTATATTTCTTCATAGGTGACTTTTTCATCTTTAATAATTGTCGCAGCAATACGTTTTCTTTCTTCAACCTCATGAATTTTACCACATAGAGGACACTCTATTTGAATTGTTCTTATAAGATTGTAATCATTCATTGCTATTGCTCCTTTCACATTACGCCATTATCTTCATTAAAATTCTGACAATTCAAGATTGTCATTAGTTCGTTTAAAAAATTTTTTACATCTTTTTCAGATGATTTTTTCATAAATAAATGATTAACCCCACTTGAAGTGTGGCGAAAAGCCATAACATCTTCTCATAAAATTATTTCGTTTGAGGGACAATACGGTCACTCTCATTCTCGGATTTCTCTGCCCCTTCATCATACCTGTTGTTAAATTCATTTTTATCCGAGCAGTGCATACGAGTCATAATCATTAAAAGGCACGTATTCAACTCGTCCCTTTTCAAATCAGGGTGAAACAAGTCCATTTCATCTTGACAGCAACGATATACGAGAAATTCTTTGGGGGTTCCTTTATAACGCTGCGCTTCCAGATCACTCATAAAATCCACGAAATCCGCCGCTTCTTCATCACTCCAGCCGGGGGTACGTTTTTTCCTATATTGGATCTGCAAATCTCTGATAAAATCGCATATTTTTTGATTATCGCCAATCTTTAATAGCTCCGGATGCATCTTGATATAAACCAAAATATCCCATGAATAATGTCTGATATCCTTGGCAAAATTCAACCTTATTTCTCTAATACTTCTGTTGTATGTAGGCAGGGGTACGCTTATTATTGTCTTTTCCGAGCTTTTATCCATAATTCATTCTCCTGTTATACTATATTGATTATCTTAAATACGACCATCGTACATTGCAAGTTCTCATTTCTAAACCACAGGCGGCATATTGTTATGCCATCAACCATCCCCTTTCTGATC
>ENA-OPXM01001606-OPXM01001606.1-human-gut-metagenome-genome-assembly--contig:-NODE-1606-length-10280-cov-14.549144_pt1 | contig 10280 bp, 10 predicted proteins | sample MGYA00241707_ERZ502035 | MGnify/ENA primary metagenome ERZ502035 (study PRJEB25962, sample SAMEA2043051) | human gut metagenome | biome: human gut; feature: human-associated habitat; material: faeces... | reverse complement strand
CGTCGATCCGTCCCGCCGCGTGAAGGGCGGCTAATTTCTTCAACTTCCGCTTCATATTGTTCTTGCTCCGACGGCGCACCTTGCGGATCACCGCGCCGCTTTCGGTCAAGTATGTATGAAAGCCCAAGAAATCAACGCCGTGTTTCAAGGGAAAGATATTCGTTTTCGCATTCAGCGAAAGCCCGCGCGCCTGTACGAACGCTTCAATCTGCTTCCGGCACTCCTGCAAATATGCTTTGTCGTGATGGATCAAAAAGAAGTCGTCCATATAGCGCCCGTAATATTTGATACCCAGCTTTTCCTTTACGAAGTGATCCAGCCCGTCAAGGTAGAGAAGGGCGAAAAGCTGTGAAGTTTGATTGCCGATCGGTATTCCGACGTTGCCTTCGGTGCTGTCGATGATAAGATCAATCAGCCACAAAACGTCCGGATCGGTTATCTTCTCGCGGATTAAGGTTTTCAAAACGTCGTGCCGGATCGAATAGAAATACTTTGAAATATCGCCTTTCAGTATCCAGCCGTCAATTCCGTTCTTTCTGTAAAACCTCCGCATGAACTCTTGAAGCCTGTCTAACCCGTAATGCGTACCTTTCCCCACCTGCGACGCGTAGTTATCGCGAATGAACGATCGTGTCAAAATCGGTTCAAGCACGTTATCGCAAAGCGAATGTTGAACAACCTTGTCTTTGTAGCTGTTCGACATAACCACGCGGCGCTTCGGTTCGTATACCTCGAACGTGTTATACGGGGACATGGTATAGCGCTTCGTTCTGATCTGCGCGCTTAATAGGTTCAGCGCTTCAAGAAGATTAACTTCAAACTTTGCCGCCGCTCCTTTCCACCTCTTGCCTTGCCGCGCCTTTCGGTAGGCATTGTATAGGCTTTCAAAACTGTGTATCTTTTCAAAGTCTGTCATAATAAAAATCCTCGCTGTTTATAACCTTTGCCAGCCGCCGGAAGGCGGTATGCTCCGGTATCGGCGATCCTGTATTCGTCCCCGCCGTGGATAGCGGCGACGGGATACACCTTCCTTTGATGGTGGTATTCTGCTTTCGGCTGTGCCTACTCGTTCACATAGTCCACCGAAGCGGGCGAACGCCATTGTTGCCGTTGTACGCGTTGTTGTTGTTCAAAGAGCCGTCCGAATTGACGTTGCGGACGTTGTTGGCGTTCGACGAATTAGGCGTATCAAGATGTACCCCGAACGTTTTTCAAGCCCTCGTTTTGTCCCGCTTCTTCCACGCGGTCGTCATGTACTTCACTTCAAGCGCAAGTTTTTACCAATATTCGCAACTGCTCATAGAAATAAAGCCCATTTCCTGCGAAAGCTCTATGAAAAATAGAAGCTCCTTGCAATAGGTCAGCGCCTTTGCTTGTAGCTTCTGCCGTTGTCTGTATTCCTGCGCGTCCCGAAGGTCTAATTCGTTCGCTTCAAGGACGCATTCGTAAATGTCCACCGCTTTATCCTGTATCCTGTTTACAAGCGTGAAGCGGTATTTCTTCGGGTAGCGCTCCGTCGAATTCGTGATCGTGAAGGTGTGCTTTACAAGGTCTTTCGCTTTCACAATCACGTTGAATTCCGTCGGTTCTTTCCGCTCCCGCTCCGGTCTTTGCATATATGCACCGTCCTTTCCGCATTCGCTCGATCATAGCGGTATCGTCGGCGCACCCGTCGAAATCGAAGCCCGCTTCGGTAACGGTCAGCGTTGCCGCGTTCCCTGTAACCGTTGTTCCTGTGATCTGTAATACCTCCGCGCCGCAAGCCGCGCATGGCGGGGAAAGCTCCGCGAAGATGTTTCCGATCACGCACGACAATTCCGCCGCCGTGCAAGCGTATCGCGTCAGCATTCGATCCTCTGCAAACTCTCGTTCCAAATGCCCGTAGACGTTACGCCGTCGAGATCATCGAAGAGGATCAAGAACGGATTTGTCGTAATGTCATTGAAAAGCACCGCTTCCAGCATATCCACGCGCGCGTCAAGCGCGTTCGTGATGTTCAGAAGATTTGTTGCCGCGTTATCGTCAAGGACGTTTTGCAAGCCGTTAAACCATGCGTTGAAGTCCGCCGCCGCCTGTGTTTCAAAATCCGCCATGTGTTGCTCGAACGCTTCGTATTGCGTGTTACCCTGCAATTTCAGCGAATTCATATACGAAACAAGCGTGTTGTACTCCGCCGCCGAAAGGGATTGATATTCAGCGAACCACGCTTGAAGCTGTGCGTTAAAAGCCGCCGTGTCGATCTGCTGAACGACTGCGGCAACAACGCCGCAAAGCGACGTGTTCAAGCGTTGATCCGTGATCTTGCTTTGCGTGATTGCTGTTACGCCCGCGCCCACGTAGATGTCCGCCAGCGCAAGCTCGTAAATGTCCGCGTCCCTCTGCAATGCGGGCGCGGTAGGGGAAGCGCTGAACGAAGAAGATTTGACCTTCACCGACATAACGCGGTTTGTCAAATCCCAGCGCACGACAACGCGATCAATGCGGTTCAACTGTCCGTCCGCCGTGTCAAGCTCGACGGCAAGATCGCCCGTGTTGAAGTAGAAGTAACCGTTGATCCACGCTTTGCCCGTTTTAACGTTCAGCTTCATTCCGTCGTTTGCAACGACTTGAAGCCCCGTCGAAGGGACGGGGAAAACGCCGTTCCCGATGAACGAAGCGAAGTATTCCGCCCAATCCTCCGCCTTGTACGTGCGATCGTGCGAAACGCTATTGAAGAAACTTGATTTTTCCATGCTGTGAAGCCCTCCTTTATTTCGTAATCTGCCGAATTTGTGTCAGAAGCGCGGGCAAGCTCTCGCCGAAGGTAATATCTATTTCTTCGCCGCTGGTTTCGTAGGTTTCCGCGATCTCCGTTATGCGAACGTCAATGCGGACGTTCCAGCGCTTATTGATACACGTTACCCGATCGCCCAAATCGTAGTCCGTGCCGTACTTCAAATTCGCGTTCGTGTTGATCTTTGATCCGAAAGCAAGCGTTTCCGCGTATTGCTCCAGCTCTTCAACGCCGCGCGCGGAAAGAAGCGCTAAATACTGCGCCGTTGTAAGCGTTACGGTCTGCCCGCTCTCGTTTTCGTATTCCTGCACGATGTCCGTTGCATTGATGAAAACTTCGTCGCGGGAAAGCCCCGTCGAACTGCCGCCGACTTCGGCAACCTTCCGCGTTACGCCTTCTTTTTCCTCTCCGCCGACGTAAGCCGTTGTTTTAAGGTTTTCAACGCTGTTCGTGTATTCCTGTTCCACGATGTTGTCGAACTCCTGCGAAAAGATACAAGGCGCGTTCCCTGCGGTATTGCCCGCCGTAAGATCGCGCCCTTCGTAAACGGAAAAGGTATGCTTGCCCGTGCGGGCATTTGTCAGAACCCGAATACCCAGCTTTGCCGCCTTCGCCGCCGTTTCCGCCGCAAGCTGGGCGTTCGCGTACTGCTCCGAAGTATAGTCGATCTGTCCGCTTCCGGTGTCTGCGTCGGTCGTGGATATGCTGAAATTCGGGATATTGCGCGCCGCTCCTGCGTTCGTGCAAGTCTGCTTCACAATGGCGTATAGAATGTTCTGTGTCGTGTCCTTCGTGATGATCTGCGTTGTCAAAATGCGCTTGCCGATCCATGAAAGAAGGAACTTGCCTTGAACCTCTATTTCCTCCATGCCCTGTGAATTCTTCGTGATGTGAATATAGCGGATTTCCGCCGCTTCGTTGCCGCCGCGCTTGATGATGATATTTTCCTTCACCAGCAAGCGGGCGTGTTCCTCCGTGAAGGGAACAAGCAACTTGAATTCGCCGCAACTCCAATAACGCCGCGTCCATATCAAGGACGAAATCTTTTCGACGATCCCTTGAAGTGTCATATCGCGGCTATAAACGTATAATTCCACCGCGCTACACCCCCAAATACAAGTTATTGTGATAGATCGAAACTTCGAGATTTTCGGCGTTCGCGTCCGCTGAATAACGGAAGAGATTGTCGCCCACGGCGATCTGCAAATACGAACTATCAACGTCGAGATAGCGGAACGCGTCTGTAATCGTGCCGCCACGGTTCAGCTTCACGGCTTTTTCACCGTAGCCCGTGGAAACGGTTAAAACGTCGCCCGCTACAAGCGAAATATTCAGCTTGATAAACTCCCGTGTATCGACGTTCAGCAATACGGGATTTGTAACCGCGCCGATCGCGCGGAACTCGATCCGGATACCGCTTTTCACGTCGCCGGAATTGTAGACGTTCACAATCAGCGACGGCTGGCGATAGCCGATTTCCCAGCCGTCGTAAAGCTCCAGCCCGTCCGGAACGGGGAATTCAAAGCCGCCGATCCACGTTGCTATGTCCTCGCGCGTTTCCGTTTCCTCTCTCCAAAAGGGATTAAGGCAAGACAAGCTAACCGTAAATTGCTCGAAGATCGGCTTTCGCTTGAAGATCGGCGCGTCGTCGATCTTGCACCCGATCACCCGCCGGAAGTCGCCGAAAACATACGTCAACGTTGCTTCGTACTGCGGATTTAATATGCGGTTCAGCTTCCGGCGTAGGTTCTGCGCCGCTTGCTTGTCCCGCTCCTTGATGTATCCCACGATGTCAATATCGCGGCTTTCGATCCGACAGCCCAAGTATGTGTCGCCGTCCTGCCCCATGCTGTTGGTGCTGTAAATAGCGTTCCGCACGTCGGAAAGTCCGGTAACGTCCTTGAAGTTTACGTGATACGAAGAAGCGGGGGAAAACTCTATGCTTTCCCCGCGCTCGTTCGTGTAGATCAATTTTTCTTGTGTCCTCATGCCATAACCTCCCGCGCAATCTGCCGGAACTGCCGCGCCGCCTGTCTTTGCTGTTCGGCGTAGCTCGTTTCGTTCGCATAGATGTTTTGCACGACTTCAACGGAAGGCGTACCGCCGCCGCGCGTGTCGCGTCCCTCTCCGGAACGGAATTCCGGAACGGCGTTCGACGTTTCGCGCCGGATCGAACTTTCAACGTCGCGCATTTCGCGGGCGAAGCCTTCGCCCAAGCCCTGCGCCATGTACGAACCGATACGGGCAAAAACCTTCGACGGGGAATTGATGTCCATTTCCTCTTCAACCGCCGCCACAATATCCCTCATCATAGAGCGGACGCGGCTTTCAAGCCAGCCGGACATATTTTGAAAGCCCTGCCAAATGCCGCGTACCATCTCTTCGCCCGCCGCCGTGAACTCCGATACGTAAGAGCGAAGCGCGGTAATAACGGGCTGAATAATTTGTGCAACCTTGCCCGTGATCTGCGGGATACCCGCGATCATTCCTTGCGCTATGCTCTTGTCGATGTTCGTTCCTTCGGTTACGAACTTTTGATGTTGTGCCGTGAATGCGGTAATAATGCTTTGCGCGATCTGCGGTACTTTCTGCGTGATCTGCACGATACCCGCCACCATGCCGGAAGCTATGTTGTTGTCGAAGTCCTGTCCGGCTTGATTGAAACGTTGAGCTTGCGCCGTCAGTCCGGTAATAACCCGCTCGACGATCGCGTTCACCGCTCCGGACAAGCCTTCAATGTTCGCAATAATGCCGTTGTTCACGGCGTTTACTGCTTCCGCCGCCGTCAGCGCGCCCGCTCCGCCCATTGCGGCGGTCATATCGCCTTCAACGCCGCCCATGTTGTCGGTGAAGCCTACGCCCACGCCGTCCGCCATGTTGCCGCCGATTTCAGCGAATACCGTTGACGGGGAATGAATGCCGAAGAAGTCCTTGATACCCGAAACAAGGGACGAAGCCCAGCCGGATACCTTTTCCCACAACCACGAAGCCGCGCCGCTGATACCTTCCCACAAGCCGTGAAGAAGGTTTGCGCCAGCGTTTATCATTTCGCCGCCCAGCGACGCGAGCGCTTGCACAATGCCGGAAACAATCTGCGGAACTGCCTTCACGATTTCAACTATGATCGTCGGCAAATTCTGAATGAGCGCCACGAAAAGCTGAACGCCCGCCATAATGATTTGGTCGATGTTGCCGATCAGCGCGTTTACAATGCCGCTTATGATTTGCGGGATCGCTTGAACGATCGTCGTTATAATCTGCGGTAATGCCTGTATGAGCGCGACAAGAAGATCAATGCCCGCTTGAATGATAAGCGGTATGTTCTCCGTAAGCGCCGTGATAATGCCTTCAATGATCTGCGGGATCGCTTCAACAATCGTTGTGATGATCTCCGGAAGGGCGGTAATTAACGCCGTCAGAAGGTCGATACCCGCTTGAATGATCTGCGGGATTGCGGAAAGCAAACCGTCGATCAAGCTGGTTATCAACTGCGGAAGCGCCGCAACAAGAACGGGGATCGCGTTTATAATGCCTTCCGCCAGCCCTGTTACAAGCTGTAAAGCCGCGTCGATCAGCAACGGGATATTGTCGATCAGAACTTGCACGATGTCCGTTACAAGCTGAACCAGCGAAGGAACAAGCGTCGGCAACGATTGAGCTATGCCCGTAGCGATATTCGCGATCATCTTCACCGCGAATTCAAGGAAGGTCGGTAACATTTCCGTTAGCTTTTCGATCGCGAACGTAACCATACCCAGCAAGCCGTCTGTGAAGTCCTCCGCCGCGCTCTCTGCACCGGAAAGCGCACCCGTCAAGCCTTTTCCGATAAGCTCGACGAACGGCGTTATTTCCTGCAAAAGCTCCGCCGCAAGCTGTTTCAGCTTTGTAATGATCGGTTCAGCAATCGCGCCCAGCGCCGCCATAGCGCTGTTCAGATTTGCTGTTGCCTTCTGCGCGTCGATAATGTCGCCGTTTACCTCTCTGTACTTGTCCGCCGCTTCTGAATAAAGCCCGTTCAACGTGGACGTGATAAGGGCTTGCCGCTCCTGCTCCGATGTGCAAGCGTCAAGGCTGGCTTGAAAATCATCTTCGGAAACGCCCGCCCAATTCAGCGCGTCGGCAAGATTGCCCGTGATTGATCCCGTCTTTGCCGTTTCGTTCGCGGCTTCGGTCAAGCCTTCAATCGGCAAGCTGTCGCCGAATGTCGCGTAAACGCCCGTGCAAATGTTTGTCCAGTCCGAAAGCTCTTTTTCGTTCGTAGTCAGCTTCGCAAGGTGGGCGGCGGCTTCTGTTGCCTGTCCGTCGTCGCCAAGAACGCCGTACAACTCCGTATAGGTGTTTTTCGCGTCCTCTGCCGAATGTCCCGCCGTCGTGAAGCTGGTTTCAAGTTTACCCATGTTTTCGCGGGCTTCGCGTGTTTCTTCGGCAAGCCCGAAGAATGCCGCACCCGCCGCCGCAATCGCCGCACCCATAGCCGCGCAAGCTGCGCCGATCGCCTTTCCTGCTTTGCCGACGGTTTCGCCGACGCTCTCCCAATCCACCTTTGAGCTTTTCAGCTTTTTAGAAGTGTCGTCGATTTCCTTTTGAATTTTCACCATGTCGGCTTTGGTGTTGTTCAGATTTGTTTGCATTTTCTGATATGCGGGATTTGTCGGTTCGATACCGTTATCGCGCATTTTCTTCAATGCCTTTTCCGCCGCTTCTGCTTTCTTCACCTGTTCGTCGAACTGCTTTTGTAATAGCTTCTGTTTTGCGGTCAGCGCTTCCACGCTGTCTGCGTTGTCGGCGAATTCCGCCGTCGTCAGCTTCATTTCCGATCCGATTTCGCGAAGGGAAGAATTTATGTTAGTGCAAGCGGCGCGATACTCTTTTTCGCCTGTAAGGTCGATTGATGTTTTGATCTGCTCTTCTTTCGCCATTTATATCCCTCCCAGCACGTCGTCAATATCAACTTCTTTCGGAACGGGCTTGAAACGATCCGGATTGAATTCACGATGAATTTTGAAAAGCGTCAAAATTTTATACGGTGTCATGCGCCATACTTCGGCTTCGCTCCAGCGAAGAAGCGTTACGCCGATATAAAGAAGGCGGGCAAGGTCGATTATTCCTTGCCCGCTGTTGCGTTTTTTTCGATGTCCTCTTCGTCGTCCTCTTCCTCTTCGTCCCGTTCGGGCGGTTCGGGCGTTCCGTTGTTGCCCATAGAAAAGGATTTGAAGATCGCCGCTTTCACGTCGGCGAAATTGCCCGTATGAATGAGCTTGCCCACCTGTTTTTCGGTAAGCGGTTCTTCGTCGTCCGCCGCGCCCTCATTCAAAAGCACAGTCAGAAGCCAGCGAAGATTTTTAATGCTGTCCTTGCCGGAAAGCACGGTATCAAGGCGATCGAAGCCGCCGAATTTGTCTTGCATTTCGTCGATCGCGTTCAGACTGAAAAGAAGGTGTCTTTCCTTGTCCAGCATGATCGGAAAACGTCCGTCTTTAATTGCGCTCATAGCAGAATAAGGCGGGAAGCCTTTTCAGACTTCCCGCCGTTCCTCCTTTCGATATTCGATTAACTGCCCGCGTTGTTAGGCTCACGAACGGAAGTGAACCAAGCCGTCGCCACGCTGTTCGTAGGCTCTGCGACGTGTTCAGCCTTCCACAATCCGTCGGAACGCTTGATAAACTGTCCGACGATCTCCGGCGTAGTAAATTCGATACTGTCGCCCTTCGTGGTGTAGTTTTCATCGGGGATCGCGAATTTGACCTTGTAAAGCCAAATGTACTTGTACGTTCCGCCCGCCTTCTTCGCGCGGAATCCGATTGCGGTATAGGGCGCTTCGTCGCTGTCAGAACCGTAAACAACCTTGTCCGCGTCCTGCTTCTGTCCAAGCAGGGCGGCAAGATCAGCCGGAAGAAGATCGTTCACGTTCAGCGTGATTTCTCCGGATACGAATTCTTTTACAACTTCGTCCGCGCCGTCGTCGGCGTAAAGGATCGCTTCGGCGACTTCAACGGAAAGCTCCGCCGAAATAGCTTTCGCCATACGCACGGGCGTTCCGTATTCCTCCGCGCCGGACGTGCCGATCGTGATGGGTGCGCGGTAAAGATCGCGCAAACCGATTGTTGCCATGTGTCATACCTCCATATACTTGATTTCAACGGGAACGTGGTAATATCCCGTGTCCTGTTCGTATGTTTCCGCGTCTATCGTGATCGCGTAGAACCCCGCCGCCTTCAATGCTGTTTTCAAGCGTTGAAGAATGTCGATGTAATCCGTTTTTGAATAGACGTGTACTTGATACGTGAATTCCTGCGCGCCCTCTTCATCGTCTGAAAAGAACGTGTCGCGCCCCACGACAAGCTGATAGACGATAAAGCAAGCCGCCTTCCCGCCGTATTTAAGGCGTTCGACGGGAACGCCCAGCTTTTCAAGCTCCGCTTTTAACAAGCTGTCAACGTTCTTCATTTTGCTTTTCCTCCCATACGCGGCGCATTTCCGAAACAACGTCGTCCGCCGCCTTTTCATTCGCCGCCGTGAACCACGGGCGCGCGGGCATATTTGAACGCCCGTAATTAAGGACGAAGCCTTTTTCCGCGTTGCGTACTCCGTGCTTGTCCTTTCCGTTCGGATAGATTTCAACCCGTTTTCCGCCGTCAATCTCTTTCACGGCGGATACTTTGATGGACGCAAGAAGCGCCCCCGTGCTTCGTCTGCTGTTGAACCTTGTCTTGATCTCTTCTTGCTGTGCCTTCTGCATTACTGCGCCACCCGCTTTGAGCATTTCCGGCACGGCTTCTTCAACGATCGCGTCTTGCCGAAGCATTGCTTCTTGTACGTCGTCCAGCCCGACAACGTTAAACTTCGCCATTGTTGCCGCCCCCTTCCGCTTCCGGAAGATTAACCAGCGTCAACTCTGTAAATTCTCCGTTCCCGTGCGTGTACGTCCGAAGGACGCGATACCGTTTCCCGCTCGAAACGGGATATTCCACGATCTGCTGTTCCTCATACTCGAAGGAATGCACGTCGAATTTTAATTCCGTCGTATAGCCCGCCTGTTGCGCCTTGTAGAACTCCGAAAAGCCCACGGATTTCTTGTCAGCGAAAACCGTTGTCGCGGTTTCTGTTCGGGCGACGGGGAAGCCGTGTTCGTTCGTGCGCGGCGAAGGTTCAGACAAGGCAACCAATGTTATTTGTTCGCCCCATCTCATTTATTTGCCCTCGCTTTCTTCGGTGTAATCAGCGGTCAGCGACAAGGCGCACTTCAAATAATCGTATGCGTTGCGGTAGCGCTCCGCGTCGTCATTGAAGCCGAATTCCGCCTTTGCATAAAGCACAACCGCCCGATCAAGAAGGGGATCGCCCAGCGTTTTACTGGACGATCCCGCTTCCGCCGGAATGTTGATACCGACAAGGCGAAGATCAGCGATCGCCGCGTTTATGAGATCGGAAACTTCGCCGTCAAGCGCCGTCCCGCTCAACCGCAACGCCAGCTTTACCTTGTCAAGCATTTGTCAGCCCTCCCGCT
>ENA-OPXM01001602-OPXM01001602.1-human-gut-metagenome-genome-assembly--contig:-NODE-1602-length-10300-cov-1.690678_pt1 | contig 10300 bp, 8 predicted proteins | sample MGYA00241707_ERZ502035 | MGnify/ENA primary metagenome ERZ502035 (study PRJEB25962, sample SAMEA2043051) | human gut metagenome | biome: human gut; feature: human-associated habitat; material: faeces... | reverse complement strand
AAGTGATGAGTCGTTTCGGACTTTCGTTGGGATTTGGTGATAAAACGGTCAAAGAAGTTTGTGAACTTAACGGAGTAGACTGTCGGACTTTTCTTATTGTTGTCAACTTTATAGCTGAAGGTTTTTCCCGGTTGGATGGAGATGACGGAGAAATTTCCATTCCAGGATTGATAGATTATCTGCGTCAGGCGCATATTTATTTTCTTGATTTCTCCCTTCCCGCTATTCGTCGTAAACTGATTGAAGCGATAGACTGTTCTCAGGATGATGTCGCTTTTCTTATTCTCAAATTCTTCGATGAATATACAAGGGAGGTGCGCAAGCACATGGATTATGAAGAAAAAACAGTGTTTAAGTATGTGGATTTACTGATTAAAGGGGATGCTCCTAAAAACTACCAGATCAGTACGTTCTCTAAGCATCATGATCAAGTAGGGGAGAAGTTGACAGAACTGAAAAATATCATAATTAAATATTGCCCTGCCAAGGCGAACGAAAATTTGCTGAATGCAGCCCTTTTTGATATTTATGCTTGTGAGGCGGGATTGGAATCCCATTGCAAGGTTGAAGATTATATTTTTGTTCCTGCCATTCTGAAGTTGGAAAGGAGGATAAGAGAAAATGAAAAATAACGAAGTTATTCGAATAGCCATTGCAGAAACTTCTGTAATTATTCGTGGAGGACTGACTGCGGCATTGAAACGTCTTCCTAATGCAAAGGTGCAGCCAATAGAGTTACTTTCTGCTGAGGCTTTGCATGATTGCTTGCGGACACAATGCCCTGAAATGTTGATTGTAAATCCGACTTTTGGCGATTATTTTGACGTAAATAAGTTCCGGGAAGAAGTATCTGGCAAAAAGATACGTTTGATAGCATTGGTCACTTCTTTTGTGGATGCTTCATTGCTAAGTAAGTATGACGAGTCGATCTCCATATTCGATGATCTGGAAACTCTTTCCAAGAAAATTGCCGGTTTGTTGGATATGTCTTCGGAAGAGGATGAAGTGGATAGTCAGGACGCACTTAGCCAACGGGAGAAAGAGATTGTGATCTGTGTGGTAAAAGGTATGACTAATAAAGAAATTGCGGAAAAATTGTTTTTATCGATTCATACAGTGATTACTCACCGGAGGAATATTAGCAAAAAATTGCAAATACACAGTGCAGCTGGTCTGACTATCTATGCTATTGTAAATAAGCTGGTTACGCTTAGCGATGTGAAAGATTTGTAACTACTGAAAGTGTTATAAAACACAAAACCGTTTGCGTACACGAAAATATTTCGTACCTTTGCAGTGCAGTTGAGAAACTGTTAGTTTATAAGGTAAAAGAAAAAGGTTAAAGGTATTAGATTTGACAATTTAAGGTATTAATGGTTTTAGTTCAATAGGAATAGTTTTAATAGAAGGTAAAAGGATAACGATAGGTAACACGTTTTTAGGTAAAAAGAAGATTAGTTTTCAGGAAAAAAGAGGTAATGAGAAGAAAAGCCCCCAAAGGCTTTTCTGATGCGAGGCGAGTGGTTCCATAGAAGGAATTAGCTCGTTTTTTTATTTGGGGAACAGATTAACGGAGTTATGTTTCCTGATTAATAAAACCTAAAGTCTGTGTAATCTGTGCTTAAAACAAAAACAAAATCCCGACGAAATCGCTTCGGCGGGACTCTATTTCATTTTTACTTAAATGTGGCTACGTAATAAAATTATGACTAATTAATTCAATTCTGATACTGCAAAGATAGTGTGTTTCAGTATCTGTCACAATCCCCTTTATGAGGTATATTGCGTAGCTATTCTCACTATTTATAATTACCGGATACTGTTTTTTCCACCTTTTTCCATTCTTTTGTTTCAAAATCATAGGTTTTGATAACTTTTGCAGGACATCCGGCACATATAGAATAGGAAGGTACGGAATGGCTGACTACGCTTCCGGCAGCTACTACACAGTGCTTCCCTAAAGTTACTCCTGGAAGAATAACTGAGTTAGCGCCTACCCATACGTCATCTTCAATAACAACGGGCTGTGTGTTGACCCCTTGTTCGTCGATCATCTTTTTCACATCCTGATAATTATGATTGAGTCCTGTTACGGTCACATTTTGGGCTAGATTAACGTGATTGCCGATATTGACCGGACCTATAATCGTATTTCTTAATCCGACACGGGTATAATCTCCGATAGTCAAATCACCAACTGCATTATTAAGGCAGGAGAAATCTTCAACCACAGAATATTTTCCTAAAAAGAAATGGTTGAAAGGAGGAAGATCTTTGCGTACACTCCGATAGATCACAGAGCCTTTTCCGCGTTTCAGGTAGATGAAATCAAAGAGGCGTATCCACCAGTTTGGACGAGTTTTGACAGGATGCATAATAAGCCGATACACTGCTTGCTTTAAACTGGGTTTTTCTTTAATTCGTTGCTTAAATGTCTTTTTCTCCATATTGAATGTTTTTTCTTTTTGTCTTCCACCAAATAATCCGGAATAGCCAGACTATAAGTAACTAGTAGGCCGAAGAGTATAAGCCACCAGCCGATAGATAATGCCCAGTTATATCCTGTAATCAGCAATGTCCATACACTGACGAAGATACACATTTTTAGCGGAGAAGGTATATGGGTAATATGTACTATTCGGTTACAGAAATTCCAGTTCCCTTCCAAAAGCGAAGGGAAGAAATAAGAGGCTGTCTTTCGGAGGCGTCTCCTATATGGGTGAACCGGACTTGATTGACAGTATACAATAGCATCCGGAAGGTAGTCAATATATACATTCTTCCGAAATAACTTCCGTTCGATATTGGTTTTAGAGCTTCTCAGATTGTTTTGCAACCATTCCAAGTCGATAGCTATATTGGTTCCGGATAAGTTAGACGACAGTCCGAATTGTGTATTTCCAGCTCTGAAAAGGCTGTTCTTTATTTCTTTGCATATAGCACGGAAACGATTACAGAAACCTTTGCGATTTTCAATAACTGTGTGTAATTGAATGGCTTGTATTCCGGCATCATACGCATTGTAGATTTTCTCCAGAAAGAGTGGAGACAGAGAAATGGCTGTGTCTGATAAGATAAGGACCAGTTGATAGTGTTCTCTGTCAAGAGTATTGATTCCTTGATGCAAATCATTGTATGTGAAGAATTCGTAAAATTTTTCACGATAGATTACGGGAAGCGGACTTTCTTCCGGAACGAGGATAGCACAATGGTATTTCTTTTCAGCTTTTGGATAGACAATGCGCTTGAAGTGCGATGCAACTGCCAATACAAAGAGGTATAGAATAACAATCCCCACGAAGAAGAATACTAGGTCATCTATTATGTAAATGTAGGTGCTCATCGTCTGTAAAAGGTTATACGTTCTCTTTTTGAATAAATGCAGTAACTGTTTTCAGAATAATTTTGATGTCCAACCAGAAAGAGAATGTCTTTGCATACTTGATATCCAACTGTTTGCGTTCTTCCGCAGATAACTTGCCGGCTTCACCTCTTTTTTCTACTTGCCATAGCCCGGTAAGTCCTGCCGGTCCCATAAAGCGGTCGATATGTTCATCACTAGTTAGTAATTCGGCTTCGTAGAGTGGGAGAGGGCGATTACCTACTATGGACATATCTCCTTTTAAGATATTAATAAGCTGTGGTAATTCGTCAATACTATATTTACGAATGAAGCGCCCTATCTTCGTTATTCTAGGATCATTTTCCAACTTGACAAAAGCATTACTTTTCTCTTTCGATTTTTTGTGAATATAGTCTTCTTCCGAAATAACGAAATCATCGGATATCAGGAGGATTTCTTCTTCATCTGCTTCTTCAGATATGCCGGATTCTTCTCCCCAGATATCATCTTCTTCCTGTTCTTCCTGCTGATACTGGTTGAGAGCATTAAAATCCTTCAGATGTTTATCGGCGTCGGTATACATCGAACGAAATTTGAGAAAATCGAATATCAGGTAGTTGCTTCCTACACGTTTGGATTTGTAAATAATAGGACCTTTGCTTTCTAGGCGGATAGCCAGTGCTGTGAGTATGAGAAGTGGGGAAAGACATAACAATGCCATTCCTGAAAAGACGATATCAAAAGCTCTTTTCCATAAAGGTAGGCGGAAAGCATTCAAGTTTTGCGTCTTGAGTTGAAGTGCCTGTATCTTTTGATCTTTTCTATGTTTCAGGAAGGTTGACAGAGCCTGCAAGGATTCCGGATTCGTTTCGTATTTAATGGTATTATTTATACCGGCTTTGAGATATTCTGGAGCTTCTTCTTTAGATAAAGAATCAATGACGAGTACCATATAAAGTCCCGGATACTTTTTGCGCATATAATGAATATTTGCAATATCTTGGGATAGATTTATCTGTTCGAAAAACAGAGCTGTATCGTATTTTTCCCGTATCTTGTCTAGTACCTTAATTGCTTGATTACAATTAGATGCTGCATAAAATACCCCTATGCTAAGTTTAGAGAATAGGTTTATAGTCTTGCTATCTTTGCCTATGTAAACAAAATATTGCATATAGAGGATCTGGTGTTAATCGATAATCTTTTTGATTCGAATTTTGAGTTCTAGTGGATTGAATGGCTTTAAAATATAATCTTCCGCTCCTTCTTCCAGCAATCTGATTCTTTCGGTTGTACTTTCTTCACTAGATAACATAACGATAGGTATTGACTTGAATAACTCGTTATTTTTCATATATCTTAGAAATTCGTCACCTGTCATTAACGGCATACGGATGTCTGAAATGATAAGATCAGGTACGTTACCTTCATTCAGCCATTCTATTGCTTTAATGGGATCTTCCAAATAGGTAAAATCATAATCCTTACCTAGGTATATACCGGCAACTTTTCCAATAGTCGCTTTATCATCGACTAGTAATATTTTTTTCTTCATACGAATAGACCTTTCTATCGCTTGCTTTGTTATTGATTTATAGATTAGCTTACTGTCACAGATTATTTATGACAGTTTGCAAATATAGATATTATTTTAGAATAATCTCTCAATATTGACAAGTAAAATTCGTGATATATATTTATTTTATCTAATAAATTTCTCAGTGCGATGTTCTAATAGAAAAACACGGATTTCATATTGATGAAATCCGTGTTATCAATAAATATTTGGTTGTTATTTGTACACTTTAGATGAATCGAATGTTTTCCACCATTCCTGATTCTTAACACCACCGCTAGTTACCCAATCTGTAAACAAGGAATAAACAGTTTTTATATTTACATATTCTAAAGCCCACTTGAAGTCAGTAGGGACCATGATTCCCCATGCCAGATTGTCTTTACTGATGTAATATTTCTTACCGGAAACAGAACTATTATCATTATTTCCTCCAAATAAATCAGTATTAGCTAGTTTGGTTGGTTGATAGCCGATAACATGAATTTCTTTACGATTATTTCTATTTCCTTCCACAAAAATGAAAACATTCAGTTTGTTGATGTTTAATTCATCCGGAGAAATCAGATTGCTGAGTTTTATGGTGAAACTGATGTTCTTAACATTCGTATTGTTTGAATGATTGGCAAAGGTGTTAATTTGTTCATACCGATCTCTTCCCAATGCTTTGTGCGCATCGTCGAATAACGGAATAACTGCATAATCTTGTCCGTTCTCAATCTTATTACTGTTCAGGTTGAAGCTTTTGATAAGAGAGTTGTCACTAAATTCAACAGGTTGCATAATTGCGCTGGCAGGAACACCGTCCAACATGATAGCAGCTCCAATGCTTTTAGTAGCTCCGGTAGCGGCTAAATCGATGCTTAATTTGAATTCTTCCACTTTATTATTCTTATTGAGAGAAATCGTTCTTTCTTTGATAATCATGACTAAATCATTCATATCATAGTCTCCATATAATGGCCATTGATCTTCAAATAAATATGCATAATTATGTGTATCATCCACTATGATCGGGAATTTAGGTTCCTCTGGTTCTTCTCCCTTATTTCCTTCGTTCTTTGTTCCTGTACAAACTTCGATAGTTACTTTGGATTCTCCTATTTTTGTAATATATGCGCCGTTCTGTACATGAAAATTAGTCCAATGTGGACTTTTCTCTACATGATTATCTGATTCAATAGCCAAATTGCCGTCATAAGTAAATCCTTGACCGGCTATAATGGGAGATTTTATCATAGAGGTGTTTTCACCTTTTCCATAGAACGTAGCATAACCAGGAGGTATATCCAGTCTTGTAGTTGCTTCCAGCATAGAGCCGTTATTCAAGTTAACAACTCCGTTTTGGAACTCCATTTTAGGTGCCTTGATATATCCTTGGGTTAAGTTTAACTTAATTCCGTTTGCGTAGAAGGAAATAGTGGCTTCCATACTGCAACTATTGTTGACGGTAGGATTAGTGAAACTGATCGTCTCAAAAATGATTATATTTTTGTTTGTGATAACAGCATCTGAGTTTGCAATCATTTTTTTTCCATAAATCTCTCCGTTATTTTCTAATGAGAAATTAGACGGAAGGTTAAACTCTCCTTCAAGTTCAATCTTATTGTCGTTGATAATTTGGGTATTTGAATTAATTGCTATGTCCTTGCTTGTTATAGTACCTCCGTTGTAGAGTGTAGCTCCCGAATGTAATGTCATAGTGTTTGTAACTGATACATTACCCCAGTTTCTTAATGCCGCAGGTGCTCCGTTAGTAAATGATATATTTTCGGCTTCAACGTTTCCTTCATCCATGACAGTCAGCATGGAGTTTCTTATAAAAGTCATCACTCCGGATGCTTTTATTTTAGCATTGTCCATAACAATGATTTCAATACCATTCTGGAACTGGAATGTAGTCGGAATTGTCCATGTTGCATCAACGTAAACTTTGGTTTTAATCTCACCGTCATATCCGTCAAATTTGAATGTACCGTTATAGTCAGAGGTAATTTTATAGGAAGCGTCACGCAGTAAAGTTGTTCCTTGCATTTCTGTAATTTCTTTTGCTTCACTTGGTATGGAAGTATAAACCGGTTTCTCGGGTGAAACAGCTCTTGTGGTAGCGGTACGGCTCATTAACACTCTGTTTTGAGCAGCAGATTCTTGATAGTAGAGTTTACAGGTAAAGTTGTCATTATCTTCCGGCACATCAAACAGATATACCTCTACACGTCCTCTGGGATCAGTCTGCTTTATATAAATACCTTTTTGCGTAGGTAGCAGAGTGATAGCAGCTGTAGCTTTAAAGTTATTCTCTTTATTTGCTGTCCTTGTAGCCAGTACAGATGCGTTTTCATTAGTAAGAGGATCTTCTGTATATATTTCTACTAAGTAGGAATATAACCCTCCTTCTTCATCTTTAACTTCGACTGTGACATTTTCTGTTTTGATTGTGCTCCAATCAAAACCATCAGGAGCAGCAAAACCGTCTCCCATTGGGTTGGACGTTTCGTAGGAGGGATCATACAAATCCTTCCCCGAGTCAACACAACTAAACAGGATACCTCCCATTGCTATTGCAATGATTGGCATGAAATGAATTGTTTTTTTCATCATAATTAATATTGCTTGATTGTTTGTAACCAAAATCTAATGCAAAAATAGCCGCATGTCTTATATTTAGGCTGTATTTTCTGTTATTTTATGTAGGAAAAACAATTGAATTTCCGTTTCGGTTCTATTTTAGCTCTAGTAGGTGCGATGAAGACTTTTTATATGATAAGAAATCCCTTGATTTTCAAATCTACAGATATATCAGATTTGAGAATCAAAGGATTATAATAATCGAATGGGTGTCTTAAGACTTGGTGATTTCTCCTATTAAACAGGAGTTCATTTTGTATCGTATATCTTTGTTGGGCAGTCCGTGTCCTAATAGAAACATTAGTTTTGTTATAGCACATTCAGGGGTACTGTCGTATCCGCTGATAACACCTGCTTCCAAGAGATGCATTCCGGTTTCGTAACGTCCCATTTCGACTGCTCCGGAAGCACATTGGGTGATGTTGACAATGATAATGCCTCGTTCAGTAGCCTCCTTTAATTGACGGATAAACCATTCTTTTTGCGGTGCATTTCCTGAACCGAAAGTTTTCATTACCACAGCTTTTAATCCGGGAACATGAAGGAGTGAAGTTACAATACTCTCTTGAATACCAGGGAAAAGGGTTAAAATAACCACATTGTTATCAAATAAGTAATGCGGCTTTAACGGCTTCGTAGGGTCTGGTTTACGAATGAGGTTGGGCTCGTATTTAATGTGTATGCCAACTCGTGCCAAAGGCGGGTAATTGAAAGAGCGAAAAGCATTAAAGTTTTCTGCATTGATTTTGGTGGTACGATTACCACGCATCAGATGATTTTCAAAGAAAATGCATACCTCCGGAACGATAGCAGTGCCATCCGGATTTTTTGCAGCAGCGATTTCAATAGCAGTGATGAGATTTTCTTTCCCGTCTGTACGCAAAGTTCCGATAGGGAGTTGGGAGCCGGTGAGGATCACCGGCTTACTCAGATTCTCAAGCATAAAACTTAAGGCGGAGGCTGTATATGCCATTGTATCTGTTCCGTGAAGAATCACAAAACCGTCGAAATAATCATAATTGTAATTGATGATTTTTACCAGTTTTGCCCAGTAAGCAGGCTCCATGTCCGAAGAATCGATAGGAGGATTAAATTGATAGGAGGAAATGCGATAGTTGAATCTTTTTAGCTCAGGAACGTGCTTGAGCAGATGATCGAAATTAAAGTTTTCTAGCGCACCAGTTTCCGGGTTTTCTATCATTCCGATAGTTCCACCCGTGTAAATTAACAAAACGGAAGGAGTTTCTGCTCTCATAATTGTTGAATTACTGTTAAAACGCTGACAAAGATATAGATTAATTGCGAATTATGGATAGTAAATGATAAATTTGTTTGTATTTTAGCGTAAAATGTTATAATATTGAATATTTATGCGGATGTATGCTAGGAATTAAAAGGAAAAGCAGGGTAAGTAGCTAAAGTAGTAACTACTTACTCCTGATTACTTCTATAAACTTACTTCAGTGCTTCTTTCAGTTTGAGAATAGCTTTTTCTGGGTCTTTTTCTTCTTCGAGCAGAGCCAGACGTTGGAAGCCTTGTCCGTTTGCTTCATATTCGCGTAGTTTGGCAATCGGTTCCAATAAAGCGCGTACCATACATTTTTGAGCCGCGCGGCTGCCTATAACGTATGCACCAATGCGGTTGATGGAAGCATCGAAGTAGTCAAGTCCATAGTGTACACGATCCAAGGCGTTGCAACGAACGATTTCGCTGAACAAATCCATAGTCGGGTCGTCCATGATGGTTACATGGTCTGAGTCCCAACGTACGGGGCGGCTTACGTGCAGCATCAGTTCGGGGACATACAACAACAAGGAAGAAACTTTGTCGGCAACACTTTCTGTCGGGTGGAAGTGACCGGTATCCAAAGTTACCATCTTGTTACGGGATGCGCCATAACCGATGTAGAAGTCATTGGAACCTACTGTATAGCTTTCCAGTCCGATACCGAATACTTTTGATTCGATACAGTCTTTCATGTTCTTATATTCTGTTGCGAAAATCTGATCCAGAGAGTCTTTCAACAAAGCACGGTATTTCATGCGGTTTACAGTGATGTCTTTGCTGCCATCGTGTACCCACAGGTTCATGATACAAGGATCGCCTTGGGCTTTACCCATCTCTTCGGCTACGGCACGACAACGTTTGGTATGCTCAATCCAGAAGTTGCGGATACCTTCATCGGGATTTGATAAAGACAAGTCACCGCTTTTAGGATGAGAGAATGAAGTAGAGTTGAAATCCAGTTTCATGTTGTTTTCCTTACCCCATTCAATCCAGCTTTTGAAGTGTTCGGGTTCTACTTCGTCACGATCTACGACTTTTCCTTGAAAGTCGCCATAAATTTCGTGCAGATTCAAACGGTGAGTACCTGGTATATATGAAGCTGCTTTCAGAATGTCTGCACGTAGTTCGTCGATGTTGCGGGCTTTGCCGGGATAGTTACCTGTAGCCTGGATACCACCGGTCAATGAACCTGCCTGAACTTCGAAGCCGGTTACATCATCTGCTTGCCAGCAATGCAGTGACAGATGGAAATTCTGCATGGTTTCCATTACTTTTTCTGTGTCGACACCTACAGCGGCATAACGTTCTTTTGCGATCTCATACGCTTTATTAATCAATTCTTCTTTCATGATATTATTTGTTTGTTTAATGAATAAATTTCAAGGTGAATATTAAATATCTTCTCTATAATGAGCTAAATACTTCTTATATGCTTCTTCCCATTCTTCTGCTTGTTGGGGCTCAA
>ENA-OPXM01001601-OPXM01001601.1-human-gut-metagenome-genome-assembly--contig:-NODE-1601-length-10302-cov-1.780228_pt1 | contig 10302 bp, 8 predicted proteins | sample MGYA00241707_ERZ502035 | MGnify/ENA primary metagenome ERZ502035 (study PRJEB25962, sample SAMEA2043051) | human gut metagenome | biome: human gut; feature: human-associated habitat; material: faeces... | reverse complement strand
GACCATCTACCTCGGCTAATACCTCAACACCCGGCTTTACACTCTCGATATATGGTGCACGGATAAATTCCATCGGATATACTCCAAGACCTTTGATCTCGCCATCATAATGAAAGCTTCCAAGCTGTCTGCCATATGCATTTCTCTTTACGCAGACCGGAAGGGTCGCAAAATGACGTTTATCATCATTGGACAGTTCTTCTGCAAGAAGGATCAGTCCCGCACAGGTTGCAAGAACCGGCATGCCCTGTTCGATCTTTTCTTTTAATGCATCATACATATCAAGCTCTTTTAACAGCTTACCCTGAACAGTGCTTTCGCCACCCGGCAAAACGATACCGTCAAAATCCTGTTCCAGATCACTTTTCTGTCTGAGTTCTATTGTTTCTGCTCCAAGGCTCTCTAACATTTTCTCGTGTTCGATAAATGCGCCCTGAACCGCTAATACTGCTATCTTCATCGTGTCTGTTCATCCTTTCGCTTATGTCGATCATCCATCATTACGATATCCGCATCTATTTGTCTGTCTGATATTTTACTTACCACGCTCAGCCATAAGGAGTTCGATCTCGCTCTCATTGATACCAACCATAGCTTCACCAAGATCCTCTGATAATTCAGCGATCAGTTTTGCATCTGTATAGTTTGTAACGGCCTGTACGATAGCAGCAGCACGTTTCGCTGGATTTCCGGATTTGAAGATACCGGAACCGACAAAGACTCCCTCTGCGCCTAACTGCATCATAAGAGCGGCATCTGCAGGAGTAGCAACACCTCCGGCAGCAAAGTTTACTACAGGAAGCTTTCCATTATCATGTACATAGAGGACAAGGTCATATGGAACCTGTAACTGTTTAGCTTCCTCGAAAAGCTCGTCCTTTTGCATAGATGTTATTTTTCTGATTTCAGAATTCATCTTTCTCATGTGTCGTACAGCCTGAACAACATCCCCCGTACCAGGTTCACCTTTTGTTCTTATCATGGAAGCACCTTCATTGATTCTTCTTAATGCTTCTCCTAAATCTCTTGCACCACATACGAAAGGTACTTTGAACTGGGTTTTATCAATATGATATATATCATCAGCAGGAGATAATACTTCAGATTCATCAATATAGTCGATCTCAACTGCCTGTAAAATCTGTGCTTCAACGAAATGACCAATACGGCATTTTGCCATAACAGGAATACTTACAGCATCCTGAATACCTTTAATCATCTTAGGGTCGCTCATACGCGAAACACCACCTGCAGCCCTGATATCGGCAGGGATTCTCTCAAGTGCCATAACGGCACATGCACCAGCAGCCTCTGCAATCTTAGCCTGCTCAGGAGTAGTAACATCCATGATTACGCCACCCTTTAACATCTGTGCAAGTCCTTTGTTTAATTCATATTGTGAATTTGTTGTCATAACTGACCTCCTTGAAAATGAATTTTATGAATTGATTTTTACATATAATATTGCACAACTGGTCATAAAGAAATATCCAATTTAATAAAAATGTTACATGCCAGAATAAGGTCAGAATAAATCAGGAATATGGTCAGATGAAAACTAACTATAAAAAAATTGTCGAATTATGTCGAACGAAAACTGTCAGTCTGATTAGTAATCAGCAGCTTTTTGTATTATAATAGAACATATTTTATAAATATGTAGGAGATGGAAAGTAAGTGCGTAGGATTAAAAGCTTTTTGATTATAATATGTATGCTAAGCATATATGCAGCTTCTTTTTATGGCTGTGGGAAAAAAGAATGGTCAGACAGCCACAATAATGAGGCTGGATTGCCGGAAATAGTCATAGGAAGTGATAACTATCCGCCATATAATTATGTTGATACAGATGGCAATGCTACTGGAATTGATGTTGAGCTTGCTACGGAAGCATTTAAAAGAATGGGCTATAAGGCCAGATTCATATATATTGACTGGGAGGATAAGAAGAATCTTCTTGCTGACAGAACAATTGATTGTGCATGGGGAAGCTTTAGCATGGATGGCAGGGAGAATGAATACAGATGGGCAGGACCTTATATGACCAGCCGTCAGGTTGTTGCTGTGAATATGGAAAGTGATATATATTCTCTTGAGGATCTGGAAGGAAAGACGATTGCAGTACAGACTACAACAAGACCTGAGAAGATATTTCTTAGCAAGACTGATGAGCGTATCCCGGCTATAAGGTCATTAATAGCTTTGCAGAAGAGAGAACTTATATATCCTTTTTTAAGCAAAGGCTATGCAGATGCTCTGGCAGCTCATGAAACTGCAATACGCCAGTACATGGAAGATTATAATATTAAGTTCAGGATTCTTGACGAACCATTAGAGACAGTAGGACTGGGAGTAGCATTTGACAAAAATGATGACCGTGGGATAGAGAAGCAGCTTACAGAAATTCTTAACCAGATGAGAAATGATGGTACAGAGAAGAAGATAATCAGCAGATATATTCCTGATGCTGATAAATATCTGGAGGTGGACAGTTATGGAAAATAATACCATTACCAGAAAGAAAAGAAAAAGAATATGGCCGATTGAGATTATAGCAGGCCTGTTTATAATGATGATTGTGTTTTTTATTGCTGTAAATGTTGATATAAAAACTACACAGGAAACACTTTCAGATACTGCGCATTATATTAATGAACAGTGCAACAGCTTTACAAGACTTAATCTTGCGTCAGAAACCAAGAGCCTGCTCAGGGTAATTGAAAGTGCGCAGCAGATAAAACATAATATCACATATGAGCGCAGCCTTTCAGATAAAGATATATTTACAGAAGAATTTATCAAAAAGAATATGCAGGAATGTTATCTGACGGCAGTTATAATCATGGATTCAAAAGGTAATCTTATAGCACAGGAATATACAGATGAATATGGTGCAGATGAGCTTAACGAATATCTTGACAGTACTTCACTTATTGATGTTGTTGATAATACTGAAAAAACATACGCAATAAGAATTGACTGTGAAGATGGTTCATATGTTGACCTTGCAGCATGTGGTATGGCGGATTCAAGTGGGATAGTTGTTGTTTATTACCACACACCGGCAGAGTATGTTAATAATTACAATCTTTCATTTACACATATATTATCAGGTTATGATGACAGGGAAGATGGAAAGATTGTTGTTACAAAGGGAAATCAGATAATAGCGTCTAATGATGACAGTATGGTTGGTGAAGATATTGATAAATATAATGTTATTAAGAAGATAAAGGAGACTGGTGCAAGTGGCAAAATAGTACATGCTGATAGTAACAGAAGGTGGGGTTCACATAATTATGGTCTTATGGAACGTGGGAGAGATTATTATGTGTATGTTTATATGCCGGAAAGAAATGTTTTTAAGACAACACCAAGAAATATGCAGTATACATTTGTTGCCTATATGTTTGCTGTACTTGTACTTAATATGATGCGCTGGAAAACGGTTCAGGGATATGAGCGTGAACAGTATGAAATGCAGCAGCAGTATGCAAAGACACTGCAGGAAAAAAATGAACAGCTACAGGAGGCAGTACGCCGAGAGGAAAAGGCTAATGCTGCCAAGACTGATTTCTTATCAAGAATGACACATGATATAAGGACGCCACTTAATGGTATAATCGGACTGTTAAGAATTGATGAGAGCCATAAAGAAGATACAGATATGATTAATACTAACAGAAAGAAAATGTCAATAGCTGCTAATCATCTTTTATCACTTATTAATGACATTCTCCAGATGAGTAAGTTAGAGGATGGCCAGATTGAGCTTTCAAGAGAGATTGTGGATCTTAACAAGCTTGCAAAGGATATTATTACTATAGTTGAACAGCGTGCCTTGGATGCAGGTGTCAATCTTAAGTATGACAAGGTGGCAGAAAAAGTTATGTATCCATATGTATACGGAAGTCCTCTGCATTTACGCCAGTTATTTCTAAATATATACGCTAACTGCATCAAATATAATAAAGCAGGAGGAATGGTTTCAACATATTTTAAATGTATTGGAACACAGGATGGAATTGTTACATATGAATGGACTGTTACTGATACGGGAATTGGCATGAGTGAAGAATTTCTTGAACATATATTTGAACCATTTGTACAGGAAAAGACAGATGCCAGAAGTGTTTATCAGGGAACAGGACTTGGTATGGCTATTGTTAAGAGTCTGGTTGACAAAATGAATGGAACAATTAGTGTCACAAGCAAGGAAGGGGAAGGCTCAACATTTGTAATCAGAATTCCTTTCGAGATTGCAAGCAAAGTTGAAGAAATAACGGATGATAAGGAAAAGAGCAGTAATGATATTTCGGGAATTAAGATTCTGCTAGCAGAGGATAATGAACTTAATGCTGAGATTGCACAGACTCTTCTAGTGGATGAAGGCGCTAATGTTACTGTTGTCAGTGATGGTGAGCAGGCTGTCAGGGAATTTACAAGGTGTGCACCACATACATATGATCTGATTCTTATGGATATTATGATGCCAAAGCTTGACGGAATTGCCGCAACAAAAGCTATTAGAGATATGGAAAGACCTGATGCTGTGGAGATTCCGATAATTGCAATGACAGCCAATGCATTTGAGGAGGATGCCAGAAAATGTGTTGAAGCCGGAATGAATGCACATCTGTCGAAGCCTTTACAGATGGATGTTGTAGTTGGTACAATTGCAGAGTATTATAAAAGATAATTATGCAGGATAAAGGAGCCTCTGCATAATACAATAACTGATAAAAGGGGATAGCTATGATATGTAGTAATTGTGGAGCAGATATAGGAGATAACGAGACAGCATGCCCATATTGTGGTGCTATGCAGTATGAGAATTCTGAACAGAAGTACATGAAAGACCTGTACAATCTGAATGAAGGAATGGAGAAGCTGGATAAGAATAGCAGAAAATACATCATAAAAAGTACAATGAAAAGTGTAGGTATAGTATGTGCGGCAATAGCGGCAGCAGTTCTTGCCGGAAGTATGTTTGGATATGGTTCATATAAGAGTATGTATAATTCTTCACACAACAGGAAAGAGATACACCAGTCATTAGATTGGTACAATAACAATATAGGTGAACTTAATTCATTATATGAAAAGCGGGACTATGCAGGCATTTCAGAACTGACAGATAGTTATAAGGGTAGTTCAAGTGTTTTGGAAAAGTGGAGTCATTACAATTTTATTAATATTTATGATTATTATTATAAAAGGGTGGCAGACATCTACATTATGGTTCATAAAGGCGAAAAACTGAGTGATTATCAGTTTGGAACAGGCTTTGAAGAGTCACTCGACATGATATATTTCATTAATAATAAAAACGGATATAATTACCGTAGGTATGATGGCTGTACGGCAGAAGAAAAAGAAACTGTGGACGGCTGGGTTGCAGAAGCACAGAATTATCTTAAGAATGTTGCAAAGGCGACGGACAAAGAAATTAATGATATGCTTAATGAATTGTATCAGGATGGCTATTATGATTACAAGCTTGGAAAGAGCTACGAAGAGTCATTTTATAAAAAATATAATGAAGGAGGGAACAACTGATGAAATGTAATAATTGCGGCGCACTCATACAGATGAATCAGAAGTTCTGTCCTAATTGCGGCTCACCAAATGTGGAATTTAAGAAGCATATTGATGACATGGAGCAGTACAATAAGAAATTTAACAGTACGCGTTCCAAAGTAATTGGTAACAGCAGATGGTTTGTGAAATATATTGCACCAATAACAGCTCTTGTTATAACAATGACTGCACTTACACTGGCTATTATTGGTAAAAATTCAATGATTGGATATGATATAGCAAAAAAAAATCAGCAGAAATATTATTCGTCCCATAGTGATGAAATCCAGACAAAACTAAAGCTTCTGTTAGAAGCAGGAGACTATGCAACTCTGTATAGTATGGATTATGTGGGAGATTGTTCAATAAAGGATAATGATGATAAATATGCATGGAATGATTTTTACAATGTCGCAGGTGATTATGTGTATATAAGAAAAGGTATAATAAGTATGATGGAAAGGAATAATTCATCATATTATGGCGACGAATATATGAATACGATTTCAAGGGCTGTTGCCGATATGGAAGATATTGTCAGCAGACGTTTAAATTTATCGTATCATAGTGTATCGAAAGAAAGTATTAAGTATATAAATGATATATATGAAAAATCACATGAACTGTTAAAGGCATACTGCAATCTGACAGATGAGGACATAGCCGGACTTCCTGATATGTCACAGGCAGATATACTTACACTCATTACAAGGAGGAGCTTTGAATGAGAAAAAAGAAGAAATTTAATATATCACTTCTGGCTTATGTACTGTGTGCAATTATGATTATTATTATAATCCCATGTGTTTCAGATATATCAGGTGATGTATTCAGGAGTAAAGGAAGAATGTCGGGCTATGAAGAAGACAGTCTTTATAATGATTTTATAGAAAATAATTATGAAGGGCTTCTTGAAAAGACAGAATATAACACAGGCATAGGCAAAGATATTGATAAAGATACGCAGGACTACTATACATTTGCCATTGCATATAAAAAAGCTGTTGATTACAGGGTGTATGTGAATAATGGAGAAAATGAGAAAGCAGAACAGGTGGTTAAAGATATAGATAATGCACAGTTTAATAATGTGCTGTTTAAGGAAGCACTTGAAAATGTAAAAAATATATATATTAGTAACGGACTGTCACAATAATGTGTTAATGTAATTGACTTTAAAAGAAAGATAACGAAGATAAACAGAGGATGATGAAGATGAGTAACACAGGAAGGAATAATATCATGACCGACAGGGTGTCATATTATTTTAAATCCCAGTGGAATATACTTCTGATAATAACGATATCTGGTCTTATATACAATCTCGGACTTCTTGCAGGTCCGTGGTTTGAAGGAAGAATGACAGGCTGTCTTGTTAATATACTTGGTGGAAAATCAACATTTACAGATATGCTTATTCTTGTAATATGTTATGTGATTGCAATTGCAGTAGTGCAGATATCAAGGTATATAAAAAGATTCTATGTAAGAAGATTCGCTAATAATGTTAATAAGAACATGAAAGAGGTTTTGTATAACAGCCTTGTACATAAGAGCAGACCACAGTTACAGGAAGAAGGAGCGGGAGATATTCTTACCAAGGCTATCCTGGATGTTGATGATTGTGCTGAAGGGATGAGAAAGTTCACGACTGAGATATTTGATACGGGTGTTGCACTTGCAGCATATGCAGGAATGCTTCTTTTCTATGACTGGAGACTTGGGCTTATATGTATGATATTCCCGCCAATATCTTATATCATTGCAGAGAAGATGAAGGCTGTTGTACAAAAGACAGGTGCAGAATATAAGGTACAGTCAGGAAGACTTAGTGCGGCAACGCTTGAAAGAGCAGAAAATGCGGTTACATATCGTGTATATGGCTGTGAGCAGGAAAGAAAACAGGCGTATGAAGATAATCTTACAGCCTATGAAAAGTCGGCAGTAAGGGCTAATATATGGGGAACAGCATTTCCTCCGATATACAAGGTTATAGCACTTGCCGGAGTTATATTTATATTATATTTTGGAAGCAGAAATGTTCTGGGAACAGGCTGGAAAGAATGGGATATTGCTATTTTGGCTACATATGTATCATGCTTTGCAAAGCTTTCTAAGAAGTCCTCACATGCAGCAAAGCTGTTTAATGCAGTACATAAGGCACAGGTGTCATGGAAGAGAATTAAACCGCTTATGAAGCATGAAAATTATGAAGATGCGGATAACAGTGTAAAGTGTGACTCACTTGAAGTAAAAGGACTTACATTTGCTTATCCGGGAGGCCATGATATATTCGAAAATGTAACATTTGAAGCAGAAAAAGGTGACATAATCGGAGTAACGGGTTCTGTTGCATGTGGCAAGTCAACTCTTGGAAAGGTGTTTTTATGTGAATATCCATATAAGGGGAGCATTAAGATTGCAGGCAATGAACTTTCAGAACTTGATGATGCGAAAAAGGCAGGACTTGCAGCATATCTGGGACATGATCCGGAATTGTTTAATGATACAATTAGAAACAATATTCTTATGGGTGATGATGAGGATGTGGCTAAGCTTCTTAAGGCAGTGTGCTTTGACAAAGAAGTAAATGATATGGAAAACGGACAGGACACTTATGTTGGGAATACAGGTGTGAGACTGTCAGGAGGACAGGCACAGAGACTTGCACTTGCCAGAACACTCTGCCATAAGAAGCCGTTAATTATATTAGATGATCCATTTTCAGCACTTGATAAGGACACTGAAAGAGAGGTATTTGCTAATATTAAAGAATACACCAAGGATTGTATTGTGATTCTTATTTCACACAGATTATATCTGTTCCCACAGATGGATAAGGTTATATGGATGGAGAACGGAAAAACCATAGCCGGTACACATGATGAGATTATGAATAAATGCCCACAGTATGCGGTTCTTTATAATGAACAGAAGGGAGGCGCATCTGATGAAGAATAAAAGTGTTGGCAGAGTTATATTGAACACAATAAAAGAAAAGTGGATGCTTACAGCAGGAATTGCAATTACTGTTGTTGGCGCAATTGTAATGGCACTGTTTCCACCACTTATTCTTGCAAAGATTATTGATACAGTTGCATCAGGTACAATGCCCACATTTTATATGGTTCTTATGTATTTCGGATTTCTTCTTGTAACCGGTTTTATGGAGAGTGCAAGAGAAACTTTTCTTACAGTATTCGGACAGAAGATTACACATTCATTAAGGAGTGCGTTGATGTATAAGTACAGCTGTCTTACAACAAGCGGTCTTACAAGTCAGGAGCCGGGAACTGTTGTTTCAAGATTCGTTGGTGATGCTGATACAGTTGAGAATTTGTTTACATCAGGAATTATCAGTATGTTTGCTGATGCCTGTAAGATAATAAGTATAGTTGCTGTTATATGGTTTAAGAATAAGGGACTTGCCATTGTGCTTCTTGTTATTCTTCCATTCCTGTTCGTATTCACAAGAATTATTCAGAAGAATATGCTGGCAGCACAGATTGAGAACAGAAGAGCTGTAGGAAGAGCATCAGGACATGTGCCGGAAACTCTTCACAACATAAGAACAATACATACACTTGGCAAGGAAAATTATATGGCAGAAAGATACGATGAATATATATGTGAAAGTTACGCAGCAGTTGAGAAAACTAATTTCTATGATGCAGTATATTCACCTGTAATTCTTACTCTCAATGCAATTGTTGTTGCTGTGGTAATGCTTTTTTCAGCATCAGGTAACCAGACAGTGCTTGCATTTTTTGGTATGTCAGCAGGTACAGCAGTTGCGGTAATTAATTATATTTCACAGATATTTGCTCCTGTTGAGAGCCTTGGTATGGAGATTCAGACTATACAGTCAGCAATAGCCGGAGTACATAGAATAAATGAATTTTTCGAGATGGATGAATTATCAGTTAAGAAGGATTCATACATTGCAGACAATACAGCCATGGAAGCTGACAGTGATGTGATTGTCGATTTCAATAATGTAACATTTGCATATGATGATAAAAATGTTGTGGAGAACTTAAGTTTTTCTGTTAAGGAGGGCGAGCAGGTTACTCTGTCGGGAAGAACAGGTACAGGAAAGAGTACAATATTCAAGCTCCTTCTTGGGCTTTACGAGTCGGATAAAGGAAGCGTATCAATTGCAGGTCAGAAGGCTACGGCTATTCCGGATATTGAAAAGAGGAGAATATATGGATATGTTGAGCAGACTTTTCATATGGTTCCAGGAATTGTCAAAGACCAGATAACACTGTATGATGTATCAATTACTGATGAAGATGTAATTGAAGCAGCTAAGGCAGCAGGTATTCATGATGCAATTATGGAACTTGACAATGGATATGATACTATATGCAAGCCAGAAGATTTCTCACAGGGACAGTGGCAGTTATTGTCAATTGCAAGGGCTGCAGCAGCAAAGCCTGAACTGCTTCTGCTAGATGAGATAACAGCTAATCTTGATGCTGATACTGAGAAAAATGTGCTTGATGCATTAAACAGGGTAAGCAAGAACAGGACTGTTATATCAATTTCACACAGAACCAATGCGAGAACTGGAAGAATTATCGAAATAGCTTGATTTTCTTAATGTTTTTACTGGCTTATTATGCATTAAAGAAGTATAATACCCATACAATATTATGTTCAAATGAGAAAGTTGGTATGTTTTATGAATAATAGATGGGTTAAATATTTAATGGCAGG
>ENA-OPXM01001599-OPXM01001599.1-human-gut-metagenome-genome-assembly--contig:-NODE-1599-length-10319-cov-10.811769_pt1 | contig 10319 bp, 8 predicted proteins | sample MGYA00241707_ERZ502035 | MGnify/ENA primary metagenome ERZ502035 (study PRJEB25962, sample SAMEA2043051) | human gut metagenome | biome: human gut; feature: human-associated habitat; material: faeces... | reverse complement strand
GCACACGATACGAACGATGCTGCGGAGTTATGACAGCCGCGCCAGCGGAGACCTGTTGTGTTCCCATCGTCAGGGGGCGTGGCAAATGTGACGAGTAATCCGAACAGAATAATAGTAGCCGCACCAGGTTTTTATCCGAAGATTTCTTTCAGACTGGTGCGGCTGTTTAAGTATTAAGATATTAAGGAGGCGAGAGTGATGTTTGAAAAATTCCATCGAGGTGACATATATTCGGCTGATTTAAGTCCTGGTATCGGCTCCGAACAAAGTGGCTCTCGTCCTGTACTCATTCTTCAAAACAATGTGGGAAATTGTTTCAGTCCTACGATTATTATTGCAGCAATTACCAGCGTAAGCAAAAAAAGCAGAAAGTTCCCCACGCATTACCACTTAAATGACAGATGCGGTTTGATGAAACCATCTGTTGTTATGCTGGAACAGATCAGAACAATCGACAAGTCGAGGTTAAAAAACTATATTGGTCATCTAAACAAGGATGACATGGAAAACATAAACAAGACGCTCTTGTGCAGTCTGGGGATTACATAAAGATGCCGAAAGGCCGTATCATTTTCAGGCTGTGCAAGTAGAGTTATAATTTCGTTAGGAATTGCGGAGGTGATTCTGAATGGAGAATATCCAGAATAAAAGCGCATTGATTCCTTCAGATGAAATCCGGTCAGAAGAACTTCTGGCGGAACAAAAATTTGAAGCGTTTATCACTTCGCTGGCACATATCATCGAGAAATATGGTATGAGAGTGCTGGGCGAGGTTGACGGAGCTGCGTGAGAATCGCAGCTTTACATAGGATATTTTCCAAAAGTAAATTTTGGAGGTATGAATTATGAACCGATATGGAAAACGCTGTGTTTTGTATCCGAGGGTCAGCACAGAGATGCAAGTGGACGGATACAGCCTGGAAGGTCAAAAAAATATGCTGACACGATTTGCGGATCGTGAGGAAATGATCGTTGTTGATACTTATGAAGATGCCGGTAAATCCGGTAAATCCATTGAGGGACGGCCTGCCTTTCAAAAAATGCTCAGAGATATTGAGGATGGCTTGGACATTGACTATATTTTAGTGTATAAGCTGTCACGGTTTGGTCGTAATGCAGCAGATATACTTAACTCTTTGGAGTTGGTTCAATCTTATGGTGTAAATCTGATTTGCATAGAAGAAGGGATTGATTCCTCTCAGACAAGCGGAAAACTTTTGATTTCTGTACTATCTGCTGTGGCTGAGATTGAGCGTGAGAATATTATCGAGCAGACGATGAACGGGCGGCGCGAAAAGGCACGGCAGGGTGGATGGAATGGTGGCTTTGCTCCCTACGGATATACACTGGAAGATAACAAGCTGATGATTGAAGAAACAGAGGCTGTGGCAATACGGAAGATTTTTGAATTATATACTTCATCGGAAATCGGTTTGGGTGGTATCGCGAATCAGTTGAACTTACAAGGTATACGGAAAATTCCGAGGCAGAATGGCACATTAGAGGATTGGACAGGACATTTTATTAAACTGATATTGGATAACCCGGTTTATTGCGGTAAAATTGCTTATGGACGGAGAACGAAGGAAAAAGTCAAAGGCACAAAAAACGATTACCAGATGAAAAGAAATGACGATTACATTCTGACAGAGGGACAGCATAAAGGAATCGTTAGTGAGGAGGTATGGGAAAAGGCTCATGCCAAGCGTCTTAGAACCGGAGTAAAGCAACCGTCAAAAATTGGGCGGGATCGAGTTCATTTGTTATCAGGTCTGCTGAAATGCCCGGTTTGTGGAAGTCCCATGTATACGAATAAACACGCATGGACAAATAAAGATGGCACTTACAAAGAAATTTACTATTATGTATGTAGCCGGAATAGGATGGTTCGGGGTAAGCATTGTGAATATAAGGCAATGCTGAAAAAGACCGATATTGAACCGATGGTCATTGAGGCAATTCGTGAGATCGTAAGGAATGAGGAATATGCCCAAGCCATTAAAAAACGGATTGGCGTTCAGATTGACACGAAAGCAGTGGATAAAGAATTGGAGGGTTATCAGGTAAAGCTGAAGGAAGTTGATCTGAATAAAACAAGATTGGAACGGGAAATTGACAGTCTCCCTGCTGATGCAAAATACCGGGAACGAAAGCTCCATGATATGACCTTGCGGTTAGATTCCCTATATGATGTCATTGTTGAGCTGGAGGAAAAAATCGAAGATGCCAGACTTCGGCGAGATGCAATTAAGCAGCAGGCAATTACTCTTGAGAATATTTACAAAATCATGGTGAATTTCGACTGCGTTTATAATATAATAAATGACGAAGAAAAGAGAAATGTGGTCACAGCCTTGATTAAGGAAATTGAAATTTACAGGAATGACGAGTCTGAATATCCGCTAAAGCGGATTGGTCTGAATTTTCCGGTGTTCAAGGATGGCGGGGAAGTTACGGAGCTTTTGTGGGACAAAGGGAATACCGTTGAGACGGTATGTTTATTGTCCAAACTTCAAAGCAAGGAACATATCGAGATCGAAGTGAAGATGGACGAGCTGGATTTGACTTCGGCAGAGAGTAAAGCAACCTACGAGGAAATCCGGGAATACGTTTTCGAGCATACCGGACTGAAGGTCAGCCACCTCTATATCGCACAGGTGAAGCAGAAGTACGGCATCATTGAGCGCGAGAACTACAATAAACCGAAATCCGAGGATACCAGGCAGCCACAATGCCCGCCGGAGAAGGAAAAGGCAATTACGGAGGCATTAAAGCACTTCGGGATGATTTAAGGTAACACACATAGAACAATTGATTTTCTGCTAGTTTTACTGTCTGCTCTAAACTGAAATTTACTGACGATAGCATAATTTCAATTGAAATCAAATCTGAAAGTGTCTTGGAAGCTAGGTAAACCACCTAAGTTCATAGATTAGCATAAAGCCATCAACATTGGCACTGCAAGGTGTCAGCGCTGATGGCTTTTTGCTTTGCTCTGATCCGGTTCCGATATTGTACAGTCACACGACCGATTGAAATGGAGAAACATAGTCGGAAGTAATTTTAAGCGCTCTCTATCAATTACAAAAAGTCATTACTTTTATATAGATTTTTAACTTGCTAAAAGTAATGATTTCGTGCTATAATGACGATGACAGATTTCGTCGAAAAGAGGTGGTTTTGTGGCAAAAAGGAGGGCATCTTCCAATGTGAATCCTGATTATGAAGCGATTACAAGTTTTCAGAAAGGTCAGGCATCACGCATTTTTAAGGAAGTGAAAGAACGGGATAAGGTTCTGATCGTCAACAAGCAAAACAAGCCGCAAAACGTTGTTATCTCATACGAGCGGTATTTACGGCTCAGAGAAGAAGGAGCAGATATCTGATGAACATTAACGAACAAGCAAATTTCATATGGAGTATCGCAGACCTGCTCCGTGGTGATTTTAAGCAAAGCGAATACGGCAAGGTAATTCTGCCATTTACTGTCCTGCGCCGTTTTGACTGCGTGCTGGCCCCTTCCAAAGCAAGAATTCTGGAAGCAAATAAAACGCTGACTGTCAGCAATAAACGACCTATTTTTAAGCGTACGACCGGTCACGACTACTACAACATCAGCCAGTTTGATTTTGAAAAGCTGATGGATGACAGTAATGCCATAGAAGCGAACCTGCGTGATTACATAAATGGTTTCTCCGAGGATGTCCGTGAGATCATGGATAACTTTGAAATCTTCGGTGTAATTGACAAGCTTTCCCGTGCAAACCTGCTGTACTTGGTTGTACAGCGGTTTGCCGAGATCGATATGAGCGACACCCAGATTGACAATCTGGAAATGGGCTATATGTTTGAAGAACTGATCCGCCGGTTCTCTGAACAATCGAACGAGACTGCCGGTGAGCACTTTACGCCTCGTGAGGTCATTGAGCTGATGGTGGAAGTACTGCTTGATCCTGATATGGACGAAATCGCCACCACCGATGGCAAGGTTATCACCATTCTTGATCCTGCCTGCGGTACGGGCGGTATGCTCTCTGTGGCTCAGAATAAGATGCAGGCATTGAACGCCACTACCAGAGTGATCCCCTTTGGTCAAGAATTGAATCCCGAAACATATGCCACCTGTTGCTCTGACATGATCCTTAAGGGAAACACCAATAGCCGAATTGTTCTGGGCAACAGCTTTAATGAAGATGGTTTTCAGGGACAGACCTTCGACTATATGCTGAGCAATCCGCCCTTTGGCGTGGAATGGAAGAAAGTTGAAAAATTTATCAAGGACGAAGCTAAAAACAAAGGCTATAGTGGTCGTTTTGGCGCTGGTTTGCCCCGTATTTCTGATGGCTCTTTCTTGTTCCTACAGCATCTGATCTCCAAAATGAATGCTCCGGAGAATGGCGGCAGCCGCATCGGGATCGTCTTTAATGGGTCTCCCATGTTTTCCGGCGATGCTGGCAGTGGTGAAAGCGAGATCCGCCGCTGGATCATCGAAAACGATCTGTTGGAGGCCATTATTGGCCTGCCTGACCAGCTGTTCTATAACACCGGAATTACCACATACATTTGGATTCTCACCAATCGTAAAGAGATTCGCAGAAAGGGCAAGGTGCGTCTGATCAACGGTGCCGGTTTCTATGAGAAGATGCGTAAAGGACTGGGCAATAAACGAAATATGATCAGCCCGGAAAACCGAGCAGAAATTGTTCGTCTGTACAGCACCTATGAACCGGACGAAAATTACATGGATTTGGACAATGATGATTTTGGCTATCGGAAAATCGTTGTAGAGCGTCCTTTGCTGAACGAGGATGGTACCCCAGTCATCGACCGTAAGGGCAACAAAAAAGCGGACGCCTCCCTTCGTGACTACGAGATGGTGCCGCTGAAGGAAGACATCCACGAATATTTCCGCCGTGAGGTGCTACCGTTTGTTCCTGATGCCTGGATTGACGAGAGCAAGACTAAGATCGGCTATGAAATTCCCTTTACCCGCTATTTCTATAAGTTCACTCCGCTGCGTGACAGCTCCGTAATTATGGAAGAAATCAAGGTTTTGGAGGGACGTATCCAAGCGAGTTTAGCGGAGGTCTTAGAAAGATGAAGCAGTATATGAGCTATAAAAGCTGTCGCATACGGTGGATCGGTCAGATTCCTTCTGAGTGGAAAGTCAGCAAGGTAAAATATCTTGCATTAGAGAACAACTCAATTTTTATGGATGGTGACTGGATTAATAGCGAAATTATAGAGAGTGAAGGAATTAGATATTTGACAACAGGCAATGTTGGTGCCGGCGAATATAAAGAACAAGGTGACAGCTTTATTTCTGAGAAATCATTTTCAAGACTAAATTGTTTGACAGTACTACCAGGCGATGTTTTGATTTCGAGACTTAACGAGCCAATTGCACGTGCCTGTATTGTACCCGATACATATGATAAATATGTTGTTGCTGTAGATAACGTTGTCTTGCGCCCTGACATTGAATGGAACAAGCAGTATCTTGTTTACTGCATGAATACCTCACGTTATGCAGAAGAAGCGAAATTACTGGCTGCAGGAACTACTATGCAGCGAATTAGCAGAACTAAACTCGGTACGCTCGGATTGCCTAAGCCGCCATTAACGACACAAGATAAAATTGTGTCCTACCTAAACGAAGTAATTAAGAAGATCGACGTTTGTATCGAGAATAAGCTGCATCTGTCTGAATTATTACAGGAAAGCCGAACCTCTATAATATGTTCAGCTATAACAAATGGCATAAATACTACTTGCCAACTGAAAGATAGCGGTATTGAATGGCTTGGGTATATCCCCTCTCATTGGTCGGTTGTCCCTGCAAAAGCATTGTTTGCACAGAGCAAAGAAACCCGCCATGAAACAGATGTTCAGCTGACTGCCAGCCAAAAGTATGGCATTATCTCTCAAGAAGATTATATGGAGAAGCAAAGCTATAAAATTGTTTTGGCCGATAAAGGACTGGAAAACTGGAAGCACGTTGAACCCAACGATTTCATAATCAGTCTGCGCAGCTTTCAAGGCGGGCTGGAGATCAGCTATATTCCAGGGTGCATCACATGGCATTACATCGTTCTGAAGCCTAAAGCGGGTGTAGAACCGGAGTATTTCAAGTGGTTGTTTAAGTCTCCACGATATATTCAGGCATTGCAGCGCACGGCAAACTTTATCCGTGATGGTCAAGATTTGAGATTTTCGAACTTTGTGCAGGTTCCTCTCCCCTTGATTCCAATGGATGAGCAGAAAGAGATTGCTGACTATTTGAATAAGAAAACCGCACGAATTGACAGCATCATTGCTGATGTTACCGAGCAGATTGAAAAGCTAAAGGAATACCGTCAAAGCATTATCTCCGAGGTGGTAACTGGAAAGGTGGCAGTAGGATGAGTAATTATTACTTTTTGTGGCTTTGTACCGAGCAGTGGGAACTCATTTATTATGTTGCTTTCATTGTTTTGACTATTGGTCTTGTGATTTTTGCAGCAAAAACATATTTTTTTCAAACCAAACAGTCTACAAAGCTTTTTTGCAAAAGCATTGAAAAACCTGCTGCAAGCGGTAATAGCAATCTATATATCGAAGTGTATAACTACGGTAATTCTGTGGCACAGAATATCGGTGTGAAAATTCAAAGTGTAGATTTTGGCACGATTCCTTTTCTGAAGCCTGGTGAGGATTATTTGATTCCAGTTGCCTATTTCATCCACGCATCAGATCAAAAAATTGCATTTGCTGAAAGAATAAAAGTGACTGGAGATACAACGACAATTCCCGTCGTTCTAACAATGGGGAAAACTTCGTCCGAGTTTGATGTGGATATTACAATTCAGAAAAATGCTATCAAGCTTAATGAGTCAGATTCTCGCTATTTTGAAAAGATAGGCAAGACACTTGAAGCAATCGAAAAACAGCAAGAAAAAATGACCGGCGAAATTAAAAAGGTTGGAGAAAACATTAAGAACAAAAAATAAGGGGGTGGTCAGTAATGGCAATCGAAACCAAGGAAATTACATTCGAGCGAGAAATCGAGTACAGCCTGCTTGACCACGGCGGATACATCAAGGGCAATCCTCGTGACTATAATCGGGAGTTTGCCGTTGATACGAAGCTGCTGTTCCGTTTTCTCCAAGAGAGCCAGCCGGCGGAATGGGCCAAACTATGCAAGAAGCATGGCGATGACGTAGAAACCGGCTTTCTAAAAAAGCTGTACCGGGATTTGGATACCCATGGTATGCTGTACGTTTTTCGCCACGGCATCGTGGATGCTCCGGCAAAGCTCTCCATGTGTTTCTTTAAACCTGCCAGCGGTATGAATCAGACCAGTCAGGCACTTTATGAGAAAAATATTCTCTCCATTACCCGGCAGGTACATTACAGTCTGAAAAACGAAAACTCTATTGATGTCGTATTATTTATCAACGGCTTGCCAGTGGCAACTTTGGAATTGAAAAATCCGGCGACCGGTCAGACCGTCGAAAATGCAAAGCATCAGTACATGAAAGATCGTGATCCTCGAGAGCTGCTACTTTCTTTCAAATCCCGGTGCCTGGTTCACTTTGCTGTAGATACCGACGAAGTATGGATGACCACCAAGCTGGACGGTATCAATACATACTTTCTGCCATTCAACAAAGGCAATAATGGTGGCAAGGGAAATCCCGTTGGCAGTGGAACATACCGCACTTCCTATTTGTGGGACGAAGTGCTGCAGAAGGACAGCTTGCTGGATATCGTTCAGCGATTTATCCATCTTCAGGAGGACAAAAAGAATCCCAAGAAGTCCGTAATGATCTTCCCACGCTATCATCAGTTGGATGTTGTTCGCAAATTGGTTGCCGATGTATACGAGCATGGCACCGGACGTAACTACTTGATTCAGCACAGCGCAGGCAGCGGTAAATCCAATTCCATCTCCTGGCTGGCACACCACCTGTCCAATCTGCACGATAAAAATGATAAAGTAATATTCAACAGCATTATCGTGATTACTGACCGTCTGGTGCTGGACAAGCAGCTACAGGATACAATCTATCAGTTTGAACACGTGGAAGGCGTTGTAGTTAAGATTGACAATAATGCCTCTCAGCTGGCGGACGCTCTGAACACAGGCAAGAAGATTATCATCACCACACTTCAGAAGTTTCCATTCATTCTTGAAAAAGTGGACGATCTGAGTGGAAAACGGTTTGCCATCATCGTTGATGAGGCGCATTCTTCACAGACCGGCGAAGCCAGCAAAAAGATGAAAGCAATTCTGGGCGATACAGAAGGGCTGACCGAAGAAGAACAGCTTCAGAAGGTTGCCGACGAAGAAGCCAAAGAGGAGCATAAACAGTCTGATAGCGAGGATGAGATCACCAAGGAAATGGCCACTCACGGCCGTTTGACAAATTTGTCCTTCTTTGCATTTACCGCAACACCCAAGGCAAAGACTCTGGAAATGTTCGGTACGCCTGATGCAAACGGAATTCCTCGGGCGTTCCATATCTACTCTATGAAGCAAGCAATTCAGGAGGGTTTTATCCTAGATGTCTTGAAAAACTATGTGACCTATGACACCTACTTTAAGATAGGCAAGAAGATTGCGGATGATCCTCGCTATGAAAAGAGTAAGGCAAACAAGGCTCTGGGCAAATTCCTGAGCCTGCATCCGCATAATTTAGCACAAAAAACGCAGATCATTGTAGAGCATTTCCGTACCGTCACCAAGAACAAGATTGGCGGCAAGGCTAAGGCCATGGTTGTCACTGGTTCCCGTTTGCACGCCGTTCGCTACTATCAGGAGTTCCAGCGGTATATCAAGAAGATGGGCTATGAAAACGAGCTTGGAATCCTGATTGCTTTCTCTGGTACTGTGCGTGACGGCGGCGAGGAATACACCGAAGTCAGTCTAAATGGTATTAAGGAAAGTGAATTGCCAGAGAAGTTCCACGGCGGTGAATACCAGGTGCTGTTGGTAGCAGAAAAATACCAGACCGGCTTTGATGAGCCGCTGCTGCATACCATGTTTGTGGATAAAAAGCTCAGCGGCGTAAAGGCTGTACAGACCCTTTCACGCCTGAATCGAACCTGCTTTGGTAAAGAAGATACTTTTGTGCTGGACTTTGTAAATTCAGCAGAAGATATCCGTGCGGCATTTGCCCCGTATTACGAGGAAACTACCATCGAAGAAACCACTGACGCAAATATTGTGTATGAACTAAAATCCAAACTGGACGAATTCCGAGTCTACTGGGCAAGTGAGATTGAATCTTTTGCAAAGGTATTTTTCAAGCCCGGCAAAAAACAGGGCAATATGGACTTTGGCATCCTCAATAGCTTCCTCGACCCTGCTGTGGATCGATACAAAGGATTGGATGAAAACGAGCAGGAAGAATTCAAATCTACACTGACTAAGTTTGTCCGCGCCTATACATTCCTAACAAATATTATCCGGCTGGATGATGCAGACCTCCATAAATTCCACGCCTATGCCAAGTTCCTGCAAAATAAGCTGCCGAAGCGTGAGGGTGGTGGACAGGTGTTTCTGGACGATGAAGTTGCATTGCAATATTATCGAGTTCAGAAAATTTTCGAAGGTTCCATAGCATTGGAGCAGAGCGATCCTCTGCCCAATAAAATTCATCCCGGCAAACCAAAGCTGGAAGAAGAAAAGGCACCGCTATCTGAGTTGATCGATAAGATTAATGAGAAGTTCGGCACTGAGTTCACCAACATTGATAAGGTTCTGGAGCAGATTGTTTCTGACATGGATGCCAACGAAGAATTGCGTATCCAAGCGCGCAACAATTCTCAAGAGCATTTCCGCTTCCCGTTTAACGACGCTTTTATGGATGTTGTCATTGGACGTATGGCACAGAATCAACAGTTCTGCGAAAGAGTTCTGGACGATGCAAAATTCGGTGATACAGTTCGAGATCTTCTAATCGGCGTTGTGTATGATCGCTTAAGGCGACCGACAGATGCCCAGCTGTAAAAATTATTGCCAAAACACAGATGCGCATCTTGAGAATTGCAGCGCGGATGCGATCACGTAACGCACGAATTCTCTCAGAATACTTATGAGTGCGTTATAATAAAACGCTACAGGTTTCATCAGATTGTTGGATGAAATCTGTAGCGTTTTTGCGTTTTCTGAGCAGGTGTTCCAAGCTGCATTTTTGCAGTTTGCATATGCGCCTGCGAAGAAAATGAGGGATTGCAAAGGGAATATTCCTTTTGCCGCTGGGTTTCCAATAGGGGCGCGAGCATCCCTGTTGGCACACGATTTTCCGCAGGAAAGTCTAGTGTGTTATACCTTT
>ENA-OPXM01001595-OPXM01001595.1-human-gut-metagenome-genome-assembly--contig:-NODE-1595-length-10332-cov-2.478350_pt1 | contig 10332 bp, 9 predicted proteins | sample MGYA00241707_ERZ502035 | MGnify/ENA primary metagenome ERZ502035 (study PRJEB25962, sample SAMEA2043051) | human gut metagenome | biome: human gut; feature: human-associated habitat; material: faeces... | reverse complement strand
CACCCGCATCAGGGCCGCATTTTCCTTCAGCACGTGAATCGTTATCAGCGGCCCTATCGTGATGTAGTTGCCGGTAACCGGGTCTATCAGCGGGCATACCGTAGATATTCTCGTTGCCGCGTTCCCCGGAATCGTACCCTTCTCCGTGTTTTTCGCATAGCCGGCCTCGCTTATGCTTTCGCTGCACGCTGCCTTTAATTTGTGGTAGCCCCAGTTTTGGATATATTCCAAATCTCTCATCCCCTCCCGGCTCATCGGCACGATATAGCGCATACCCCGCGGCACCACCTTGCCGGGTTCCATGGCAAGTGTCCTGCTCAAATCGCGGGGCTTGCGAACCAGCAGAATACAATCGTGCCCCATATCCTTTGCGGTATGCATCCCTCTGAGGACAAAGTCGTCAAACAGTGCTCGCTCCTTGTTCACCACGCTCGTGCCCCATGACAGTCCCCCCTGAGGCCCGACGTATACGGCTGCCGGCATACCGCCGTGCACAACAAACCCCACATACCGGGCAAAGCGTGCAGCCATGCCGTTACCCAGAATGTCCCTCTTTATCTCCAGTACATTGTAGAAGCTGCGGTCATTGCGAGCATCCAGCGGCGGTAAAATCTCCGCAAGGCAGCTTGCTAACGAGGGCTTTCCCTCTTTCATGTTTTCATCGAATACAAGAGGGCGGGTCTCGTAGCCTGCCGCGATAAAAAAGCAATTGGCTCCACTTAAATCCAGCCGCCTGTCCAACGGTATTCGCCGCGTGCAGCTGCCGCCTTTCAAATTGACCCGCCCAACGATTTCTTTCGGTACGCTTGCCAGCCACGGAAAAAGTGACGCGCCATGCGTAAGCAGAAACAAAAGCCCTGCATTTGTGAGGCTGCAGACATGGCGCATCCGCGGGCGGTTTCTTCCGTCGATCCGCACCGTCACCTCGACAGTTTTGTCCTCGATGAGACCCTTGTCTTCCAGCTCGCGTATCGTGCGAACTCCTGCGTCAGCCGTCCGCGCAAAAATAGCAAGGTCATCGCGACGCACCTGACCGCAAAGGGCGAGTGCGCACAGCATACTGATTTTTGTTTTAGAAGGCGTATACATTGTGGTGCTCCTCTCCTCAGTTCTGGTCAGCCGCCCCCTGAATGAGCCGTATCCTATAAACAATTTACCCTTTTATTCGGGCGGCTGCCATGTGGGTAAAGTATCTTCCGAATTGTCCTATTCGTACAGAGACATTGTCATTCCCGCCCTTGCAAAACTGCAAAACCCTTGTGCTTCAGCGGGTTTGCGGGTCTGCCGCCTTGTCTGAAATGCGGTATTCGGAATGACCGTGTTTTAGTGTGCAAAACACTCCCACCGGGGTGTAATGAATATGGGGTCAAATATCCATTCCGCTCCGCAGTCGCGCCGTCCACAGTTCGATAATATGTTCAGGCGTGGGGAGTACGCCGTCCATCGCCGAAACCGCGACGTATGTCCCTGCCGGGAGGAGCTCGGACGCCCTCGTAAAGAAGCGGAAATCCGTATAAAATCCATCATCGCCCGCCTCAAAGTGAGAGCAGATTTCATCGGTGATCGCTTTGGTATTATGGTTATCGGAGTCCAGATGTGGGGCAGCTGCATCCCTGTAAATGAAGAGATAGGTAATGCATTTCTTTGCGATTTTCGGCAGCTTTTCTTTCACAGAAAGCACCGCTCCGCGCACCGTTTCCACGAACATCGGCGTGTCAAAGATAGCGCGCTTCTGCCCGCTATTGATTACACCATGGGCGCGGATGGAGGGCAGCATAGGCATCCGAACGAGCAGCAAATTCTCCTCGACAAAAGCATCAAACGCATGTGTTTCACGAGCAATTTTCCGGTAGAGCTGCGTGCATATTTCATCGGGGGGCAACATTTCATCTGTGCCTAATCCTGCCCTGACTGCGTCAATTTTGCCCATGAGTGTGAGCGTTCTCAGGAGGCTCCAATACGTGTTGTTGTCCAATTTTTCAATGACACTTTCTAACGCCCTTGCCACTGTCTCAGCATATTCCTCATCGGCGAATTCGGCGTTCGCCATCCGTTGAACGGACTGCATTTCAGAGAAAAATCGTATCAATGCCTGCCCGATTTTCTTGTTTAGCATGAGCAAATCATCGGCATCATCGTTGACGTTCTGAGCCAGTAGGCGCAGCTTGAATACTTCTTCAGGTACGCGGTAAGCGGTGTGCTGCGCACCGTCTGCGCGGTTCGAAGCTGCCGGCGTACTGGGCTTCATAGGCGGTAAAATGGGGGCAAATTGCATGTTGGAAACCTCCCTGGCATTAGGCACATGTCTCCTTTGGGACTGTGCCGGATACGTTGTTTTGGGGCAGCGAGTTTTTCCCGTTGTAGATCACTACCATAGACGGAAACGGCGCAGGAGCAGAGACATTTCCGTCTTCATCCGTGAACCGCAGACGCCCACGCACGAATCGGATTTCCGCCTTCCCATAAATGTAATCGTGAAAATAAGACGTATCCGTTCGTGCTGGGATAAGCAGGACGATGGGGTATCCGCCGAGTGATTCTTCAAACGCCTTCCGCACCCATTTGCCAATCTCCCTGCCATACGGCGGGTTGCAAAAGACAGTGCCGCCGCGATCCCAACTTTGCGAGAGTCCGTCCGTTTCGGGGGTATAGTACAGACCGCATTTTGCCGTTTTATCTGTCGCAGCGGGGTCAAGCACAAAATCAAATTCGGCGTTTAGCTTGTCAAAAAAGTCCTGCGGCGTGCACCAGCACATGTTTTTGGAGGATAACAATACATTGTTCATTCTGCACACCACCTCTCCTCGTTCAGATATGCGCAGATACTTCCTTCATCCCGTTTTCTTCGACTTTTCCGTTCGTGCTCAGGCTGATATGCAAGCCCTTCTACTGTAGACTGGCTCATACTGGACTTGCCCATATTAGCATAATATATAAGCCCTTCAAAAAATGAAATGGGGGTTACGCACTTCTTCAGCTCCTCCACGATGCGCTTCGCGCGCTGACGAAAAAGCAACTTGAGTTCGCGATCCGAAAAAAGCTCCTCCAATTTTCCTGCCAGTTCGCCGATGCGCTTTTTCACAGTGTTATAGCAGCGGTTTACCTTTTTTGCGATGGCACCAATGCTCCAGCCGAGGATATGAAACCGCATGATCGCGCGGTTTTCCTTCCTCCGCTTGGCCGCAATCTTTTCATCCCGCGCCTGATTTTTGCCGCGCTTTTTTGCCCCTGTGGGCATGACCGAAATACCAATGGCAATCTGCTCATCGGCGGTAAGATCCAATGTAGTTATAATGTAGGCGTTTTTCATTTTGTAGTGCTTTTTTACTGCGGTTGACAGTAGAGACTGAACCTCGCGCTCGGATAGAGCGGGTTTCAATTGTGTGTTGGCCTTCAGTGCCAGTCGAAGAGCTTCTTCTTTGGGGTATCCCGCCATTTGGCAGGCTGAGAACAAAATAAGCAAAAAATAGTCTCGATAGCCCTCCCAGTTTGTGCGCAGCTCCAGCAGCTTCAGCAAAGTGTTTACACGCAGCTCTCCCGCAGCCTGCACAGCAGAGGGGGCGAACTGACAACAACGCTTTGAAATTACTGCCCCTTTGCCTGAGCGATATTCCGCCGTATCATACTGTTCAGTGAGTAGAATTCTCCGCCTGTGAATAATCTCATAGGTGCAGTAGGTGTTAGAGTGCGTATTGAACGTCCCGGGAATACGGGTCAACCCGGCTATGTTCGCACAATAGCCCATATCAACGGAGTAATATTTGGTAAACTTGAGCCCGGCAAGCAAGTCTTGAATTGCCTCGCCGTAATAATGTGAAACAGATCGGTGCATAAATGCCAATTCTGCTGCGCACTGCTCAATAAGCCATACGAGATGAAGCCCTCTTCCGCTGTAAATGATTATATTCGGAACAGGAATCCCCGCCAGCTCCGGCAACGCGTGGATCAGCAGCGAGCGCACACGCTCCGCTTCTGCGAAACTCGGCGTTTTACTATGCGCATCGACATCTATCCAAATCGCGTTCAGCGCAAACAATTCATCAGTGTCCCATGTTTGTGCAGCTTTGAACTGCGCCTTTGTGATATAGTAATCTGCATTTGCCGAAACGTGCATCCGCGACAACCATTCGCCCGCCTCTTCCGCAGGAACGCTCGCTACCGTCTCCATTGTAGATGTTCCCTTGGGGCGGCGCACAATTGTCACCAGCCCCTTGTACTCGGGACAGTCCGCCGCAAAAATAAGATCGGCAAACTCCTTTACATTGGCTTTTGGGTAATTGTGCTTCACTTGCTTGATGGGATATTTTGTGGGATGATGGGTACGGAAGGCCTCCTTTTGAGCCTTTGACCATGAGGGAATGAGCATGAATTTTCTCCTTTGTATGATGGATACAAAGGCAGCCATGCACCCTTAAAAGAGCAAAAAATTGTCGTGAAATTTGTCGTCAAATGCTTCACTTTGTCCACAAATTTGTCGTTGCAAAAGAGAGAACAATGACCTCAGGTGGAGACAAATGAGCACAAAGAAAAACGCCAGAAACCGTTGCGGTTTCTGGCGTTTTGCAGGTAAGCGGTATAAACTCAGCGCTTGGAGAACTGAGGTGCGCGACGGGCGGCCTTCAGACCGTACTTCTTGCGCTCACTTGGCAGAAACCCTTGTATTTGCAACGACTTGCGGGTTTGACGAATGAAATTTGTCGTCGATTTTGTCTTTTAAGGTGTGCGTATGGTGCCTGCGGGGGATAGTTATGTGGTAGGATCGGACGGGAAAACCTCATTGATCTGCTTTGCAGACTCTGTCCGTTTTTCTGCGCTCTTGGCCTGTGCGTAGATTTTGAGGGTAACATCGGGATTCTTGTGCCCGGCATAATCCATTACCGTGCGAACATCGACCCCACTATAAATCAGGTTTGTGATATAGGTCTTTCGAAGCATGTGTGTTTTAACCGGGAAGTCAATGATATAGCGTACATTGGGATTGTGGGCAGCAGTCCGGCCTGCTTCCCGATTGACGGAATGAGACTTCTTTCCATGCTGTTTATAGCGGATATATTCGTCCGGTCCAACGCTGCGTCGCTTTATCTTTCGCCACATATTCCGGAACTGAGTCTCACTTAAGGGAAGTCCACTGCTATTACAAATGACGAAATCAGAGGCAACGCTCTTTTTGATTCCTTTCAAATGATTGAAAAGGGGCACTGGAATAGGTATATTACGGTGGCCAGCTGCGGTCTTGGTCACATTGGAAATCTCCGGACGATTGTGGCAAAAGATACATGTACGCGTAACCTCGATCTGCGGAGTGTCCGCATTGAGATCAACGCAGTCCCATTGGAGTGCCAGAGACTCCTCGCGCCGCAGTCCTGCATAAAGCCCCAATTTGACAAACGTTTCCAGAGGATAAATTCCTTTGATCGCGGCAAGTAGCGTGGCAACCTGCGCATCCGTCAAGTATTCCTCCCCTGTATCCTCTTTTTCGCGCCTCACGCGTTTAAAGGTATACTTTGTCGTTGGGTCAACCTGGATCAAATCACAGGTGAGGGCATCGGCAAAAATCTGTTTGATTAGCATAGAAGCCTTGCGATAAACGGACGCGGACTGCGCCTCTGCTACAGCCATAGCCTTCTTTATATCTTCGCCGGTGATGTCGATCAATCGCTTGTCACCAAGCACAGGGATGAAGTGTGTGCGGATGATCTGTTCATAATTGTTATAGGTGTTCCGCTTTAGGTCAGCGGACTTATCCGACAGCCACTCCGTTGCGCGTTCGCTGAAAGTTGGGAATTCCTTAATTTTGCGGCGAAGACGAATCTCGGCCTCCCGCTTTTTTACCTTCTCGTCGCGCTCTGCAATTGTTCTACCATAGACAGTGATATACTTTCCGCGTTCATCGCGAATGCTTTTATAATAGTACTCGATTCCATTTCGAACTACTGTCTTTTCTTTTCTCCGGGGCATCAATTACGCCCCCCTCTTTCCATTACCACCGCGAAAGCTGGGGCAAAAATCCGCTCTGCCGCGAGCCACGCCATCAAGCCGCTGTTCGATAAATTTCCTCAAATCCTCTTCGCGATAGCGGACGTTTCCCTTGCGCCGGTATTGGACAGCAGGAAGTTCCCCCGCTGCGCGAAGGCGGTCAAGATTTGAAACTGAGATCCCTAAGTATTTCGCCGAGTCCCGGCGATCGAGTAAAATGGGATTCATGGCGTCTCCTTTTCTAATTGATTTTTCCGAGACGCCATGATAAAATAACCTTGCACTGGTACTTGATGGCTTCTCGCTGTCTTGTATCCTGCACCTCCCGCCGGCAAGCGGCTTTTTTATTGGCCGAGGCTTTTCGTTCAGCCTTCCTGCTTCGTCAATGATAGCATTTCCACAGGCGTAAATTCCGAGACGGCCTTCCCGTACTCTTGCTTAAGGCTCTGATGGCTATCAGCCACTTCCTGTTTCGTAGATAGATGTATCTCCGCAGGCGTTGATTCCGGGCGAGCCGGCCCGTATTTTGTCGTTATTTCAGAGAAATAACTTGAAGACTATCTGTCTTCTCCTCTAAAATAACACAGGTGGCGATAAAAGTCAATATATAGATGTAAAAAAATAAATCATAACACTCAAAATGTTAATACAATCATTTCTGCCAAACGCCATTTCGCTTATCTTACGTTGACTTTTTTTCGTTCTTGTGGTACTATTAATCAAACAAATTGGGAGGTTTGTATATGGGTGAAGATGCAAAGATGCCAAAAGAATTGGAAAAATTTGAAGACTACTATATGCGAACGATGGAAATTACAGGAAGTAGAGATAATTTCCCCAAAGATCCTCAACTGGTAAAAGATGTAATCAACTTGTTCCTACAGCAAAATCCAAGAGTTTCGCAGGTGGATATTGCAACCAAATATGAACTCGCCCCAAGCCTGTTTTCTCGATTTCTAAGGACAGATAATGTAAAATCAAAAGCAGAATGGAATCGGGTAGCATATAGACTGGGGTTGGATATTGATTTAGCAAGGTATATAAGAAACGCACGAGAACTAATTGAGTTAATTTGGTCTTGGCAACAAATCTACTATGGTGAGCGTCTGACTCGCTTTATAGAAGGAACATTTGAAACGGCTGGCCTTATTCCTTATCCACCAAAGCACTTGGAAGATACGGAAGATTCAGAAAAAAGCTATGAGAATATGCGCTATTTTCTGATTAATAGCACAAATGAAGAAGCATGGTTCTTCTATTACTTCAAAGGCCGTGACACACTTGCCTCAGATGTTGTCTTCAACTTGCTATCCAACGAGAATATTTCGACGGTTCATATGATTATCATTCTTAATAGCGAAAACGCCTTTGAGGATGTAAAGCAAACCTTTCGCAGAAAGGATTGGAGAAATAATCTGCGCTATGCTTCTTTGACTGTTCTTCGGGTTGACGATGAAATTTCTACCATCATTAATGAGTATTCAGATGGAGATTTGGGGCTCAAAAAGCGGTCTGAGCAAGGAAGTGGCACGAGCACCGTGCCTTCCGCAACTCCGCAGTGACCCCAGCGGCCTAGACAGTCACGCTCAGGCGGGGAAAAGTAACTTCGTACCCCCGCACCTGCCCCCTAATCCCAGCGTAGCATAATCGAGTATATTGTCAATACGTTCGGAAGGACAAATTCCAAGGAAATCACTCTCTATCTAAGGGAAGGCTACCTGCTGTTTTCGGCAAGTGGTCTTCCTTCATTTATTCAACCGATGCGGCCTATTCTCGACAACTGGCTCAATGCTTAACTGGCATCCCTGCTCTGACACATCAAATGCGTATTTACGTTTCGTGAGTCGCGCGGCGTATAGCAATTGCTTTCGCAGTCGCACTCAGCCCCTTCAGAGCCCCATAGTGTCATGCCGTGGGGGTAGGCGGGGTTCAGGCACACGGGGAGGCCAACGCCCATCACGCCCGTGCCTGAGTCATTACAGAGAAAGAGCAGCCATTCCTAGGAATGGCTGCTCTTTTGTTCGTTTTGCGATTGGTATTTCAGGGTGTCTGTGGGGTCGGGAGCCATCTACTTACCAATACTTGGGATACTTGCTGGTGCTCTGCTGTTTTTCGGCATACTGCCACCAGGGAACTTGGGTGGCGAAATCAGTCAGCTTATCCCAGAACTGATCGGCCAGCGTCCCCTTGTCCACGTAGACCGTGACAGTATAGGTCTTGCTGCTGCCATCCTCCATGGCGGCGGTGTAGGTCACGGCATTGGTGAAGTTCACCGTCTCGCCGTTGCCGGGCGTTAGGGACTTGACGCCGTTTGTGGCGATAACCGGGGTCAGCTTCGTCACATCTGTGCCGCGGGGCATGGTGATGGTAATAGTATTGGTGCTGTTGTTCACCGCGCCGGCCACACCGTTGATGGAGAAGCTGGTGATGCCCTTGACAGTCGTTGTGGCCGTCTCCCACTTGCAGGTGATGGTCACATTGCCTGCAGGCATAGTAAAGCGGTTACCGGTGATCTTCACCGTTTCACCACCTGCCACAGCCAGCGAGTAGGTCAGAGAGCCTTCTGCCATCTGATAGCCGCTGTCGGGCGTTATGGTTTCACAGTACCCGTATGAAGTATATGTATCACTGCCAGCAGCAAATAGCTGACAACACGGCATGAGCGCAATGCCCTCAAACCGGCATTAAAATGGATGCGGCCGCGAATTCATTGTGCTCGGTATGTATTATTACCCCAAGAAGAGAAGCGTAAGGTAAAACTATAGGAAATGACCGCATATTCATCATAGTTAAAGACAAAAGATGCAGGGACGAGTGCTGATAGCTCTCGTCCCTGCGTCTTTTGTTTCATGGTCTGGCTCCGGTATAGTCTATGTTGAATATATGCGAGCGTTGTCTGAGGCAAATGATAAGACATCCACTTTCTGCCTGCAAACAGTGTTCGCAGCGCAAAGGGCGTTGGCACTTCTTCGTTTCCGCAACCGGTGTGTGCGCTGAAATGTCCACTTGCAGCGAAGATCTCTTCTATTTGTAGATCGCATCAGACACGGCGAAAGCCCTCTTACCTTGACGCCGTGCAATGCGGATAGTCCCGCAGCCGTCCGGTGTACAGCCGGGTGTGGGGCAGCTTCAGGAAGTGGATGGGCTGGACGACACGGGCGCGCAACTCACCCGCGCCGCGCACCTCTGCGTGCAGCAGCATAGCCTCCACAAATTCCGAGCAGTAGTAGCGGTTCGACCGCTTCCAGAGGATGTGGAAATACGCCAGGAGCAGGCCGCCCAAATTATAGGAAAACTGCTCCCGCCGCGCCCACATGGTCTCCAGCGTCGCCTCCAGCGCCGCGTATCGCTCCTCGGTGATCTCCACAGCAAGGATGATGGCGGTGGTATCGGAGAAGCGGCGGAACGTCCCCGCGTGGGGGGATTCGATGACGAAGCCGCCCCCAAAGGGGTTATAGGGGTGCCTGCGCCCGAAGGAATACATCCTCGTCAGATCCTGGGAAAGACTGAGGGAGGCATGGTTGTACTCCGCGCCGGTGATACGCTTCAGAATACGGGACAGCATCGTACCCGTCTGTGTGATGACGATAAAAATCTGTTTGTGCGTTCCGTTCATAAGGCTCCTTCGCATGTTGGACGGCCTGTGCGCCGCCACGATGTGTGGGTCATTCGCGGTTCATTCCGACGGCTCTCCCGTCAGAAAGGTGCGTCTATCTTATCAATCACAGCTATGGATGTCAAGGCGGTTCTATGTCAAGGCCGCCTTGAAAAGTGACGGCATACCGACTTTATGACAGTTTTGTGACACTTTCCCCGCACTTTTGCGGGGGAAGTCAGAGCCTTCTTCTGATATGATACAGACAAGGTTGATACACGACCTGAATACTTCAAAGAAGGAGCGTAATATACCATGAAAAAGAAAACAGTTTGGAGCCTTTTGCTGGCACTGGCAATGACGGTTACAGCCATCGGAGCATCAACTGCGGCATTTGCCGCTGCGCCCAATCAGGCAGAGCCGCAGACCCTCATCGCTACCGAAAACGAGGATGCCATTTGGGATCAGATCGAGGCACTGGAGGAAAAAAGCGATGCCGTATTCCAGAGAAATGAAGCACTGTGGGACAAGGTGGACGAGGCCTGCAATGCCCTGCCTGATGACTACGATTTCGAGAACTTTGACGAGGCGGCGTTCATCCGCGGCATGACTACGCTGACGGAGGCGGAGAAGGAAACCCTTTTGAATGACATCAAGGAGCTGAACGAGCTGGATGCCCAGATGGAGAAGCTGTATGGGCAGCTGCCCGCCTGCGACAATATGCCGCTTTACGAGAAGGCACTGGAAAAGGCCGATCCCAA